>Ga0206808_1188_pt1 | contig 12375 bp, 10 predicted proteins | sample Alteio_BWOrgCont_58_FD_152899 | JGI IMG/M metagenome (GOLD analysis project Ga0206808, IMG submission 152899) | Enriched cells from forest soil in Barre Woods Harvard Forest LTER site, Petersham, Massachusetts, United States -... | ecosystem: Environmental > Terrestrial > Soil > Temperate forest >...
GGCCGGCCGCATGACCACCGAATACGTTGCGGTGCCGCACAGCGCGACCGTCGCCGATGGCATCCGCGCGCTCCGCGGCTTCGAGGGCGATCCGGAGACGATCACGGAGATTTATCTGATCGATTCAAGCGAGGTTCTCCAGGGCGTCGTGCCCCTCGCGCGCCTGGTTCTGGCTCGCCCCGAAACCCGGCTCGAGGTCCTCACCGAGCCGCGCTTCATCTCGGTCCGCGCCGATCAGCACGAAAACGAGGTCGCCGAGCTTTTCGATAAGTACAACCTGCGCGCCCTGCCGGTCGTCGATAAAGCCGGGAAGTTGGTGGGCGTTGTCGAAGCCGACCATGTCATCGCCTTCCTCCGCGCCCGCGCCTGAGGTCAGCCTGCCCGCTTCGTAGCTGTCAGCGGCGTGTCGTCAAACGCCGATGACCGCGCACAGTTCCTTGACCGCCGCGGCGCTTTTCTTCAGCGCAGCGTCTTCCTCGGGCGTCAGCCTGATCTCGATGATCTGTTCGATCCCGCGCGCTCCCAGTTTGCACGGCACCCCGATGTAATATCCGCGAATACCGTACTCGCCCTCCAGATACGCCGCACAGGGCAGGATCTTTTTCTTGTCCTTCAGAATGGCCTCGACCATCTCCACCGTCGCTGCGGACGGGGCGTAATAGGCGCTGCCCGTCTTGAGATACTTCACAATCTCCGCACCCCCATCGCGCGTGCGCTGCACAATCGCGTCCAGCTTCTCTTTCTCGATCAGCTCGGTAATCGGAATCCCCGCCACCGTCGAGTAGCGCGCCAGCGGCACCATGGTGTCTCCGTGTCCGCCCAGCACAAAAGCCGTCACGTTCTCGACGGAAACCCTGAGTTCTTCCGCGATGAACGTCCGGAAGCGCGCCGAATCCAGCACGCCGGCCATCCCAATCACCCGTTCGCGATTGAACTTCGCCTGCCGGTACGCTGCCTGTGCCATCGCATCCAGCGGATTCGACACGATAATCAGGATGGAGTTCGGCGAGTTCGCCGTCACCTTGCCCACCACATCCGACATGATTTTGTAATTCGTCTGCAGAAGATCGTCGCGGCTCATCCCCGGCTTGCGCGGTAGGCCCGCCGTGATGACGACGATGTCGGAGTCGGCCGTGTCAGCGTAGTCATTCGTGCCGATAATGTGGCAGTCGCGCTTTTCAATCGGCATTGCCTCCAGCAGATCGAGGCCTTTCCCCTGCGGAATGCCTTCGACGACGTCGATCAGCACCACATCAGCCAGTTCCTTCGACGCAATCCAGTGAGCAGCCGTCGCGCCCACATTCCCCGCTCCAACAATCGTGACTTTCTTCCTCATAACTTCGATCTCCTCACAACCACCCCGCTCATTCGGGGATTCATGTTGCTGCGCCGAAGGCGCGTGCGCCTGGATGGCCAGTCCTCACATGTTGCCGATCATGTGCGTTGCGAACTCGCTGGTCTTTACCTTCGTCGCGCCCTGCATCTGCCGCTCAAAATCGTAGGTCACAAACTTCTGCTGAATCGTCTTCTCCATCGAGCTTTCGATCAGGCGGGCCGCCTCGGGCCAGCCCAGGAACTCGAACATCATCACCCCCGACAGCATCACTGACCCAGGATTGATCACATCCTTGTCCGCATACTTCGGCGCCGTCCCGTGCGTCGCCTCGAACACCGCATATCCATCGCCAATATTCGCCCCCGGCGCAATCCCCAATCCCCCGACCTGGGCCGCGCACGCATCGGAAATGTAGTCGCCATTGAGATTCGGGCACGCCAGAATGCTGTACTCCTCGGGCCGAATAATCACCTGCTGAAAAATCGAATCCGCGATGCGGTCGTTGATCAGAACCTTCTTCTTCCACTCACCGCTGCCGTGCGACTTGCCAATCGCATCCAGCACGCCCTTGATCTCGGCATAGAGCGTCTGTCTGAACTCGTCATTCCCGAATTCCAGCCCCGGCTCAATCAGCGCCGCATTTTGCTCCACGGTCAGCCCCGGATTCGCCTCGACATTCCCCAGTATCCAGCTCTCGCGTTCCGTCACTACATCAGCGCGAAACTCCTCGACCGCGACCTCGTAGCCCCATTCGCGAAACGCGCCCTCGGTGAACTTCTGAATGTTTCCCTTATGCACCAGCGTCACGCTCTTGCGCCCCGCATCGATCGCATGCCGGATGGCATACCGCACCAGCCGCTTCGTGCCGGTAATTGAAATGGGCTTGATCCCAACGCCCGAATCCTCGCGAACTCTCTTCTTCCCGCCCTTCAGCATCTCGTCGTTCAGGAACGAAATCAGCTTCTTCGCGTCCGCCGTTCCTTCCTTGAATTCAATGCCCGCGTACACGTCCTCCGTGTTCTCGCGGAAGATCACCACGTCCAGCTTTTCCGGGCGCTTCACCGGACTCGGCACGCCCGAGTAATACTTCACCGGCCGCACGCATGCGTAGAGATCCATAATTTGCCGCAGCGCCACATTCAGCGACCGAATCCCTCCGCCCACCGGCGTCGTGAGCGGTCCTTTGATCGACACGCGCAGATCCGTCGCTGCCTTCACCGAATCATCCGGCAGCCAGTTCCTGAACTCGCGGAACGCCTTCTCTCCGGCATAAATCTCAAACCACTTCACTAAGCGCTTGCCGCTGTAGGCCTTCTCCACTGCGGCGTCGAACACCCGCTGCGAAGCCCGCCAGATATCGCGCCCCGTGCCGTCGCCCTCGATAAACGGAATGATCGGCTGATCCGGAACCGTGTATTTCCCATTCGCGTACTGGATCGCCTCGCCATCTTTGGGCAGGGTCAACCCGTTATAGCTGGTCTGCATGTGTGGTGATTTCCTTCGCTGGCTGTTTCTGATGGATGGATCGAATACTCAAGCTAACACCGAGCAAACCTGCATGGCAACGGGCCGCCTGATGGTAGTTCACAGAGGTAACATGAATGCATGTGTATGCGACTGCTGGGAATTGCCTGGCTTCTTACCGCCCTCCTTTTAGGTCTCTCCGCTCCGCAAGTCTTTGCTCAGCCCGCTCCGGTCCGCGTCGCTATTGTCGGCCTTGAACACGGCCACGTCGTCGGTTTCCTGAATCAGTTCCCTAAACAAAGCGACGCACAGCTGGTCGGTATCGTCGATGCCGATGTGGCCCTTCGCAACAAATACGCGCAGCAATTCCATCTCGATCCCAGCCTCTTCTATGCAACCCTCGACGATCTCTTCGCGCACCGGCAGCCGCAGGCGCTGCTCGTCTACACCTCGATCGCGCAGCATCGCCGTGTCATCGAGGCCGCGGCTGCCCATAACCTCGCCGTCATGGTGGAGAAGCCACTGACCCTCTCCCTCGACGACGCGCTCGCCATCCGCCGCGTCGCCCGCGAACATCACGTCCAGGTGCTGGTGAACTACGAAACAACCTGGTATCCCAGCAACCGCGGACTCTTCGATCTGTTGCGCCACGGAAGCCTCGGCGACCTGCGCAAAGCCGTCATTCACGACGGCCATCAGGGCCCCAAAGAAATCGGCGTTCAGCCCGAATTTCTCAACTGGCTCACCGACCCCGCGCAGAACGGCGCCGGCGCCCTTTACGACTTCGGCTGCTATGGCGCCGACCTCATGACCTGGTTCATGCACGGAGAGGCTCCGCTCAGCGTCACAGCCGTCGCCCAAACCGATAGACCCGAGACCTACCCGCACGTCGATGACGACGCGACCATCATCCTCCGCTACCCGCGCGCCCAGGCGGTGCTCATGCCGTCGTGGGACTGGCCTTTCGGCCGCAAAGACACCGAAGTCTACGGCACGAAGGGATATGCCATCGCTGTCAATCCCACAGTGATTCGTGAGCGCGTCGCCGAAGCCTCACCCGAAGTCACTCTTGGCACGCCACCGCTGCCCCCGCCGCAGGACACCTCCCTGCACTATCTCGCTGCCGTGGTTCGCGGCCAGCTGGATCCCGACCACGACCTCACCTCGCTCGATACCAATGTCGTCGTCATGCAGATTCTCGATGCCGCCCGCCAGTCGGCCCGTACCGGGAAAACCGTGCCCCTGCACCCGTTGCCTGAATGAACGGGTTGCGCGGCGTATCCTGAAATGTGATCCGTTTACGTGTCCCCATCATCGTCCTCTGCGCGTTGACCCTGGCGCTCATCGCCCCCGGCGCTCAGGCCCAGTACTCCGCCGATCGTCCCGTGGGCACGAGCGCGCAGCAGGCTCCCGCATGGCAGAAGAACGCCGGCATCGAGCAGAAGCTCAATGGCGCTCTGCCCCTCGCCGATTCCTTCAAAGACGAATCGGGCCGCGACGTGAAACTCCGCGACTTCTTCAGTCACAATCGCCCGGTAATGATGGCACTCATGTACTACAACTGCCAGATGCTTTGCCCTCAGGTACTCCACGGCATGGCATCGGCGCTGCGCCAAAGCGGCTTCAACGTTGGACATGATTATGATGTCGTCGTCGCCAGCATCGATCGCTCCGATACGCCCGCCAATGCCGCCGCCGAGAAGCAACACTTCCTCTCCATGATCGAGGCGTCCGGCTCGCCAGCCAGTGACTCCGTCCATTTCCTCACCGGCCCGCAGAACTCCATCACCGATCTCGCGCAGGCTACGGGCTTTCACTACGTCCGCGTCCCCGGCCCCGACGGCAGGATGACTCAGTTCGCTCATTCGTCGGTCATCATGATTGCCACTCCCGATGGCCGCTTGTCGAAATACCTCTTTGGCGTCGACTATCAGCCGCGCGACGTGCGCCTCGCGCTCATTCAGGCCAGCACGCGGCACATCGGAACCCTCAGTGACCTCGTACTGCTCTACTGTTGCAGCTACTCGCCCACGCAGGGCCGCTATACCGTAGCCGTTCTCCGGATTCTCGGCCTCGCCGGCCTCGGTTCGCTGCTCGCCGTGATTGCGATGCTGTGGCTGCTCTCGAAAAAGCCGAAGGCCACACCCGTCGGCGCCTGATCGATCTCTCTCTCTACAAAAGCGACCACCCGCGGCTCACCCTTATCTCACCAACACAGGAAATTGCGATGAAAGCGGTTGTTCTCTACGAATACGGCGACGTCGACAAGCTGCAGTTCAAATCCGATCAGCCGGAACCGCCCTTCGGACCCAACGAGGTCCGCGTCCGCGTTCGCGCCACCAGCATCAATCCCATCGACTGGAAACTGCGCAGCGGCGCGGCGAAAGCACGCTTTCCCCTTCAGCTCCCCGCCATACTCGGCCGCGACCTTGCCGGCGAAGTCGTCGACTTCGGCGGCGACGTCATTGGATTCAAAAAGGGCCAGCGCGTCATGGCTCTCGCCTTCGGCACATATGCCGAGTTCACCACCGTGAAGGCGAACATTCTCGCGCCCATCCCCGACCCCCTCAGCTTCGAACAGGCCGCCGCCCTGCCCCTCGTCCTCACCACCGGGTCACAGCTCATCGAGCGCGGCGTTCAGCCGCAGCCCGGCTGGACTCTCCTCGTCACCGGTGCTCTGGGCGGTGTCGGCCGTACCGCCGTCCACGTCGCGCGCAAACATGGAGGCCACGTCATCGCCGGTGTTCGATCCTCGCAGCGCAACGATGCCGCGAAGCTTGGCGCCGCACGCATCGTCGCCCTCGATGATGACAGGGATATCGCGAGCCTGCACGATCTCGACGCGGTCGCCGACACCGTGAACGGCGAAACCATCGTCAAACTTTTGCCGGCCATCAAACCTGGCGGCGTTTTGGGCTCCGTCCTCGGAGAACCGAAAGATGCCGCGGGCAAAAACCTCCAGGTGCGCGCGATCCAGGCGGCACCGGACGCATTGCGGCTCTATCGACTCGCCGAGGACGTGGCGCGTGGCGAATTCACCATCCCCATCGCAAAAGTTTTTCCTCTGGAAGAAGCGCGCCAGGCTCAGGACTTCGCCGAAAACCAACATCCCAACGGCAAAGTTCTCCTCATCGTCTAACGGCGATGCGGCACCGTGACAGAACCGGCAGTGTCATGACCCACATCCGATTCCGCTACCCGGGTGCCCGGCGCCCGGTGCCCAGTGCCCGGCTCTGAACTCTGCGCCCTGACCATCATCGCTGCCACATAAGCCGCGCCAAATCCGTTATCGATATTCACCACGCACACGTTGGGCGAGCACGAATTCAGCATTCCCAGCAACGCGGCCACGCCACCAAACGCCGCGCCATACCCAACGCTGGTCGGTACCGCAATCACCGGAGCCGCAACCAGTCCCCCCACCACGCTGGGCAGCGCGCCTTCCATTCCGGCGCACACAATCACCGCCCTCGCCGCATTCAATCCCTCGCGAGCCGCCAGGATCCGATGCAACCCCGCCACACCCACATCCCAAAGCCTCGATACCTCCAGCCCCAGGTACTCCGCTGTCGTCGCGGCCTCTTCAGCAACCGGCAAATCGCTGGTGCCCGCGCACACCACCGCCACAGGTCCCGCCTTTTCGCCGTCCGTTCCCGCTCGCAATCCGATGATCCGAGCCTGCTCGTGATACACCGCCTCGGGAACACGCAACTTTACGGCTCCATACGCGTCAGCATCGGCCCGAGTCGCCAGAACGCTCCCGCCCGCCACCGCCATGCGCGCGAAAATCTCAGCCACCTGGGATGGAGTCTTCCCCGCCGCGTAAATTACCTCCGGCAACCCCAGCCGCAGCGCCCGATGATGATCGATGCGCGCAAACCCTGTGTCCTCGTACGGCATTCGGGCCAGCTCGCGCAGCGCGGACACCGGAGTTGTCTCGCCCGACTGCACGCTCTCCAGCAGCTGCAGAATCATCTCCCGCGTCATGCTTCTTCCTTCACGCCGCTTGCGCTGTAGGCAGCCACAGCAGCTTCCATCACCGCTCGCAGCGCAACATCGTGTTCCCGCGCCGCGCGCCGGCAATCTTCGTACTCCGGCATCGCGTTCAGGATTTCTCCTCCTGCCGATGCGATTTTGATCCGCACCTTCCCATATTGCGTGTCCACTGTTACAAATTCCCGGGCCAGAATCACGCGCTCTTCTTCGCGCCGTCGGATACCCAGCGTCGTCGTCTCGCGGAACAGCAGCGTCTGCAGGGCCGCCTCGTTTTCCGGTTTCGCGAGTACGGTCAGCAGCGTTCCCAGCCGGCCTTTTTTCATCGTTACTGCCGCAGCCATCACATCCAGCGCGCCATGCTCCAGCGCCAGTTCCATGGCATGAGCCAGAACCTGGGGCGTCGCGTCGTCCAGCGCACATTCCAGCACCACGACGCGGTCCCGGGAGAACGGCTCCGTTCCTCGCGCATCCTCGACCGCGGTCCCCACCGACAACCGCACCACATTGGCGAACCCTTCCGGATTCCTTCCGCCAGCTCCGTAGCCCACGCTCGTCGCAATCATCGGAGTCTGCCCCTCGAACACGCACCCCAGCGCACGAAGGATCGCCGCTCCTGTGGGCGTAGCCAGCTCCATCGCCGGCCCAGCGGAATACACCGGCAATCCCCGCAGCAGCTCTGCTGTCGCCGGCGCAGGCACCGGCATCCGTCCATGCGCGCAGTTCACAAATCCGCTGCCCACATTAATCGCAGAACACCGCCACAACTCGACACCCAGTGAATCCAGCCCGACCGCCGCGCACACAATATCGGTGATCGCATCCACTGCGCCCACTTCGTGAAAATGCACTTCCTCGGGCGTGATCCCGTGCATCTTCGCCTCAGCCCGTGCGAGCAGTTCAAAGGCCCGCAGCGCAATCGCCTTCGCTCCCGCGGGCAGCGCAGCTCCCGTGATCAACTCCCGAATCTGCGGCCAGTTTCGGCTGTGCGCATGCTCAGCCGCGCCGTGATGATGACCTTCCGCATCATCGTGATGGTGGTGAGGATGTCCGTGCTCCCCATCATGGGTGTGATCGTGGCGCTCGCTCTCGGCGGGGACGCCGTTCTCCAGCACATCTACCTTGATCGCCTGGATGCCCGCGCGATTCACAGAATGAACCTGCAGCTCCGCTCCAATGTTCAGCGCGCCAGCCGCTTTCCGCATCAAGTCTGCTGGAACGCCCGCGTCAATCAATGCGCCCAGCAGCATGTCCCCGGAAATTCCAGCAAAGCACTCAATCGTCCCGATCTTCATAGCCGTACTCAGGATGCTCTCGTCCCGCTCCGGACATTCCCCGCCAGCATCTCTGCCGGCAGCAATTCGTTCATCGAGCCGGAACGATAGCCATCGCAATCCACCGCCACATACGGAAAGCCCGCGCTCCGCACCGCCGCCGCGATCCTGCGAAAAAAGTCAGCATCCAGCGCTGCCGCCATTTCCTCTTCGGCAATCTCAATCCGCGCCACGCTCCCGTGATGCCGCACTCGAAACCGTACCAGCCCCAGCGCCCGCAGAGCCTCCTCGGCGTCTTCGACCTGGCGCAGCGCCTCCGTCGTCACCCGCCGCCCATATTCGATGCGCGACGACAAACACGCGGAGGCCGGCTTGTCCCAAACCCGCAGCCCCGCTGCCTGCGTCAGTACACGAATATCCGCCTTCGTCAGCCCGGCCTCCGCCAGCGGTGCCGCCACATGATGCTCAGCCGCTGCTTTTTGCCCCGGGCGAAAGTCCTTTCCGTCGTCGAGGTTCAATCCATACGCCACCGCGGCGAAATTCCTGCTCGCGCGCTCTCCCTCCAGCACGGTAAACAGCTCATCTTTGCAGTGAAAACAGCGGTCCCCGCTGTTCGCGGCGTACGCCTCGCGCTCCAGTTCCTTTGTCTCCAGCACCAGCAGAGAAATCCGGTTCTCTTCCGCAAAGGCCACGGCATCCCGGTAGTGGCTCCGCGCCAGCGAAGCGGAATCCGCGATCGCCGCCACCATCTTCTCTCCCAGAACCCGATGCGCCGCCCAGGCCAGGTACGCCGAATCCACCCCGCCGGAGTACGCCACAATCACACTGCCGAGCTCCCGCAGCCTCTCCTGCAGCGCTGCGTCTTTGTCCTCGAGACTCATCACTGGCCTCATCCTACCCCCGTCAACACCCGGATTGGAAATTGACAGACACTGACAGAGATGCGGGAACTGACGCAATAAATCTGGGAAGATAGAAAAGATGGCGCCCACCCACGCAGGCACGATCCTCACACCGGAAGAGCGTCTGGCGCGCCGCAACCTCATGCTGCGGGACGCTTTCTCGCTGCTGACCCTCTTCCTCATCACCGCCGTCATCTTCATCCTCACGCTCTTCCTGTTTCGCTCCTTCACCAACCATCGGCAGGAACTCGGCGCTCGCTGGAAGGCCCGCGGCGAGGTTGCGCTGCGCTCCGGTCATCCCGAAATTGCAATCGATGACCTGCGCTCGGCCCTGGCCTACGTCCCCAACCGCGAAACCGAAATCGAGCTGGCGACCGCGCTCGCTGATGCCGGAAGAACCCAGGAGGCAACGGTCTACTTCACCACTCTCTGGGAATCCGCACCCGGCGACGGCACCATCAACCTGCAACTGGCTCGCCTCGCTGTTAAAGAAGGCCACGAAGATCAGGCCCTCCTTCACTATCAATCCGCGCTCGACGGCACCTGGCAGGGCAATGGCTATGACCGCCGCCGGGAAGTTCGACTGGAAATGGCGCGTTACCTGATTTCCCGTCATGAATACAACCCGGCTCGCAATCAGCTGCTGATCGCCGCCGGCAATGCCCCGGACAACCCCGCCATCAAACTCGAAATCGCCGGCCTTCTCGAACAAGCCAATGCCCCACAGGATGCCCTCGGTATCGATCGGTCGCTGGCATCACGCCGCGATCCCCCCCTCGCCGCCCTGGAGGGCGCCGGCCGAACGTCCTTCGCTCTCGGCATGTATCGTCTCGCCTCCGATTACCTCAGCCGCGCCCTGGCCAGCCCTCTCGCTGCGGGTTTCTCCGAAAACCAAAAGATCGCAGACCGCAACATGCTCGACACATCGCTTCAGGTCCTGAAACTCGACCCCGGCTCCGATCTCGCGCCCCGCGCGCGCGCCGAACGCCTGCTCGCAGCAAGGAAGATCGTCCGTCAGCGTCTTACCGGCTGCGCGGGCGCCAACCCGCTCCTCGCCTCAAGGCTCGCTGGCCTGGTTTCCCGTTGGGGTCAGCTCCCCTCTCAGCTCACCGTGTCGAAACTCGAACAACAGCCGGATCTGGAGCAGACCCTCCTTCAGCTCGCCTGGGATACCGAAATCGCGACCGCGCAGATTTGCGGTCAACCCACCGGCGATGATGCTCTTCTGCTCCGTATTGCCCGCAATCCCTGGACGGTGGAACAACAATAATGCCCGATCCACCCATACCAGCCGCGGCCACTACGCCCTCCGATACCGGTATTGCCGGAATTTCCCCGCCCGGCGCTCCGCCTCTCAGTTCGCCGCGGGCAGGCTTGTCTGCGACCGTGGAGAGAATCGCACCCACCCGTGACGAGCGTCTCTTCCTCGTCCTCTCGATCTTTATCGGAGTCATCTCCGGTCTGCTGGTCGTTGCATTCCGCGTCGCCATCGAGTGGATCCGCCTGCTCACGCTCGGATCCGCCCCACACGGCGGCCAGTTCCGCCTCCTGTTTGTTCCTGCTATCGCCGGCCTGGTCGTCGCCGCTCTCGTCATCTGGTTCTTCCCCGCTGCCCGCGGCAGTGGTGTCAACCAAACCAAAGCCGCTTTATATGTCTATGACGGTTACATTTCCTTCCGCACCGTCATCGGCAAGTTCCTCACCTCCGCCCTCGCCATTGGCGGCGGCCATTCCCTTGGCCCGGAAGACCCGTCCCTGCAGATCGGAGCCGGCGTCGCCTCCATCATTGCCCGCAACCTCCACCTTTCCCGCCGCCGTCTCCGCATGTTCGCACCCATCGGCGCGGCTGCCGGTCTCGCGGCCGCCTTCAACGCCCCCATCTCCGCCATCCTCTTCGTCATCGAGGAAGTCATCGGCAGCTGGAGCGCCGCGGTTCTCGGATCCCTGGTTCTCTCCGCCATCTCCTCGGTCGTCGTGGCCCGTGCGTTCTGGGGCCCCGAGCCCCTGTTTCGCATCCCCTCCATTACCCTCCGCGACCCGCGCGAGCTCCTGGCTTATGCGGTGCTGGGAGTCTGCGGCGGTTTGCTCGCTCCCCTGTTTTCTCTGGTCCTTGGATATCTTCGCCCTCGTCTCCGCGCTCTCCCGCGCTGGAGCCTCTTCGTTCAGCCGGGTATCGCTGGCCTGATCGTCGGCGCCATCGGCTTCTTCGGCTTCCCCCAGGTCATGGGCGTCGGCTACGACGTCATCGATCAGGCCATGCACGGCCAGTTCGTCTGGCAAGTCCTCCTGGCGCTCGTGTTTCTCAAGTTGCTGGCCACCACCGTCTCTTTCTCCAGCGGAACCCCGGGCGGCATGTTCGCGCCCACCCTTTTCATCGGAGCCATGCTCGGCGGAGCCGTCGGCGCATTCGAAAAGCACTTCTTCCCCCACCTCACCGGCACCATCGGCGCCTATTCGCTCGTCGGCATGGGCGTTCTTTTCGCCGGATTCCTCCGCGTTCCCTTAACTTCGGTCTTCATGGTGCTCGAAGTCAGCGGCAATTACTCCATCGTTCTGCCCATCATCCTGGCGAATACTCTGGCCTTTCTCATCTCGCGCAGCCTGCAACCGGTTGGCATCTTCGAAATCTTCACCCAGCAGGATGGACTCGACCTGCCCTCGATGGAGGAACAACGCGAGGAATCGGTCCTGCACATCGAAGACGCACTGCAGCCCGTCAGTGTTCCCATTGTTAATGGCAGCGACACCCTCCACTCCGTTTCCCAGACGATCTCCGGCGCCCCGGGCGCCGCTTGCCTGATCCGCCTGTTCGACGGGTCCTGGTACGCGATCGGCGCCGACGAGCTGACCAGCGTCGCCGCCGCCCTTACCCCGACACCCCGATCCAGAACGCTTTGAAACCGGATCGCACTCCGTTGCTCTTCCCCGATATGCCTCTCGACTCCGCCCTCCACTTCTTCCCCCGCTGGCCGCTGCTCCCCATCCTTAACCGCGCCAGCCGTGGAACCCTCGAGGGCATTTTGACTCTCGATGACGTTCTCCGCCGCTATCGCAGGCCCGTATAGCTTGCATCGCGGACCTCGCGCCACTACGCTCAAGATTCGGAGATCTGCACACCGTCTCACTCATGCTGAGTCTCTATCAACGACTCATTCTCGGCTGTCTTCTGCTCATCGCTCTCGTCACCACTGTCAGCCTCCTGGTGCGGACGTCCTTTGTGCGCCTCGCCGCTCTGGACGCCCAGGTGCGCGTCGCGGAAACCGCGGTCGCTTCCCTGGCTTCCGCCCAGGGCGCGCTCGCGCATGAGGAACTGATCGCCGCCCGCATCTCCAGCGGAGATGCCACTCTCGCCGAGTTTCGCGACCAGGCCGCTCACACCCAGATCCTGCTCCGCGCCGCCGTCGAC
>Ga0206808_1173_pt1 | contig 12165 bp, 10 predicted proteins | sample Alteio_BWOrgCont_58_FD_152899 | JGI IMG/M metagenome (GOLD analysis project Ga0206808, IMG submission 152899) | Enriched cells from forest soil in Barre Woods Harvard Forest LTER site, Petersham, Massachusetts, United States -... | ecosystem: Environmental > Terrestrial > Soil > Temperate forest >...
TGATCGCGCTGGCCTGCATGCTCTTCGCGCTCATGGCATGGCAGTTGCGCGGATTATTATTCTCACGCGTACTCGCCTTGGCCGCGCTGGCGTTATTATTCGCCGCGCCTTACGTCGCCCATACCTTGCTCACGCCACTGGATCCCATCGCGCTCATTATTGTGGATCACAGTCCCTCCATGCAACTCGGGCAACGCCCCGAACAAGTGCGCGCAGCACTGGAAAATTTACAAAACAAATTGCGCGCGAATGAGAACCTGCAGGTTGAACGGTACGATGTCGGCACCGATACCCAAAATACATCCCGAATTTTCACCGACCTCGATCCCATCCTCAAAAAATACGATCCAAAACAACTGGCCGCTGTATTCTTATTAACGGATGGCGACATCAGCGACACGCCCGCACCCGGCACTTGGCCTGCGGACGGGCCGCCGCTTCATGTTTTACTGGTCGGCTCGCCGGATGAACAAAACGCCTGGTTGGAAATTGCGCCTGCGCCGCCTTATGCCCTCGCCGGACAAACCGTGCCGCTGCGCATCCGGCCGCATTGGCATACGACCGATACCAACAGCGATACTGCGATCCTCACCATCACGAATAACAAAAATAAAATCGAACAAAAAATCAAAGTAGACGAATGGATCACATTGAATTTACCCATTCATCCCGGCGCGAACCCATTCATTCTGCAACTTCCCAAATTCGATGACGCGATTTTTCCAGCCGCGCAGACCGCATTGGTAAATATCGCCGGCATCACAGGTAACCCGAATATCTTATGGCAAAGCCCCACCGTCGCACCGCCCGCATGGCTGCAAAAGCTCAGTACCGATGCCGGGATAAAATTACGCACCGCCCCACCCGATAATGGCCAATTCGCGCGCAATGAGATCGTCATCCTCAACCAGCCCTTCGCCCGCGCGGATGCGGGGCCTGAATGGCAAAACGCCCTCGCGCAATTCATCCGCGGCGGCGGCAATGTTTTGCTTCTCCAAGATGCACCGCCCGAACAACCCATCACACCCGAACTGCAATCCGTTCTGCCTGTGACGTGGCAAGATAATTCCGGCACGACCAGCGGCACGATCACGATCACGCCGTCCGGGAAAGCGCATCCCATCACTGCCGATATGATGGATGAAGCCTTAACGCTAACCTCCAATACAAACGCGACGGTAAACATCAATAACGACGCGAATGTTTTATTATCGGACAGCAACCATCATGCCGCGCTGGCCTTCAGCACTTCGGGTCAAGGCCGCATGGTCGCGATCACGCAAAGCAAATTACTGGAAAGCACTATCGGCAAAAACCTTTTGCGCCGCACATTATTATGGCTCATGCATGAACCGGAATTCGCCACACACATTTTAAATGCGAGCTGGCAGGACGATGGCATCCAAGTTGAATATGCGGGCAATAACAGCGTGCTGTCACTCCAGGTCACGCGGCCGGATCGCGGCACATTTGAACTGCCCTTGCTACCGCTAAGCGACGATTTAAAAACCGCGCATTTCACACCCGACCAGATCGGCATTTATCGCATCAGCGACGGCGACAATGAAACCGTATTTTCTTTCGGCGACCTGACCGCGCCCGAATGGCAAGAGGCCGCCGCCACAGCGGACCGCCTCGGACCGCTTGCCACCGCAACGGGTGGACAGGTGTTATGGCTGCGCCAATTTCCCGCGCCGGATGTGCGTTTCGTCACCGGCGCGCAAAGTGGCGGCGCGGAAAATAAAAATGTTTGGCTGGCGTTGCGTGAAAGCCGCGCCGCGACCTCAACCGGCGTTACCATCACCCCGATTTTGCCGAAATTCGCGCTGTTATGCTTGGTTTTCGGCGCCCTCGCCCATGCCTGGTGGCGCGAAAGCCGCTAGGAATTCCAGTTGCTTTTCACGCCCGAAAAGCGCATTTTAACGCCATAATCCAAAAGCAATCCAACCCCCATTCAACCCCGGGAGCATCTCATGGCAAAAGGCAAAGTTATTACGATCGCACAGCAAAAAGGCGGCGCGGGCAAAACCACACTGGTCATTCAACTCGCCACCGCCTTCCTCGCTGCCGGCAAAAAAGTCGCCACGATTGATATCGATCCACAGGCATCGCTCACCCAGTGGTTCACGATGCGCTCGCAAAATTTGCGCAATAAAAATCTGCTTCTCCACTCCCCCGTCACCGGCTGGCGCATGCAAAACGAAGTTGACCGCCTGGCGCGCGATCATGACATCGTCATCATCGACAGCCCGCCGCATACGGAAACCGATGCGAAGATTTCCATCCGCGCGGCGGATTTGGTGTTAATCCCAGTGCAGCCATCGCCCGTCGATATTTGGGCGACCAAACCCACACTTGAAATCGCGATGAAAGAAAAAGTGCCAGTGAAACTGGTTCTAAACCGGGTGTCAAAACGCTCCAAACTCGCCAAAGCGATGCATGATAAACTCTCCGAATACGGCGCCGAAATCGCGACAACCCAACTCGGCAACCGCATCCGCTATGCCGAAGCCATCAACCGCGGCCTGGGCGTAATCGAAATGGGCAAATCAAGCCTCGCCTATACCGAAGTCGCCGAACTGGCCGCCGAAATCGCGCGGGATCTTGACGTCAACATCAAAATTGCGGCTTAACAAGGCATGACAATCTCTGTTGCACAAGTCGCGGAACTCTACGCGCGTCCATTATTGGATTTGGTATTCGAAGCCGCGCAAATCCATCGCGCCAACCACGATCCGCATGAAGTGCAGTTATGCACATTATTGTCTATTAAAACCGGCGGCTGTCCCGAAGACTGTTCTTATTGCCCGCAGGCTGCGCGTTACGACACGGGCCTCAATAAAGAATTGCTCCTGCAAGTCGATCAAGTTTTACAAGCCGCAGGCAAAGCCAAAGCCGCCGGTTCCACGCGTTTCTGCATGGGCGCTGCCTGGCGCGAAATTCCGGATGGTAAAGGTTTCGACCGCGTCCTCGATATGGTGCGCGGCGTCAAGGCGATGGGCATGGAAGTTTGCTGCACCCTCGGCATGGCCACGCCCGACCAAGCCGCGCGGATGAAGGATGCAGGGGTTTACGCCTACAATCACAACCTCGACACTTCGCGCGAGCATTACGACGATATCATTTCAACGCGCACTTACGACGATCGTTTGAATACGCTCCAGGCGATTTCCGACGCAGGCATTTCTGTTTGCTGCGGCGGCATCATTGGCATGGGCGAAAGCCATTCCGATCGCATCGCGCTGCTCTGGCAACTCGCGAATTTGAATCCGCAACCGGAAAGCGTCCCGATCAACGCGCTCGTCCCCGTCGCGGGCACACCACTGGCGGAACAAGAAAAAATCGACCCGATGGAATGGATCCGCACGATTGCCGTCGCCCGCATTCTCATGCCGCGCGCCATGGTGCGCCTGTCGGCCGGCCGCATGGATATTCCAGAATCCGCCCAAGCCATGGCCTTCCTCGCCGGCGCGAATTCGATTTTTACGGGCGATAAACTCCTCACCACCGCCAATCCTGATTTTGACTTTGACAAGCGTTTGTTGGATAAACTAGGCCTCCATGGCAGACCCTCTTACAAAGCCGAAACCGACACCCCCGCCCCTGGCGGCGCGTGTGGAACAAACGCTGGCGGATCTTGCGGCTGCGCATCGGCTGCGGCAGCTTGAGCCTGCATCTGCGCACGAAAATGCGCCCGCAAAAAATATAGATTTCGCGAGTAACGATTATCTGCAAATGGCGTCGCATCCACGGCTGCGCGAAACCCTCGCGCGCGCACTGGATGGCGGCATGCCTGTTGGTTCCGGAGCCGCGCGATTGCTGCGCGGTAATCACAATATTATTACCGAATGCGAAGCATTTTTCGCGCAGTGGCTCGGCGCACCGAAATGCCTTTTAACTTCGTCGGGTTACCAAGCGAATTATCTGCTCTTATCATCTCTGCCCCAACGCGGCGACGTCATTTTATACGACGCCAACGTCCATGCCTCCACGCGCGACGGCATCCGCGCGAGCAACGCGCAAAGTTTTAAATTCGCGCATAATGATGTGGATGATTTACAACGACTGATTGCGCAAAATAAAAACGCTGAGCAAATTTTCATCGTCACAGAATCTTTGTTTTCAATGGACGGCGATTTCGCGGATGTAAAATCCCTTTTACAAATCGCTGAACAGCACAACGCCATGCTGATCATTGACGACGCCCACGCAACCGGGATTTACGGCCCCACCGGCAAAGGCTGCTGTGAAAACCTACCCCGCAATCATCTCATCACCGTCCACACCGGCGGCAAAGCGTTCGGCGCCGCAGGCGGCATTATCGCGGCGCGCGCGGATATTATTGATTATCTCATCAACACCGCGCGGCCGTTTATTTTCGCCACCGCGCCGATGCCCATCCTCGCACTCGCACTCATGACGGCGGCACAAATTTTGGATGATGAACCCTGGCGGCGGGAAAAATTATTGGCGATTTGCGCTAATGCGCAAAATAAGATGCAAGATGCAAGACACAAGACACAAGAAAATCTTGCCTCTTGCATCTTGCCTCTGATGTTGGGCTCTGACGCGAAGGCGTTAGAAGCAGCGAAGAAGCTCCAACAACACGGCCTCGACGTCCGCGCCATTCGCCCACCGACCGTACCGGAAAACACCGCGCGCCTGCGGATTTCACTCAACATCTCCCACACACCGGAAATACTGAATCAATTATTCACGTTGTTAAAAACGCTTTAATGTATGCCGGATACGGCCAGTTGCACGATATGAAATAACACCAAGCCCCCCGCGACAACCAAATATCCGCGCAGCACCGCCATCCATAACTTCGTCGAAGATGTCATCTGCAGCGGCGGCAATTCATAGAGCGGCGGCATCCGCCATTCATCGCGAATGGATGTGTCTTCGAGCACAATTTCCGCCCGGCGCACACGCATCACCCAGCTCACCACCCCGCCCGCCAGCGCCAAACCACCACAGCCGATTAAAATTGAAATCAACATCCGCTCGCTCATGTTCGGCCACAAAACCGCAGCGGTGAGGATAATCGACAACGTCACCAAAATCGCCAAAACAACCCCAGTAAAAATATTGACGGTACGCCCATTCACCCACGGCCCCAACACGGCTTTATCATTGCACAAAATCAATAAAAACACCGTTGCACTCGGCAACAATACGCCCGCCAAGGCCTGCACCGCATTCGTCAATAGCCCCAGCGGCATACCAGGGATCAACACCAACGCCGCCGCAACAATGATCAGCCCGCAATAGACGAAATAAAATTCCTTCGCCTCGCTGGGTTTACGATGCAATGAATGATTCAATGACAAAACATCACCAATCGCATAAGCCGTCGATAACGAAATCGCCATCGCGCCGATGATGCTGGCATCCAGCAGCGCGACCGCGAACAGCACCCCCGGCAAGCGCCCGTAATATTTCTCCAGCCCCGCCGCCACCGCGCCCGCATCGACAAAACTCCCAAATTCCGGATGGCCCGCAAAGGCATGCGCGGTAAAGGCGATCATCGCGATCGCGCCGATCACCACAATGCCAATTCCGATCCACAAATCGATACGCTCATAAGGAATAAAACGCGGCGTCAGGCGTTTATCAATCACATAACTTTGCTGGAAAAATAATTGCCACGGCGCCACGGTCGTGCCGACGACGGCGATAATCAGCATCATGACTTCATTCAACCGCGCACCATGCGGCAATTGCGGCGTGACCGTATCATGCAAAATCTGCGCGAGCGGCGGATTGATGATGAAATAAATCGGGATCAACAACAAAGACCCCAAACATAAAATCAACGCAAAGCGTTCAAACCGCCGGAACGAACCCGTACTCGCCGACGCCATAATCAACAGCGCCGCCGCGATCACGCCGATCTCCTTGGGCAATCCTAAATACCCGAGCGCCAGCGTAATCCCAATAAACTCCGTCACAATCGTCAGCGCGTTTAACAAAAACAAATCAATCACACTGAACGCGCCCCAGAATTTTCCGAAACGATCCAAAATCAATCGTCCATGCCCGACGCCCGTCACACAGCCCAGGCGCAGCGCCATTTCCTGGTTCACATATAAAACCGGAATTAATAACAACAGCGTCCACAACAACGACGTGCCGTAATTCTGCCCAACCTGTGCATAGGTGCTGAACGCACCCGCGTCGTTATCGCCGACCATGACAATCAAACCCGGCCCCAGTACCGCCAGCAAGGTTTTAAATTTCGCCCACAGCCCTTTGCGCGCCGCCGTATCGCCGTGACGGATCGTGCCAAGCGCACCTTTAATATCGCCGACATGCGCACTATCCAACGCGGCTTGTTTGTCATCGCGAGTGTTCATGGCGGCCTCCTTTAATGTGCATAATGAAGGATTCGCAAGGCCAAAACCCGCCTGCCCGTGCGCTGATGCGGCATGGGACAGGCAAAACCATTATGATTGGAAAGAAAACTTTCCCCGCGCGCTCGCGCCGGGGGTGCCGACGCTATCGCGCGTTAATCGAATAATGGCCGCTACTCGGGACCTCTGGCACTGTGTTTCCCTCAAAGTTGAAGAGGCTATGGCCTACTATCTTTTCCATTTTCCTGTCAAGGGTTTTTACATTGATACACTCCCTCTCTCCCTGTAAGGAGAGGGTAGATTTGCTTAACGACGAAGGGCGAAGCCCGAAGGAGTTTAGCAAATCGGGTGAGGGGAGGGTTTAGAACTGTAAACTTCTCAATCCCAAAGATGTTCTTGTTCCTCCCCCTCCCCTCACCCGGATTTGCTAAGTTCGCTACGCTCACTAATCAAATCCGGCCTCTCCCTATAGGGAGAGGCGAACTTTCCCTTCAAATGTAACTTTCAAATATATTGTCTCGAATATCCCCACAGAGGAACACAACCCATGAACAATCTCGATATCGGCCTAGCGTTCTTAGAAGGCGTGGCGCTCATCATTTCCCCCTGCATTCTGCCGGTTTTGCCGTTGATTTTATCAACCGGCACCACCGGCGGACGCGCGCGGCCCTACGGCATCATCGTCGGTTTCGTCGCGGCCTTCAGCGTTTTTGTCCTCGTCTCACGCCAAATCATCGCGGCGCTGCATATCGAACCGGACGTCATCCGCAATGCGTCGCTGGTATTATTATTGGTATTGGGTTTAGTCATGCTCTCCGACCGCCTATCCAAAATTTTCAGCGGCCTCACGCAAGGCCTCGCGGACCTGGGCGGCAAAGTCGGCGGCACCAGCCAGGGTGGATTTTTCAGCGGCATTTTAATCGGCGCACTCATCGGCCTCGTCTGGACACCTTGCGCGGGCCCGGTTTTGGCCGCCGTCTTGGTCGAAGTCATCCGCCAGCAAACCGATGTACAAGGCATCTTCGTCACCCTCGCCTTCGCCATCGGCGCGAGCGTGCCGATGCTTATCATCACCCTGGCTGGCCGCAAAATTTTAGCACGCGCGAAATTCGTCACGACCCATACAGAGCTCATGCGCCGCATTTTCGGCGGGCTGATTATTTTATCCGTCGCCCTCATGGCATTCGGTACCGATGTGTCCGCCGTTTTTGATAAAACCAAAATGGCGAGCAATGCGCCGATCACCGCGCTACAAGACGCCCTGCCCGAACCCTACGCCGCCCCGGAACTCGCCGGCATTCAAGGCTGGATCAACTCCGCGCCGTTAAAACTTTCAGACCTGCGCGGCAAGGTCGTACTGGTGGATTTCTGGACCTATTCCTGCATCAACTGCGTGCGGACGCTCCCGCACATCACCGCATGGGACGCGAAATACCGCGATAAAGGCCTCGTCATCATCGGCATCCACGCGCCCGAATTTGAGTTTGAAAAAGACATCAACAATATCCGCGCGGCGACCGTGCAGCACGGTATCAAATATCCGGTGGCACTCGACAATCACCTGGACACCTGGGCCGCATTCCACAACCAATATTGGCCCGCGCATTATTTGATCAATCAAAAAGGCCAAGTCGTTTATACCCATTTCGGCGAAGGTAATTACGACGTGACCGAAAATAATATCCGCTACCTCCTCGGCCTGACGGGCAGCGTCGCGGCGGACAATGAAAATCCATTCGCGCAAAACCAAACGCCGGAGACCTATCTTGGTTACGGCCGCGGCGCGCGTTATGACGGCGAGCGCATCCAAAAAAATTCCGCCGCAGATTATTACGCCGCCGCCAACCTGCCGCAAGATCACTGGACGCTCAGCGGCAAATGGAACATCGCCGCGCAAAAAATTATTTCGGGCGATGCCAATGCCGCGCTAAAACTGCATTTCAATGCGAAAAAAGTTTTCCTTGTCATCGGTACATCGGATAACAAACCCGCCACCGTGAAAGTTAATCTAAACGGCGAAGAAAAAACCATCGCCATCCCCAACCACAGCCTCTACCAACTCGCAACCCTGCCAGCCGCGCGCAGCGATACCATCGAAATCACCCCCTCACGCGCGGGTGTGGAGTTTTATGCTTTCACCTTTGGTTCATAATTTCCCCTCTCCCTGCAGGAAGAGGGTAGATTTGCTTAGCGATCGAAGCGCGTAGCGCGAGGAGCTTAGCAAATCGGGTGAGGGGGATAGGAGGTGATGACTATTTTGAAAGTTCTGGAATGCGTTCCGTCCCCCTCATCCGCCCTTCGGGGCACCTTCTCCCTGCAGGGAGAAGGGAACTTGGTTGCTTTTTTACACTGACTGCCTACATTGAATGTTAACAACCAACGGAGCCAACCATGACCCCACTCTACACCGCCCACGCAACTGTCACCGCAGGCCGCAACGGCCAAGGTCAAACATCAGACGGCGTAATCAAGGCTGATTTTTCCCTACCCAAAGAAATGGGCGGCGAAGGCAAAGCGGGCGCGACGAACCCGGAACAACTTTTCGCGCTCGGTTACGCGGCCTGTTTCGGCGGCGCGATCGCGATGGTTGCGCGCAACCAGAATAAAAAAATCGGTGCCCCGACCGTGACCGCGAATGTTCACATCGCCAAGGACGAAACCAGTTTCGCCCTCGCCGTCACGCTCGAAGCCTCCGCCGAAGGCGCGTCACAATCCGATATGCAAAGCCTGATGGAAGCTGCGCACCAGGTTTGCCCCTATTCCAAAGCGACACGCGGAAATGTGGAAGTAATACTGCAAGCGAAAGAATCAACGGCGGCTGCGGCTTAAGCCTGCCGCGCCTCAATCACGCGCTGGCGAATATTCCGAGCCCGCGCGAACACAGCCTCGAGCGCATCCGCGTCACCCGCGCGGATGCGTTTTTGCATCAGGGCGATGTCCTCCGACAAGCGCTGCAACATTTCCAAAACCGCATCGCCGTTTTCCAAAAAGATATCACGCCACATCACCGGATCCGCCGCCGCCATGCGCGTGAAATCGCGGAAACCCCCGGCGGAAAATTTAATCACTTCGTCCTGTAATTCATCTTCCAAATCCGCCGCCGTGCCGACGATGGTGCGCGCGATCAATTGCGGCAAATGCGACGTAATCGCGAGCACGCGGTCATGATGATGCGGCGTCATAATCTCCACATGCGCGCCGAGCGATTGCCAGAAATCAAATAACTTTCGCGTGTCATCCGTATGCGCACCGTCCACAGGCGTCAAAACCGTCCAGCGATTTTCAAAAAGCCCAGCATCCGCATGTTGCGGCCCGTGTTTTTCAAGGCCCGCAATCGGATGCCCGCCGATAAAGGTCACGCCCGGCAAAAATTTTTCCGCCGCCGCCATCACGCCGCGTTTCGTCGATCCCACATCCGTCACCACCGCACCCGCACGCAAATGCGGCGCGATGCGTGCAAAGACTTCAGCATAACTCCGCACCGGCACGGCCAGCACAACCAAATCCGCATCCATCATCACCGCAACATTATCGTGCTGCACGTTATCAATCATACCGTGCTGATGCGCGTAAATCACATTTTCTTCGCGCGCGTCGAGTGCCGTGATATGCTTTACCCCCGCCGCGCGCGCGGCCAGCGCGACCGAACCGCCGATCATGCCAATACCGATAATACAAACTTTGTTAAACATTTTCTGTTTTCGCATTTTGCCACGGTCTTGGCACAATCCCCAACCAACCCGGCATATCCAAATTAAATCCATCCATCATTTTAATCTCGTCGCCGTCGCGATATAGCGTGATATCATCACCGCTTTCCTCCGGGCAAACACGCCCGATCGTATAGGCGCGCGGCGCGGAACCGTCGGATAAAAACGGCATCAAGCCCATGATATGCACGCTTTCATCTGCCGCGATGGCGCGCAGCACACATGCCACACCCTCGGGCGTATTCGGCAGTACAATAATATGCAATTCGTTCGACAATAATTTTTCTACCGCTTCATCGAGCGAAACGGTTTCCAAGGTCACCGCATGACCGAAATCCCGCCGCGCCAATTCGCGCAGAAAAAATCCGCTGCCCGTCCCGACCGCGACCGTCAAAGGATCTTGCAACATAATCGCCGAGGAAAAAATCTCGCGCCACATTTGATGCACCAAATTCCGATCCAAAATCGAATCCGCCGAGGCAAACAAACGCCGCAAAATTTTCGCTTCGCGCCCCGGGCGATACACCAAATGCCCCTCCGCCGTTTTCACCGCGCGGATGCGGTCGACCAAGCGCTGGCGCGCCGTCAGGGCGGCCAAAATGGCATCGTCCTGCGCGTCGATCGCCATGCGCAAGGTCTCCAGGGAATAATTCGGTTTGGGGGTATGGTGTTGGTGCGAAGTCATGTTGTGCCTAAGGATGTGCCATTTGCCGCGGCCCATTGCAAGTTGACATAAGGCTTGCGCGCGGCGGATTCAACGCCAATGCCGGCGTAACGCTGTTTTTGCGCCGCCGCGATCAAAACACCGCCGCACGACGGCAGCAAATAATTCCCGGTGGATTCAAGCCCCCGCGCCAAGCCGCGCAAGACTTCATGCCGCGAAAAATCCAGCGGCGGCGCGAACAGCGCCGTCACAACGCCAACCGGCGCCAACTGTGCGCCCGCCAATAAATGCCGCATCTGCGCGGCCGAAAAACTCCGCCCCTCGCCCCAGGGAATATGTTCAAACCATTGCCAAATGCCGTTGCGGTTCGGCGTGATCGCGACCAAACGCCCGTCGGACACCAAGACGCGCTGCAGCTCCGACATCACGCGCGGCAAATCCGGCGCGAATTCCAACACATGCAGCACGACCACATTATCAAACGTCACATCCCCATAGGGCAAAGGCATCTGCGCGGCCTCCACCGCCATCACCTCGCCGCCCGTAATGTTTCTCACATCTTCTATAAACGGCGCCGCATAACCGACGATCAAAGTTTTCGTGCTGGCACCGCAAGCCAATAACGTCTTCACCCGCGCGCATAAAAAATCATGCGCCATTTTGCCGATGGAGGATTGGTAGAATTCGGTGATCATCGCAACACCGTTCTTTCCCCTCTCCCCTCTGGGGAGAGGGTGCCTGAGCAAAGCGAAGGCGGGAGAGGGGCAGTCAATTCGCACATCAGACTCCCCCTCTCCCTGGCGCTTCGCGCCGTCCCTCTCCCCAAGGGGGAGAGGGGAAATTTAACGCCTCAAACAACGGCGGTATCAATGGCAAATCCGCTTCAGGCATCGGATAGTTTTTTAATTCAACCGGCAAAACCCACTTCACCGCCGCATGTTCGCGCGGCGTGATTTCACCTTGCCACTGCCGCACCAAATATAACGGCATCAACAAATGAAAATCGCCGTACGCATGCGACGCGAACGTCAAAGGCAACAAACAGCCCGTAAAAACCGTAATCCCCAATTCCTCTTCCAACTCGCGCACCAATGCGCCTTCAGGTGTCTCGCCGCCCGCAACCTTGCCGCCCGGAAATTCCCATAGACCCGCCATGGCTTTGCCCTCGGGCCGCTGCGCGATCAAAACGCGGCCATCCCCATCCACCAACGCCGCCGCGACGACCAGCACCAGCGGCCCATTCGCGCGCCGCGCCATCACATCTCCGCCGCAACAAGTTGCACCATTGTTCATCTGGCCATTCTGCCCATTCGCGGATATCTTGTCCAACATGAATTCAGAAAAACAACCGATCACCACGCGCCAGAACTTTCGGCCATCGGGTTCTATTCTATAATCGATTCTGGTCAGCGATAAGTTCAGGATTTGAAAAGTG
>Ga0206808_1191_pt1 | contig 12005 bp, 10 predicted proteins | sample Alteio_BWOrgCont_58_FD_152899 | JGI IMG/M metagenome (GOLD analysis project Ga0206808, IMG submission 152899) | Enriched cells from forest soil in Barre Woods Harvard Forest LTER site, Petersham, Massachusetts, United States -... | ecosystem: Environmental > Terrestrial > Soil > Temperate forest >...
ATCGAAGTAATCGGCGAGGTTGTCCGTTTTGGTGTAGCTGCTTTTCAACCCCGCGCTAAGCTGCAGACCGCCGGCAAGAACACGGTTATAATCGGTCCGCGCCGAAAAGATGTTAAGATTTGAGGGCAGGTTGCCCGTAACCAGGTCATAGTCATATAACGCGCCATCCGGATAATAGCTGCTATTGGCAAAAGTTTGGTCGAGCTGTGTGTGATAGGTCACGTAGTCCAGGTCTGCGGTTAACTCACTCCCTTTTTTATCATAATCGTGCCGGTAATTCAGGTTGATGCTGCCATTTTTAAACTGCCGGTTATCTACGTTATTGGCCACGATGGTTGAGTCTAACTGGCCCTGTGTGCTGCTCAGCAGACTCGTGTTGGCGGTATGGTTGTCGCCTCGCGTAAACAGGCCGGTAAAGGCTGCGCCAAAGGTTGTTTTATCGGTGGCGTAATAATCTATATTTACCCTGCCGCTATAGTTTTCGGAATGGCGTTTGATGAACGATGTTTGGGTGAAATCGGGGGCAATATCCGTAATTACCGCAGGGTCAAAATAACGGTTTAGGTTGATGGCGTTATAATTGTTATTCAGGGTGTAGCCGACGTTGGCCGATACGTTCAGCTTGTTTTGCCGGTAATTAAGGTTAAGGCTGTTGTTGGTCCGGGTATATTCGCCTTGTATATAATTCAAATTCAGGTTGCCGTTAAAGCCGGTTTCTTTGGTGCGTTTGGTGCGGATGTTAATGACCCCGCCCGAGCCGGCCGCGTAATACCTGGCGGGCGGGTTGGTCATCAGTTCAATTCTGTCGATACCGGATGACGGCAACGCGCTTAGGTAATTCGCTAGATCGTCCCCCGAAAGGTAAGTTGGCTTATCGTCAATATAAATCATCACGCTGCTTTTGCCTTGCAGCGTGATGGTATTGTCATCAACGCTTACGCCCGGCGCTTTTGCCAGCAAATCCAACAGCGTTGTGCCGGCATTTCCGGGTAAAGAGCTTACGTTGACCACCGTGCGGTCGATCAGCTGTTCAACCGGCGGCTTTTTTGCGGTTATGGCCACTTCCTTCAGGCTGGTTTCACTTGGTTGCAGGATGATTGGCTGCAAAATCGAATCTTTTTGCAATTTGATCAACCCGCTTTTATAAATTTTGTAGCCGACAGTGCTTACCACAAGCCGGTAATCAGCGGCCTTGATTCCAGCGAAAACAAAATTGCCGCCCTGTTCAGTCAGGGAAGCCTTTACCAATGCCGAGTCTGCAGCGCGGTTGAGGTAGACGGTAGCACCGTCAAGCGGTTTTCCATCGGGTGCAGTTATTTTGCCTTTCAGCGACAATCTGGTTTGGGCCTGTGCAAAAGTTGCGGCAATAAGCAGCCATGCGGCTAAAAAAGCCGTTATTTTTTTGTTCACCTTATGATTCGATTAGCGTTTAATATCAGGCGCAGCGATGCCATGCCCTGTGCAGAGCGCTGTTATTTTTATCTGAAATTTTAATTACTGGTGGTTCTGATAGGTCCAGCTCCAATTGGTGCCGTTATTATCAGGCAGGTACTTATCCTTATACTTTTGGTAAATATCGGCGCTTTGCTTTTTGCCGTTTATGGTAAGTTTTTTGTCGGTTAATTTGAAGGACACATTATTCGGATCAGTTATCAAACCGTCCTGCAGCAGGTCGGCAACAAGTTTTTTATCCCTTTCGGCATCCAATCGCCGGCGCTCTTCGCCTTGTGCCTGGTAGTATGCTCCCGAATTGCGGTACCTGTTTCCGTACGGCGAATAATTTCCCGGGGTGTTGTGGTAATTCCAGTTCCAGTTATCGCCTGCATTGGCCGGTACATATTCCTGGCGGTATCTTTCAAATACCTCATCGGGTTGCACCAACCCGTTTATCACAAATGTTTTGGTAGTTAGCGTAAACGAAAGGTCCTTCCGGTTGTTTATAAAGCCCTCCCGCTGCATTTCGTCTATGATCTTCCTTTGCTGTTCGGCCCAATACGCCTGTTGCTCCATATGCGTATCCGGCAAGCCATTGTTGGTGTAAGTAATATTTGTGTTTTCGCCATATTTTTTGAACAGCATCCGGAACACGTCGTCCGGCTGCTTTACCCCATTGATGATCAGCCCCTGGCTGTTAAATACTGCGTGAATGTGGCGCTTATCTCTTATAACGCCATATTTAACCAGTGTATCGCCAAAATCTGGGATGATGGGCCCCGTAGGCTCAGGACCATCTGACGGGACATAGTTATAACCATAATGGGCGCTGTAATTATTACTTTCACGCTTCCTGCCGAATTGCGCGTATATCCTTGCATGTACATCTTCGGGCATTCTCACGCCGTTGACTATCAATTCCCGCTCATTCAGGCTGATATTCAGATGATCGGTATCCGTCAACAGCCGTTCGCGGTAAAGCTCCATACCAATGTCATGCATTGATTTAGCTGCCGTTTTGTTCCGGGTTTTCCAGGTGGTATCGCGGATGCCGAAACCGTCTTTAAATGGATTTCCGCCCTGGTCTGATGCCTGGCTGTTTTCTTTTTTCAAACTATCGACGTTATGGACCAGTGCATCCAGCGCCGGGCTGCCTGTGGTTTTGGATGTGTCGTGGCTAAGCTGTTGCACCCGGTTCTGCAGCGCGGTTAGGTCATTTGCCGGCGCAGGCTGCTTCTTTTTTGTGGTGTCGTTTTGAACTGTTTTGGGATTCAGTGCTGCAGCTTCGTGATGAATTACTGCAGCGATGGATTTCATAGCTTTCTTAATATCCTTACGGGCAGCGAATGCCGATACACCCAAACCGAACGCCACCAGGCAAACCGCCAGCACGGTTTTTTCAAACATATTAAGCGACTGGTTACGGTTACTGGCCATGCGCTTTACCCGGTGAAGCAGCGTATGCTTACCGCCCGGAAATGCCATGGCAAAAGCCGCTCCCGTAGCTTGATGCTCCTCGCAGTTCACCAGCGCGTTAATGTAATTTACCTTGCTATTGGTTTGCGCAAGCGCTATATCGTCGCAGCAGTTTTCCCTTTCGGTTTTGATGAGCTGCGATATCCATAAAACCGCCGGGTTGAAAAAGAAAACGATCTCCATAAAGCTTTGCAGCAGGTTTACCAGGTAATCCCTGCGGCGGATATGCGCCAGCTCGTGCACTAAAATTGCTTCGACCTCATCGGCAGTCAATGAATTGATTAGCCCTACCGGGATCAATATCACCGGTTTCAAATGGCCTATTACCAACGGCACCTTTGCAATGCCCGATTCCATTAATCCGATGGCCTGTTTGATATGGAGTTGCGCTGCCAGTTTTAAAAGCCTGTTCTCCCAATCTTTACCAACCTTAAAAACTTTTGTCCGCTTTAAATGGAATACGCTATGCAGTCCCACCGCCATCTGCACACTTTTAGCGCAGATAATTAAAAACCATATTAAAACGATGACATTATAATGGTTGTTAAAATAGTTGATCACAGTTTCGGTCACGGTCTCTTTAGCACTTTGCGGGGCAACAGGCGTAGCTATTTGTATAGCAGCTGGCTTAGTTGCTGTAGTGTTAACCGGATAAGCTACAGGTGCAGCCGCAGTGGTATTAGCCAGGTAAGCTATTGTATTGTGGAGCAGTTGCGGCTGGCGCAGTTGCCACATAAAAGTAAACAGCACGCTGCCTGCAAATAAAGCCAGCGCGCATACCAGCAGGTTATACCTATATGCAGCGCTTCCCTTTTTTGTAAAAATGATGATAGCGCCTGCTACTATGGCAAGTAAGATTCCCTGCCACAAGGAGTGCAGCAAAGTATTGCACAATGCTTTTATGATATGATCGCTCAGGAATGTATTTGCTTCCATAATTTGTCCGTTTTATACAAAAATTAATCTATTTTATCCTTTACTTTTCACCTTCTTCGTCCGCCATAGCTTTTTTTAATCGCCGAAGCTTCAGCGAAGGAGGTAGCGGCGGCGGATACCTTTCACCACTCAACCATTCACCACTCACCTTTCTCCAGTTTATTCAGCATTTCTTTTATCGCTCGCAGGTCTTCTTTTGATGTGTTTTTGTTGCCCAGCAACTGCATCACCAGCTTGCTTGCCGAACCTTTGTACATCGAGTCCACAAATTTTTCCAGCAGGTGGTCCTTTGTTTTTTGCTCGTCTTCGGCAACGCGATAGATGTGTTTCATTTGGCTTTCGTCCCGGGCGAGTATGCCCTTGTCGGCCATGATCTGCATCAGCTTTAGGGTGGTAGTATAGTTTACATCCTTTTGCTTCGATAGCTCATTGTTTACTTCGCGCACAGTCGACGGGCCGTTTTCCCACAAAACCTGCAGTATTTCCAACTCCGATTTAGTGGGCTCCAATTGTTTATTTTGATCGTTCATATTCATCACGAATCAAAGGTAGGAAAATTTTCGTACGAAACAAATATTATGTTAAAAATATTTTAGTTTCTGATTTTGATTGTCCTGATGTGGTATATTTATCAGCTTAGTTGATTGTTTAATGATGAAAAAGACAATATGGGTGTTGCTGGTCTTTTGGTCTGCTTGTTCCCGGCAGTCCAAAATGCCGGCAGTTCACATCCGGTTGGTTGATAGCGGGAAGTCAGTTGCATTAACCGGCATAGATCCATCTATCATGGGCGAAATAAGCCGGGATACGGTTCAGAACGTTTGGGAGAACCTCATCCCCGTTTTCCGGATGCCGGCTGATACAGATATGAAAGATTTCCAACCTGTTCAGCACGGTGTTTACCGGGTAAAAGACAGCGTTGTGGTATTTACGCCTGATACGGCATTTGTTAAGGGACGTACTTACTTCATCCGTTATTACCAGTTTAATGGAGGTCTTAGCGCTTGGGACCTCGTCCGCAAAAAAAAGAAGCTCGGGAGGGTGGCCTACATCGATCTTGTATTTAGGAAATAGTTTCGTCTTGATGTTCAGGTGTACGGATTTGCAAGTCGATGTCGTTTAGGCAAGCAAAATACATCAGTAAAAAGAACACTTTATCCTTTTGAGCTGCAGCTAAATCCCTCTCTCTTGGAGAGGGATTTAGGGCGAGGCGTGAATAATGTTCTTAACTAAATGACATAGACGCGCTGATTTGTCCCGCACGTGCGGGATGCAGATGCGCTAAGTGATTAAATTGAGTGGGGTTACTGATTTTAAACCCCGTAATTATTCTTGCTTAACTTACCACGCCACTATTCACCGCTCATCATGCACTCCCCCGGTAGCCATCGGGAGTCGATTGCGGAATGAGAAGAATGGACAGTCGAAGGCCGGATCTTGATGGCTCATACCCACCTTTGGCAAATATGGCTTGAGTTTCGAAAATGTTGCTTTTTAGCCCACACTTAAGGCTTAACCTTGTCGAGTTGAAAGCCGATGCCTATTTGCAGGGTGCCACTGTTGGTTTTGCTGCTTCCCAAACCGGAGGAGACGCGGTAGCCGCTGATGCTGTTGAGCCAGGTTGCATCAAATATCCAACGCTTAAATTTCGTACCGATGCCGACTGAAATCCCAAAGTTTACTCCACGCTCATAATTGGTCGTGTTCAAAATAGAGGTGACTTTTGCATAATATGCACTGTCAGTTTTAATGGCCGCCGGTTGCAACAGGCTGTTGGTACCGATCTGCTTTACCGGAAAGCTGATCACCGGCCCGGCTTTAAGGAAAATGTTGCTGCCTGGCTTGTAAACTACCGAGAGCGGAATGTTTACCGAATAAATTTTTCGGGTCGCCGTAATGCTGAGCACCTGGTTGGAATCAACATTGCTTTGATTGGCATGGGTATAAGTGGTGCTTACCGTCTGCGGGCTGAACAGTCGGGCCTGAGCGTTCAATGCCCAGCTGTCATTGAGTTTAAAAGAAGCAAACAAGCCGGGGTAAAAATCGACGGGCGAGCTGCCGTAAAAATTGGCATTCTGGTTTTTCGGCGTGAAGCTGCCGGATGTATTTACACCGATAAACAGCCCCCAAATCCAGCGTTGATGGCTTTTGCGGTTTGGTGTTTTTGCTTTTTCCCGGTTTGTCTGAACCTGGTGATAGTGTATAGCCCGTCGCCAAAAGTAAATTTTGCGGTGGCGCGAAGGTCCGCAGATAATCGGCATCCAGGCCGAAGGCCGGCGTTGTTGCTGCCAAAACCGGCAGGCCCGCAGACTGGTCGCTGACTTTAGCAGGTTCCAGGTGCGATCCGCTGGAAGCCCCTGGCCCGTTGCCGGGCGTAGCCACGCCACGGTTCAGGCTGGCGAGTTTTGGTTTGCCGGTCCAACGCTTTTTGTTTCCGCCGCTGTTATTCGAATTTGGGCCGGCGCCATGGATCAGGGTGAAGGAACCCGCAGAACTACCCTTGAACTTGTTTGCATACCGACCTGCACTTTTATCGCCGGTTGCCTGCGGACGGCCGTTAACAAGCGCCAGGCTGTCGGCGCCAGGCCGGCTTTGATCTTTCAGCGAGACCGGCGAATTTCGGCCTGATGGACTTTTAACGGCGGCACTATCGGACTTTGCTCCGGGCTTGTTTGCAGCTGCGGCGCTATCCTTATTACCCGGGCCCCCTGGCGAAACGGTTAGCGCTTCCTGGTTGGAATCATTGGATAGTCTACCCGGTTTCAGCGCGTGTTTTGCTGTGTGCCTGTGTTTTTCGTGGGTATAAAACTGCGAAGCCAAATAGATCATCGCCGCGGCGGATAATGCAACCAACAACGTTGGCAGAAACTCAAATCCTTTGAAAGGCGGTTTTTTGACAGCAGCACCTGGTGAGACAGGCAAATGCTGGTCTAAAAGGGATTGCATCCCGGGCCAGTCTGCCTGCACATCGGCATTAACCGGCAGTTCAGCCCGCTTTTTAGACCACAATTCCGAATATTTTACATGGTTCTTCATTCCGGCTTAGTCCTCCTTTCCTTTTTTGCGTTCGAAGAAAGGGGTTCGAGCAGCTGCCTGAGCTGTCTCCTGCCTTCGGAGAGATGCCACCTGGAAGTACCTTCACTTATACACAATTGGGCGCTGATCTCCTGGTGCGAAAAGCCGTCGAAAAGGGCCAGGTTGAAAACCGCCTGCGTAGCAAGGGGAAGTCTCCGGATCGCCCTGATGATGTCTTCGGCATACAGTTTCTCCAAAACCTGCGGCGAAATAAACATTTCGTTTTCTTCGATGGTGCTGATCTGAACAGGGTCAAACTTCAGTTCGCTTCGCAGCAAGTCGATAGCGGTGTTGATCATGATCCGCCGTATCCAGCCACCCAGTTCGCCCTTATCCGGATCAAAAGAACCTATCGACTGAAACACCTTCAAAAACCCCATGTTAAACGCTTCTTTGGCCAATTCTTTGTCGGGGAGGTAACTCAGGCAAACACGCATCATATCCCCATGGTAAAACTTGTACAAAGTCTCCTGGGCTGTGCGGTCGTTATTTACACATGCTTTTGCAAGGCGTAAAACCTGTTTTTTGGAAAAGGCCATTCAATATCTGTCCACCCGGGGTTACTCAAAAAATCCTCTACGCAAACCCGAATCGAAACGTTGGGTAAAAATGAAAATATTTTTACCCAACTAACCCAACTGTTCTTTTATCACCGGGATATTTGCGTGGGTGAAATTAAAACGCCTGATGTGTACGTCCAATTGAAACTGATAGTCGTTGCGGTAACCTGGATGCTGCCGGTATACGTCGTTCCGTTCAAGGTAACCGACAAGGTGAACGTACCCGCAGGCAAAGGTGCGGGCTGATTTGTGGTGAAGTTGATCACTGCGGCTACCGGCGTTTCGCCGATTGTGCACGGGCTTTGTTGCCACACCCGGATAAAATTAATAAAGTACTGGTTGTTTTTGAGGCTGTCTGTAAGTTGTAGTATACCGGTTGAGCAATAATAGTTTTTGGTTTGCGCGACAAAAGAAATATACGTTGAATCGCCGCTTGCCACATAATGCGGCACAAGCGTGATTTGGTCGCCGGTGAGGGGTGTGAAGACATATTGGATTGTTGGGTGATAGACCGAATCCGATACTGAGATCGAAACCGTGCCGGCCCCTGAAATTTTATCAACGGCTTTTACTGAATAAGTGCCGGCCTTTTTGAAAAAGACAAGGGCTGCGTTGTTTTTGGTAACTAACGAATCAAATCCGGTAGGCATAACGCGCCAGGTTACGGAATCCGTCGACTTGCCCGTAGTGAGCAGCAGGGAATCGGGTTGACTGATTGCTACTTTGTAGGATGAGGCAACCAGGTTTCCGGATTGCCCCGAAAGCTGGCCATACTTGTTGCAGGACGCCATAGCTGCAAATACAGTCAGAAGCAAGGTGATTTTTAATAATCGCTTTTTCATATTCTTGATTTTTGGAGGTAATAAACCGTTTTAATGCATCATCGGAAGGCGAAGGGGAAACGTTGGGTGATGTTCTAATTTTAATCATTTACAGTTTGTCCGCCTTTTTTTTGTATTGATTGGGGCTTTCACTGAATGCGCCTTTGCTCATATAGATTGGTTGTTATCTTTGCATTATGTACCATCGTTGCCGGAAACTTTTGCTGATCACTTTAATACTCATTTTTCCGGTTTATCCTATTTATTCCATGGATAAAAGCAGGCCAAAAACAGTAGATATTTATACGGTAAACGGTTATCTGGCCAGGACGATAAACATCGCCTTTACGTTTGATGCCCCAAAAGAAGGGGCCTGGGGGCATACACTACAGGCAAGCGATTTTAAATTGATCAAAGATGCGGGCTTTACCGCCGTCCGTTTACCTATTCAATGGGTTACGAGGATGAACGCCGACGCTCCATTTACCATTGATCCGCAATTTTTAGCCAGGATAGACTGGGCAATAAAAAAGGCATTAAAAAACCACCTCGCGATCATACTCGATAACCACCTGGATGCGCAGCTGATGAAGGAGCCTGCGGTTTACCGCGAAAGATTTTTGAGCCTTTGGAAGCAATTGTCGGCACATTACCGGGATGAACCGCAACAGGTTATGTTTGAAGTGATGGCTGAACCAAGTGGCCAGCTCAATGCCGTTTGGAACGATTATTTTAAGGATGCACTGGCTATCATCAGGGAAACAAACCCCAGCCGGGCGGTTATTGCCGGGCCTGCGTTTTATAACTCGATGCTTAAGTTGAACGACCTGCAATTGCCTGCGGACGATTACCTGATCCTCACCATTCATTATTATAACCCCATACATTTCACCATGCAAGGGGAAGATTGGTTCCCTATGGGCAAGCCGCGCGAGTGGATCGGCACCACATGGATGGGAAATGAACAGGAAAAGAATGATATCACCCACGCTATGGATATCGTTTCGGATTGGGCGAAAAAAAATAAACGGCCAGTGTTTTTAGGCGAATTCGGTGCGGGGAATCGTGCAGACACGGTTTCCAAAGCGCGATACTTTAGCTGGATAAGACAACAGGCAGAGCTGCACGGTTTTTCATGGGGCGTTTTTAATTTCGCAGTAGGCTTCAGCATCTACGACCTTGCCGCTAAAGCCTGGCGCCAGGACTTGTTGCAAGCTTTAATACCTGCGGACGATAAACGTTAGTGGTTAAATACCGATCGCAGCCACTGCCAATCGAAACCTAAATCTTGCTACCTTTACCCGATGAATTTCTCTCCTGAAATTGAAGAACGGCTGGCCCGCTTGCAGGAAAAATACGAGGCAATGGGCCAGGATATGGTTTCGTATCTTGACGGCTTGCTCCATGCCGATTTCCTGACCTATTGGGATTATATCCACCTGGATACCCTCCTTAGCCTGCAAAGCCCCAAAACACCATTTCCCGACGAGGAGATATTTATCATTTATCACCAAATAACCGAGCTTTATTTTAAGCTGGCGCTGCATGAGTGCAGGCAGATCACTGATCAACAACCGCTGTCCACCGATTTTTTTGCTGCGCGTATCCGGCGCATCAACCGGTATTTTGAGGCGCTGACCAAGTCGTTCGAGATCATGGTTGACGGCATGGAAAAGGAGCAGTTTCTCAAGTTCCGGATGTCGCTGTTGCCGGCGAGTGGCTTTCAATCGGGGCAGTACCGGATGATAGAGATCTTCGCTACCGATTTTATCCGGCTGGTGATCAGCGATAAAAGGGAGGAGCTGAAAAACGCAGCCATTGAATATCAATTTGAATACCTGTACTGGAAATACGGCGCCACGGAATTATCCACCGGTAAAAAAACGCTCACCCTAAAGCAATTCGAAAAAAAGTACGCCAAAACTTTTATCGAACTGGGTAAAAGCAATATCGCCTCGAATTTTAATGCGCTTTACCAAGTGCTTAAACAAAAAGGAGAAGCAACCACTGAACTGGAGACAGAACTGAAGAAACTGGATGTGAATGTAAATGTGAACTGGCCATTGGTACACTACAAATCGGCGGTACGTTACCTTAACCGCGAACCTGAAGAAATAAAGGCAACGGGCGGTACCAACTGGCAAAAATATTTGCCGCCGAGATTTCAAAAAAGGATCTTTTATCCAAGTCTGTGGTCGGACGAGGAAGTTGCAAATTGGGGGAAAGGATGGGTGGAGGAGATTATCGTGGGGAATTAGAACCACGAAATATTTAAGCAATTTCGGTTTTATCATTGTTGTATTATCGTTTAAGGTTGCGCGGTAATTAATCACCCGGAATATATCCCTTTTGTAAAAAAACCGTCCATTTTGCAAAAAAAGCGCGCTTTTGCCACACCGCGTGAAAGTCGAACTAAAAAAATCCGTAACTTGCCATTTTCAGAATTAAACACAAAGGGCCATGACTGAGACGCTGGACATCAAGATCACCAAAAGCAAGCATTCCCGTTTACACGAAACGGATTTTACTAATTTACCTTTCGGCCGTACTTTTTCGGACCACATGTTTGTGGCCGACTATGCGGACGGTGAATGGAAAGATTTTGAGATTGTCCCTTATGGCGAAATGTCATTCAGCCCGGCTATTTCCGCCTTGCACTACGGCCAGGCTTTTTTTTGAAGGACTGAAGGCTTACAAACATGCCGATGGGCAGGTTTCGGTTTTCCGCCCCGATAAAAACGCCATCCGTTTTAACAAATCGGCCGAACGCCTGTGCATGCCGGAGCTTCCAGAAGAAATATTCGTCCAAAGTATTGCCGCTGTAGTGGATATCGACCGCGAGTGGATCCCTTCAAAGGCCCACCATGCCTTGTATATCCGCCCGGTAATGTTTGCCACCGACCCGTTTTTAGGCGTACAGCCATCGGCCACCTATAAATACATCGTAATGACAGGCCCTGTTGGCCCCTATTTTTCAAAGATATTACGGGTGAAGGTGGAAACCAATTTTACAAGGGCTGCCGAAGGTGGCATGGGTTATGCCAAAGCCGCCGGGAATTACGGCGGGGCGATGCTTGCGTCGCGCCAGGCTGCCAAAGAAGGCTTTGACCAAATGATATGGACCGATGCCAAAGAGCATAAATACGTAGAGGAAATGGGCGCCGCGAACGTGATGTTTGTACTGGATGGCACGCTCATCACGCCTTCGACCCGCGATACCATATTAGACGGCGTAACCCGCGATACCGTTTTAGCGCTGGCCCGCGAATGGGGCATGCCGGTTGAAGAACGCCGTGTTTCCGTTGCTGAAATACTGGAAGGCGCAAAAAACGGCAAGCTTACCGACGCTTTTGGCGCAGGTACTGCCGCTACGATCGCACCGGTAGGTTCTATCAGCCATGATGGTGAAGAATATTTCCTCATCGATCCGAAAGAAAGAGAGTTCTCGCAAAAAGTGCTCAAAACACTGGATGCCATCCGTTACGGAGAAGTAGCGGACACACATGGATGGAATTATTTGGTGTGAGGCGGTGTCCCGATAGCTATCAGCTTTTTTATTGTCTCTAATTATTTTGGTCACTTAAAGCGGAAGTCCAATTTATAATCAAAGAGCCAGGGGATTTTAGGATTGACGCCCTCGGCTTCAAGTATTTTCGGCAGGTTTTCATAATGTTGCCTGAGTTTTAGCTTTTCATGGTCGCGG
>Ga0206808_1192_pt1 | contig 11907 bp, 7 predicted proteins | sample Alteio_BWOrgCont_58_FD_152899 | JGI IMG/M metagenome (GOLD analysis project Ga0206808, IMG submission 152899) | Enriched cells from forest soil in Barre Woods Harvard Forest LTER site, Petersham, Massachusetts, United States -... | ecosystem: Environmental > Terrestrial > Soil > Temperate forest > O...
TTGGAGCGGCCTTTTTGGCGGCAGCCGTGGCGGATGTTGTCACGCGGTTGTTTGCGGGGCAGGTTCCGGACTTTGCGGTGCCGGCATATCCGGCGCCGGCGTTGGCGTTGCTGCCGGTTTTTGCCCTGATGGGGCTGCTCGCAGGGGTTTTGGGGGTGCTTTACAACAAGTCGCTGATGCGGTCGCTGAACTTCTTTGCGAAGCTCGGGGATCGGCGGGCGATCTATGCGGGGACGCTGGTGGGGGCGTTGGTCGGGTTGGTGGCTTACTTTTCGCCTCTTGCGCGGCAAACACCGCAACCCCGCGAGCCCCCGCCCGATCGCCGTCCGGCACGATATCCAGCACCAAATCCGACTGCTCCTCCCGGAACGGGATCGCCGAGCGAATCGAAGCCAGATACCACTCCCGAAACTCCGTCGAAGCCTCGACCACCCCGCCCCCGATAAACACCGCATCCGGGTCGAACACATTGATCATCTGGTCGATATGCGCCGCCAGCGCCCAAGTCTGCGCCCGAAAAATCTGCCGCGCCAAAGCATCCCCTCGCTCCGCCAACCCCCGAAGCTGCTTCGCCGCATCTCCCACCGGCACGCCGTTCAACGCATGGTCCGGATACCGGGGCAAGTAGTGGGGAAGCAGGTTCATCCGAATCCCCGTCAGGCTCGCCACCGACTCCAAATCCCCCATCCGCCCAAGATCGCCAAGTGCTGAGAGGCCCCCGACTGCCCAATTCCCATCTCCTGAGCAATCTCCCCCACCGTCCGCTCCTCCGCCACCAACAACTCCACAATCCGCAACCGAACCGGATGCGCCATCGAAGCAAACAGCCCCGCCGCCCGCTCCCGAGTCGGCTCATCCATTGCCTCATAATTCATAACTTCCTAATATTATGACTCATTGATATGAAGGCGTGGCTTCACCGCCGCCCGGACCCGACTCGACGCCTGGCACGCCTTCGACGAAGACTCCGAATCGCGCCTCCGGCGCCCAAAACGAGCCTGAGCCACGAAACATGCCATCGTGGGGATACATGGCAGAAGTCACTCGGCGTCGAGCGATCACTCTGGAAACCTTGGCGATCGGATCGCTGCTCCTTCCGAGCATTCTCGCGAAGATCCCGGGCGCTGCCTTCGCGTATGCCCACGTTTCTGTCGCCCAAGACGTACTCTCCACCGTCCGCTACGCGTCCTATCTCGGCATTCTCATCTTCGTCATCTGGACGTCGGGCGACGGATTTGCCACATTCGGGTTTCGTAAAGCGGATTGGTGGCGGCTACCCGGTCGAGTGGTCCTGCTTCATATCCTCGCGTGGGCGCCGCTCGTCTCGACCCTTCTTCTTGCCCGTTCGGCGCCTGGCGGTCTAAGGTTCATGCCGCCGCCAACCGCCCTTGCCGACGTGGTCACGGTGATCGACATCGTGGCGGCTTCGGTTGTCATACAATCGATCACTTTCGGCTACCTCATGACTCGTGCGGAGGAACTCACCGGAAGCATTTACGGGGCCGTGGCCATCTCTGCCATTTTGTTCGGTCTCCAAACAATAAGTTTAAGAAACTTCCATGCCTTGGATGCCCTTCTTATCCTCGGACAGGGTGTGTGCTACGCCGTTGCTTTCGCGCTCACGCGCTCCATTTGGCCACAGATTTTAACGCTCGCCGTATATTTAGGCTGCAGCCACCTCATTTTTCTTCATGTCTGGACAATGCGGTAGGTAGGTAGGTCGGCGGCCAGCCCTGAGTCCGGCCGTGCCGTCCAGCCGAACGACACAAAGCATCGAAGTGAGCGCATAAAATGGCCGAGGTCAATCGAAATCGAATCATAGGTCTGGAGACATTGGCCGTTAGCGCGTTGCTGCTGCCTCGTATCCTGGCGCCGTTCGTCCCTGCCTATGGTCGTCCGGCCCATTATTCGATTGGCTCCGAAATCATCTCGACGGCGCAGTTCTTCGTTCTCGGCGTCGTCGTCCTCTTCATTATCTGGTCTTCCGGCGATCCATTGGCCGACTTTGGCATTCGGAAAGAGCCCTGGCCCAAGACCGTCATCGCCTCATTCTTGCTTCTGGCGGTCCTTTTGATCCTATGTGCCTTTCGCGTCTACTCATACGGTCTGCCGACGCCTGGAATGGGCACGCAGCCTGCCCCTTCGCCTCTTGCCCTTCTGGTGTCCGCCATTAATTGCTTGGTCGCTTCCGCTGCGACTCAGCTCATTGCCTTCAGCTACTTGATTACCAGGCTGAGGGAACTGACTGGCAGCATTTATTGGGCGGTCGCGATTTCCACTGCGGTGTTCCTTTTGTCGTTCACAACGTTCACCGCCCATCATTTCTTCCTAGAACTGGTCACTAACTGCGCGCAGGGCCTATGCCTGGCAGCCGCGTTCGTCGTGACACGTTCGATTTGGCCCCTGATCGTTTCCTTCGCCCTCTACTCGTTCGCGTACCACATGTATTACTTGCAGTTCGTAACCCGGTAGCCGCTCGGCGGAAGTAATTCGGCCCCGTAAAGCTCGACCACCGCGCCCGTAGAATGCGAGGTCAATCCGCCCTAAGCTCTTCGAAACATTACGAGGCACTAATGAAAATGCCCCGCCGGAATGCTCGTCGGCCCTCAATCGAAGAAAAATTCCGCCTGTCCGCGGCATGCCGCCATCGCTAAATGCCTATAATCTTCCTCGAATCGCACGGAAGCAAAATGAATTATCTGAACAAGAAAAGCGTTGGCGCTCCTCTCTCCCTCGCCCTTTGCATAGCCATGGCCGGCTGTGGCGGCGGCGGTGGCAGCAGCAACTCAACCTCCACGAAGGACACCCTGATCGTCCCAACGGCTGGTGGAACCGGCGTTGACCGGACCGGCGCCATAAAGGTCCAAGTTGAGGCAAATGCCGTCGCCCGAGACACGACCGAGATCGTGTCCGTCCCCTTCGGTCTCCCCCAATCCGCCCAGATCGTGCCCGGCACCGCGTTCAAGTTCCTGACCCTTGACCTGCCGTCCAACGCCACCGTCACGATCTCCTTCTCGCCGACCGCCCTGCCGACTGGCGTATCCGCGACAACTTTACAGCTCTGCAAGCTAATAAACGGCATCTGGGTTCCCCTGACCAGCACCGTCAACACCGCAAATAGCACGGTCAGCGCCTCCACCAACTCGCTCACCACCTTCGCGCTTCTCCCCAGCAGCGCCCTCTAGGTCAACGACTGACCGAGGCCGCCGGCCAATCAGATCCCCGGATCTGGTTGGCCGCTCTTGCGTCTGCCCAACCCGCCGCAGGAAACTCGGGTACGAAAGAGTCAATGCCGACCCTCACCTGCTTCCTCTGCGGAAAGATCCAGCCCGCTGACCGACTCCAAACCGTCTGCCCCGACGACGGCCGCCCGCTGAGAGTCGATCTGAACCTAAAACCCGGAGACATGGACCGGAACGACCTCAAAAATCGGCCCCCCAGCATGTGGCGATACCGCGAGGTTCTCCCCCAAGTCGACCCCATCAGCCTCGGCGAAGGCCTCACTCCCCTCCACAAAGCAGACCGTCTGCACGAAAACTGGCTGGTCAAGGACGAAGCCGTCAACCCCACCGCCAGCTTCAAAGCAAGGGGCATGAGCACCGCCGTAAGCGTCGCCAAACACCTCGGCGCCACCAAACTCGCCGTCCCCAGCGCCGGAAACGCCGGCGGAGCCCTCGCCGCCTACGCCGCCAAAGCCGGACTCGAAGCTTTCGTCTTCATGCCCCAAGACACCCCGAGGGCCTGCATCGTCGAAGCCCAAATGCACGGCGCGGAAGTCTTCCTCATCGACGGCCTGATCAACGACTGCGCCGCCGAGATCGGCAAGCGCAAGGACCGAGAAGGCTGGTTCGACATGAGCACCCTCAAGGAGCCGTACCGGGTCGAAGGCAAGAAAACGATGGGCTACGAACTCGCCGAACAGCTCGATTGGCGTCTCCCCGACGTCATCGTCTATCCCACCGGCGGCGGCACCGGCCTCATCGGCATGGCAAAGGCCTTCGATGAGATGGAAGCTCTCGGCTGGATCGACGCCAAGCGCCCCCGTTTCGTCAGCGTCCAGGCCGAAGGCTGCGCCCCCATCGCCACCGCCTTCCGCAACGGCGCCAGGTTCGCCGAACTCTTCCCGAACGCCCACACCAGCGCCTCCGGCCTGCGCGTTCCCCGCGCGATCGGCGATTTCATCATGCTCGACATGCTCCGTGCCGGCCACGGAATCGCCGTAACCGTAACCGACGAAGAAATGATCGCCGCCGCCAAGGAAATCGCCCGAACAACCGGCATCTTCGCCGCCCCCGAAGGCGGCGCCACTCTCGCCGCCGCCCAACACCTCCTAAAATCAGGCTGGATAAAGCCCGAAGAACAAGTAGTCCTCTTCAACACCGGCTCCGGCGTCAAGTACATCGAAGCCCTGTCGGGCACGCTAACCACGACATAGCCCTTGTGGCGCCGACAACCCCCTCCGGCAGGAGGCAGCCGAGCATGCGAAGCCGGTCGGACAACCTAGCGAACTCGCCGCAAACCCAAAAACCACTGCCAACCCATTCCGGCCCCTCCGGCAGGAGGTAGACGCTGTCTCAGATTGTCAATGCCTGGGGGTTGTTTTTCTTTCGAAAGACTTTTTGGTTACCTCGAAGGTCGACGTACCTGAGTTTGTTTGCGCTGTAGACGGGTGCGTTTCCTCGTGCTTTGGCTTTGAGGATTCCGAAGAGGATCATGACGAGCTTTCGGCAGCATGCGATGAGGGCACAGAGTTTGGTCTTTCCCTCTTGGATCTTCTTTTCGTAGAATGCTTTGACCTTGGGGTTGTGCTGGATGGCGACGACGGTGGACATGTACATGCTGCCTCTGAACCTCGCGTCTCCTTGTTTGGAGATACGGGTGCGGCCGACCATCTTGCCGGACTCTTGTCGGACCGGGTTGTAACCGGCGGCGGCCGCGCACTGCTGAGCGTCCTCAAATGTCTCGGGGCTCCAGCCGACATGGCTAAGGAATCGCAGGGCGGTGAGCTCGCCGACTCCGGGCTCTAGGAGGAGGGTGTCCACCATCTCCCGGATGGGAGGCAGGCTCTTCAAACACTCCTCGATCTGCATGGTGATGGCCTCGGTCTCGCTGTCCAGGGATGCAAGGGTTCGCTGAATGGAGTTCCTGGCCCGTTCTCCCAGGCCTTGGTTTTCCAGACGGTTGGCGTCCTGGACTCGGAGCTTTTCGAGGTCGCTCAGCCGTTTGAGGAGATCGTCGAGCTCCCTGAGCTGGGGATCTTCGAGAGCCCAGGGGCCCGGCGTGTTCTTCCGGCAGTAGAAGGCGATCGCTTTGGCATCCGACTTGTCGGTCTTGTTCTGGAGCCTCTGGCCGATGGCGAAGTGCTTGATGAAGCGGGGGTTCTCCACCGACACCACGGCGCCCTCGTTTACCAGAAACACCGCCGCTCCTCGGCCGTAGTTCCCCGTCGACTCCATGCAGAAGTGGCACTCCGTCAACGGGGCGTGGTTTTCCACGAACTCCTTCAACTGGGCAAACCCCGCCGGCGTGTTCGCAAACTTTCGATGGATGGCCTTCTTACTTTCTGGCCCCAACACCGCAACGTCAAACGTCGCCTTCGATATATCGATCCCGATCCAACAACGAATCAATTTCCGCTCTGACTTCACTTGCAATTCCAAACCTCGCCTGAAGTAATCTCGGCTTTGCCGCTCCGCCTACGTGCTTGTAAATGCGATGAAGCTCTCACCTCAAAAAGGAGAGATGTCTTCGAGACGCTGTTCGAGGAATGGAGCGGCAACCGAACCCTGCGCGGTCTACCCCGCGAGGACATAAGCCTCTTGCCGAGCTAAGCGCATTACCGGGCCGGTTGCCTACTCTAAGATACAAGCCGAGCGTGCGAAGCCGGTCGGACGACCTACCGACCTCGCCGCAAACCATCAAGCTCGCCAGGGAAGCCCACCGACCATTCATCAGTCACCAGAAAGAAGTACCAAAGCCAAATTCAAATCCGTAAAATACCCAGCACTCAGCCTTTATTGCCGACTATCGCCGCAAAGTGCTTCCTTAACATAGACCCAGCTAATATGACATTCGATGCTACTTGCCACACTGCTAGTGGTCGTGATGCCACGGCCGTCACCCATCGGACAGACCGCCACTTTCGCCCCCACGAATCCCGCCGTGGATTTCAAGTTCACGGAGAACAAGGGTCAGTGGAACCCGCAGGCCAAATTCATGGCCCACACCAACGCCGTCGACGTCTGGGTAACCAGCACTGGCGTCGTCTACAACTGGCGCGGCCCATCCGAACAAAGAGCCGCAACGAAGAGCCCGCTTTCCGCCAAGCCGAACAACTACTCGGTATCCGTTGACTTCGTCGGCGCCACCGGCGAGGGAAAACCGGTCGGGATGAGCCCCCGCCCCGGCCACGAAAACTTCTATCGAGGCAAAACCAAGGCCGTCAACGTACGATCGTTCGCCCAAGCCACCATTCAAGACCTCTACAAAGGCATCGACCTCGTCACCTACTTCGACGAGCAAGAAAAGCGGCCTCGTTACGATCTCGTCGTCCACCCCGGCGCCGATCCGAACCAAATCAGAATGAAGTTCGGCAACGCCAAGAACCTGACCGTCGACCAAGACGGCGCGGTCAACTACGAGACGAAGTTCGGCAAGGTCAAAGAAACCCGCCAGATGGCGTACCAGAAGGCGGATAGCGGCCCCGACTTCCATTTCTTCCCCCAGCAGGTCAAAAACGCCGATGGAACCGTCAGTTTCGATGTTGCTGGCTATAAAAAGGACCGCACCCTCGTCATCGACCCTGTTGTATGGGCCACTTACTTGGGTGGAGCGAATGGCGACGATCTGGTTACGTCCATCAAGGTCGATGCGTCGCAGAACGCGTACGTAGCCGGCCTCACTGACGATTTCGATTTCCCAACCACCAATTCCAACGCATCCGCCGGCGTTCAGGATGCCTTCGTCGCGAAATTTGACGCGCTCGGCAATTGCCTCTACTCCACGTTTTACGGCGGCTCCGGATTTGAGGGTTCCGCGAATATCGGGTTCGACGCATTCGGCAATGCCTACACGTCCGGCACCACCGAGTCCACGGACCTCTTCGTGACCGACGGATCTACTCCTCAGGGAGAGAGCCAATCCGGCTTCCTCGCAAAATTTGACGGCAGCGGCCAGATCCTGTATTCAAAATACTTGACTAGCTTTGCCTTCGATTCATTCTTTGCGGAGGCCATGGCCGTCACGCCTGAAGGTATCGTCGACATCGCCGGGCAAGGCTCCTTTGGCATTAACATCCTTCTCGAGACCTACCAGATCGATCCTCTGGGAGGTCTACTGACTCATGGCGCCTTCGGATTTGACGTCGGATCCGTGGCGGGAGTCGCCCTTGACCCTAGCGGCAACGTCTTCGTTCTCGGCACGACCAATATGAACGACTCCCTCGTCGGCGGATACCAGGGTTCGAATGGCAATGCCGCCGTCCCCGTCCCCGCGGACAACATGTTTGTCATCAAATTGGATCCAAATCAAAACGGCATCGTCTCGGGTACGTATCTTGGTGGAGTGGGCGAAACCACCGCCAACGGCCTCGCCATCGACGCCTCGGGAAACATCTTTGTGAGCGGAACCACAAACTACCAAGGTATTGGCGGCACCTTTCCCGTAACCCCTGGCGCGCTTTCCGTAGGCACCCTCGCGAACGCCGAAACGGTTAGCAAGCTATCGAACGATCTTTCGACCCTGCTGGCGTCTGGCCTCTTCTCGGGCCCCAACGGCGGCATCGGTGGCCCGTTGGTTCTTGACTCCAGCGGATCGCCGATCATCGAAGGCCAACAATTTGGCGGCGGATCGGTTCCGTTGACGTGGGACTACTTCTCCGGCCACTACTCCGGCCTATATATCGCCCGACTCTCCTCCAATCTGGATCAGGAACTCTACGGAACCGATTTTGGCAATGGCAGCATGTTTATCGATGCGCTGGCTGTAGACGCGAACGGCCGTCTATACATTGGAGGCGAGGTCGGCGACGACGAAGTCCCCACCACGACCGCGTCCTACCAGCAACAATATCCCGGCGGATTCCCCGGCTTTATTACCGTGCTCGACCCGACCGTGATTCCCGGCCTGCAGCGAGTCACCTCCGACCGAGGGGTCGCCCCCTCGATGGCCGGCGGCGTCGGCAAGATCCTCACCGTAAGTGTGTATTACGCCGAGCCTGACGGAACCACGATCAGTCTCACTTCACCCGACACGCGTCTCCGGGTATCGAGCAGCAACACGGTGATCACGGCCGGTCAAAGCCACGTCGCCACCTTCGACGTAGTTGCCGCCGACGTTGCCGTGCCCACTCCGATAACCCTCGTCGCGTCGGACGGAACGAACCAACTCCCCCTTACGGTGACTCTGCAACCCTTCGTAAAGCTCCTGGTAACGCGCCCCTTTAGCGCCGCCGCCGGCACGACGTTCACTGCGTATGTGACCACCTACGAAATCCCGCAAACCAACCAGCTAGTCCAGTTAACGTCCGATCCTGCTTTCGCCATCGTTGGCTCCCCGACTCTTCTCATCCCCGGCATCCTTGGCGGAGCCTCTGCCAACGGCGCCCTCCCCGTGACCTTGCAAGTCGCCTCCATCGGCGCCACCCAGACCGGCACATTGACCGCCACGATGTTGAGTGGCGCCAGCTCGGCGTCCACGTCGTTTACCTTCGTCGGACCGTCGCTTACGTCGGCAGCCTTCGTCGGAAATACGTTGACCATGACCCTCTCCAGCCCGGTGATTGGCCAGTCGTACACCTTTACGAGCGGCACCCCGGCGATTTCCCCCGACCTTGTTGTAACGGTCAACGGCACGACCGGCAGCGCAAACGCAAACCCAATCGAGGTCTTTAACGCGGCCGCCTTCGTTCAGGTGAATTACACCATCACCGTAAACGGCGTGAAGAAGACGGTACCGCTCAAGATCACCCCGAACGCGATCACCGCGTTCCAGGCTTCGCCGGCCGTCGTCGTGGAAGGAAGCCCAACCTTGTTTTCGGCGAACTTCAGAACCCCCCTGCTGGCGAACGGAACTTTCCAGGCGACCAGTTCGTCCTCCGCAACGATCGGTTCGTTCCAAACGTCCGCCCCCGGCGGCGCCAACGGATTCAACGTTGCGGCGATCACTCACAGCACGTTCCTCACCGCGCCCAAAACGGTAACCCTGTCCGCCCAATGGGTCGGCCCCACCGGTCCCTCCGGACCCGTGACCGTCGCCAGCGTGACCGTCCTCCCCCTTCTCAACTCGGTCAACCTTTCGAGTCTCCAGGTTCAAGGCGGCGGCCAAATCACCGGCACGATGTTCCTCAATGGCCCAAACCAAACCGCGACCCCAAGCTTCACGGTAACCAGCAGCAACGCCAACGCCTACTTCGGCGTCCCCGGCACCCTATCCACCACCGTGGCCACCGGATCCGCGACCTTCATCCCGTTCACGATCAACACCAAGACGGTGACCAAAAACACCGCCGTAACCATAACCCTCCCCACCCCCCTCGGCTACAAAACCAAGTCCTTCAACATCACCCTAACCCCCTAACCCTCAAAACAACCACCTGGGCCGCTGCAAGGGCGAAGCCAAGCACCAACCAGGGCATTCCCCACAAGGTTTTGGCCGCCAAGCGCGGCCAAAACCTTAAAACAACCACCTGGGCCGCTGCAAAGGCGAAGCCAAGTAGCAACCAGGGCATTCCCCCACGAGGGTTTTGGTCGCCGAAGGCGGCCAAAACCCTCTAAAAACACAAACTCTGGGTGTGGGGCGAAGCCCCACACCCAGAGCCCACGAAAGAAGTCATTCTTACGTGTATAACGTCGCAGTAACACGCGTAACCAGGGACTTTGCTTGCAAATAACGGTTAAGATGCTAGCGTGCTCGTCGCGATGCTCCTGACTATGCTGGACGCGCGGCGCCTGCAGACGCCGGCGCCGCCCAGCATGGTCGTTCTTGCGACCTACGCATCGGTAGCCCGGGACCTGAAATTCACTGCGAATAACGGTCAATGGAACCCCAAAGCAAAGTTTATGGCCCACACCGGGACCGTAGATTTTTGGGTAACCAACACGGGGCTCGTCTATAACTGGCACGGACCCGCAGTCCAAGATACAAGTAAAGAAAAGCCCGTAGACGGGATGCTCAAAGCGGTCGATCGCTTCGAGCAATCTCGCAAAACGCCCGAACTACCCAAACCAAACGACCATTCGGTCTCGGTTGAGTTCGTCGGCGCTTCCGGAAGTGGCGTTCCGGTCGGCTTGGATCCCGTTCCCGGGATCACGAACTTCTATCGCGGAAGCGCCCGCACCACCCACGTTGGCTCGTTCGGGGCGGCCCGGATCCAGGATCTCTACCCCGGCATCGACCTAGTCGCTTACTTCGACGGTCAAAGCCATCAGCCGCGATACGATCTCGTGGTTCATCCCGGCGCGCACCCGGAGCAAATCCGGATGCGATTTAATAACGCCGCGAACCTAAATGTCGACCAAAGCGGCTCCGTTAACTACGACCTGCCGTTCGGCAAAATCTGTGAGGCCCGTCCGACTCCCAATCGAGACGCCGCCCCAAAACAGGTCGTTCCGACTCCCGAAAAGCTTCCGGATGGCACCGTAGGCTTCAACGTGAAGGGATACGACAAGTCCCAACCCCTCATCATCAACCCGATCGTTTCCGCCGCTTACAACGGCAAAACGAACCCGACCGAAGACGTTGTGGCGCTCAAAATCGACGCCGCCAAGAACGTTTACGTTACCGGCCATACATGCGAGGCCAACCTGCCGGAAGCAACCCAACTTCCCGCATCCGCCACTCAAAAAGACCTGGGCCACGATGCCTTCGTCGCCAAATTCGATGCCGCCGGAGATTGCCTATACGCAACCTATTTCGCTGCCGACGGCGATAATCTCGGCCAAGGCATCGCCTTTGACGCTTCCGGAAACGCTCTGGTCGGCGGAACTACCACCTCCGCAAATCTCTGCGTAACCGACGGCTCTTCCTACTACCCCTCCGCCATCCCGGCCGGATTCCTGCTCAAACTCGACCGCATGGGCGAAGTGGTTTACGGCAAGTACCTCAACGATCCGGGCCGCCAATCCTTCTCGTACCGCGACCTCGCCGTCGAATCGGACGGCTCGGTCGGCGTAGTCGGCGCGGTTGAGGTCGGTTCCTCCTCCAAACTCGAAACCTTCGTGGTCGATCCGGCGGGAACCACCGTCAACAACGCGATTTTCCTGGATTATCCGCTCAGCACCATCGACGGGATCGCCCGCGACGCTGCCGGAAACGCCTTCATCGCCGCTTCAACCAAAGCGAGCAATCGCTTCGCCGCCGGCTACCAACCGGCCAAGGAAGGATCGGACGCCGAATCCAGCACCGTGGTCTTCAAAATGGACGCCTCTTTGGGCACCATCTTGGCGGGCACCTATCTTGGGAAGACCGGCGCCGCCGCCCCATCCGGAATCGCGGTCGACGCCAAAGGCAATGTCTTCGTTGCCGGATCCACCGTCGACGCCGGCCAGGGAAACACATTCCCACTGACTGACGGCGCGCTCAACATCGGCAACCCGACCCAAGTCGTCGGCACCGTCAGCCGCCTGACGAACGACCTGACCCAACTAACCGCCTCCTGCTTCTTCGGCGCCCCCGAGGGAAGCTTCCTGGACGCCATCGTCCTCGACGCCGCGGGTTGCCCCATCCTGAAGGGCCACCAGTCCGGACTCACCTCAAGTACGAGCTCGATCCCAACGACCTCGAAATGCTTCTCCGGCCCCCAAGGCCCAGATTTCGTCATTCGCCTATCCGCCAGCCTCGACCAAGAACTCGCCGGCTCTTACCTGGCCGAGTCGAACAAAGGCCGCAAAGCCCTCGACGTCGACCGAA
>Ga0206808_1193_pt1 | contig 11780 bp, 10 predicted proteins | sample Alteio_BWOrgCont_58_FD_152899 | JGI IMG/M metagenome (GOLD analysis project Ga0206808, IMG submission 152899) | Enriched cells from forest soil in Barre Woods Harvard Forest LTER site, Petersham, Massachusetts, United States -... | ecosystem: Environmental > Terrestrial > Soil > Temperate forest >...
AGAACTTGGTGCGTTAGCTGGCACAGATTTTAAGGGCGGATTTACCGTTTGCGCTTGCGGCACCAGCCCCAAAACACAACAATCCAATGTTTCCTGAGGCGGCACAACAGGCCTTATACGGCTTGGCGTAAAGTGAGTGGCATTACGTACAATTGGAGCATTTAAATCGGCCGGCAAACACCCGATAGGTTGGTGCGCGCCGCGGCGCACAGATAAAGAAACAGACATCATAAACACCTTGGTTAAAAGTTGAAAAAATAACGGAAATGTGGGTGTGAAAAATGTCGATGTCCCAGCTACGCTGGGGTAATGATGGTGGTCGCGGTGATGATGCGGACGATGGACATTAAATTGATGCTAAATGATTGCCGCACAATATGTCAAGGAAAATTTATTCTAATTCCGGCGCAACGATCTGGCTTTCGCCGCGTTCCTGTCCGGTTAATAACGCATCCATCGCGCGTTGCACCAGATCGGCTGCGGGCAAGCTGTAATCGACGTTCACCATGCCGACGGAAATGGAAATCGCTTCGGCGGTGCCATCGGGGAATTCAACCGGCAGAATATTGATTTTACGCCGCACGCGGTCGGCGGCCTTGACCGCGTCTTCAATTTTCGCCTGTTGCAAAAACCAAACGCTATAGGCCTGCTCCAGGCGGAAAACATCATCAAAGGGGCGCAGATTATGGCCGATGCGCCCGGTGACTTCAGCCACGGCGAAATCGATAAAATCCGTGCCGAGGCGTTTTTTCAACAGATCAAAATGATCGATGCTGGCCACGGCGATCGTCGCCACCATGCCTTTATTCTCCGCGCGCTGCATGAGTTCTGAAATCTCGTTCAGGATAACGGCCATCGCCTTGCCGGATTGCAAAGCAGCGAGGCCGCCCGCCCGCGCAGCAGATGTCAGCAAACGTTCCGCGCGGCGCACCTGGGCGATAAAGCTGTCGAAGTTGCGCAGCAATTCTTCGTAATTTTCAAACGGCGGACGCGCGCGCGGCGCGATCTTGCCGAGTTCATAGGCCTGATCGTGCAATTCATCATGCAGGTCTTGCAGGCGACGAATAATGGGCTGATCCAACATGCCGCCCTGTTCCGGCTCCGCCAACCAGCGGATCAGCGTGTCGGGGCCGTAGGGATTGGTTTCTTCAACCTTGTCCGGAAACATGATGGCGCATTGCCAGCGCCCCAGCCAATGCACGTGATCATCCAATACGGTGGTGAGCGATGCGGGCGAGGTGCGGCGATTCATGGTGGGGATTTTACCTTTGATAACAGGGGTTGAATAGGCCATCAGCGCCGGGGATACTTGGGCGGATGGATTCTTTAACGATTGTGCACTTGCTGGAGCCCGGCGGCGGCGGTTCGATGCGCCACGTGTTGGATTTGGCGGGCGCACAGGCACGCGCGGGGCACCGGGTTCATATCATTTATTCACCGCTGCGGTTGGAAGCCTTGTTTGAGCCGCAATTACGGGCGCTGCCGAGCGTGACACTACACGTCCTGCCCATGCGCCGCGCGCCGCATCTGAGCGATTTTCAAAACGTGGCTGAATTGGTTAAGATTTTACGCACCGCGCGCGGGGATATTTTGCACGCGCATAGTACCAAGGCTGGCATGCTGGCGCGGATGGCTTTTTGGTTTACCAAAATTCCAGTGGTTTATACCACGCACGGAATCATGACATCGGATCCGAATACTTCGGTACCTGTGCGTTTCGCGTACGGTGTTTACGAAAAATTATTATCCCCTTTCATGCGTGCGATAATTGTTTTATCGGAGCAGGAACGCGCGCATGCGATCACGCTGGGTATTCCAGCGGATAAAATTCGTATGGGATTAAACGGCATTGCGCCTTTGCCGCTGGCGGATCGTGACGCCATCCGCAAATCCTGGAACCTGTTGCCCGAACATATCGCCGTGGGTTTTGTCGGCCGCCTCGCCTATCCGAAAAATCCGCAACTGGCGATTAGTGCTTTTGCGCGAGCCGCGCAGTCCGCGCCGCAATTGCGTTTGGTCTTGATTGGCGACGGCGTGGACCGCGCGTTGTGCGAGGAACTTGCGCAGTCTCTAAACATCTCAACCCAAATTATCTGGCTGGGCGAAGTGGATGCGAAACCGCTCTACCCTGCGCTGGATATGTTGATCATCCCATCTATTTCCGAAGGCATGGCCTATACGTTTATTGAGGCACTGCACGCTGGTCTGCCCGTGATCGCCACACCCGTGGGCGGCAGCGACCGCTGTGTTATTGACGGGCAAACGGGTTTTATCGTGCCGCACGATGCAGAGAAAATGGCGGAAAAGATTTTGCAATTATCCGAAGATGCAGTACTGCGCGACGCGATGCATTTCGCCGCACGGGCGCATGGGCGGAATTTCACCTTGGAAAAAATGCTGGCGGCGCATGACGCGATTTATCAGGAAGCTTTAACGCCTCCATAACCAGGATTTAATTTTCAACAATAATTTATACGGGAAATACAGCAGCATCGTCGTGCGCAAAATGCCCCACCAGGATAAAATTTCTCGCGCGTTAAAACGATCCATCTGCACACTTCGGCGGCTGCGCAGTTGCTTGCGCCGTTGATGATAGGAAATCGATGCGACGGCGGATGTAATTTCATACTTCGCCCAAACCGCGGGCAAATTTGCACCCTTGCCGTAGTTCAACATATCCCAGAAAAACGCGTAATCTTCCGCGGCGGGATAAATCGTCGGATAATGCCCCGCCTGCCGCGCGGCGCTGGCGCGAAACATGGTCGCGACGTGGCAAAAAGCGCTGTTCAAATAAATATAATTTCGAATTGCTGCGTCATCGGTTTCGTACCGGCTGGTAAAAACATCCACGCCGCTTTCATTAAATGCCGTCGCCCAGGAACCCACCACAACATGATCCGGGTGCGCGGCCAGAAAATCGCGTTGCGCTTTCAATCTGCCCGGAATCCACAAATCCCCCGCATCCATACGTGCGATAAATTCGTAACCACTCGCCAAAATTCTTTCGAGGCCCGCATTCAACGCACCCTCAATCCCCACGTTTTTGATCAGACGAACGATATAAATCGGAAAGGGATATTCCGCCGTGTTCAGCGCCAGCGAGGGCACTGAGCCGTCATCGACGATGTATAGATCAAACGGCTCCGTCTCGCCGCGAAAACTCTCAAGCGTGCGCGCCAATCCAGTTGGATAATTGTAGTAGGGCATCAAAACGGCCACCGGTGCACTCATGCGGCGTCACTCCTTTTATAATCGTGCCAAACCAAGCCCAGACACATGAAGGCAAAGGGATCATAAGCACGGAACTGTAAAAAACCGAGTAAGAAATAGAGCGCAATCACCAACCATAATGGATGCGCGAGTTTCGCCCGCCACCCTTGCTGCCAGATTTTCAACCACATCAGCGCATAGGCGGCAAAACCGAAAATCCCCAAATCCAGCAGGACTTGCAAAAAGATATTGTGCATATTCCCTTCAACCAATTGCATGCCGAGATAATCCTGAACCTGGACAATCGCGTTGCCCGCGCCGACGCCGAATGGGTGATCGATAAAAACCTGCGGCGCGCTTTGCCACATCATGATGCGCCCTTCGGAGCCCGGTTCGTAACCGATATCTTGAAAACGGTCGAGCGCGAATTGCGCGAGCGGCGTGGCAAATAATGTCACCACTGCGCCTAAGACGATCAACCCCACGACGGCAAAACGAATTTGTTTGAGCAATAAACTGCGTTGACTTTTCTGCGCTGTGAAAAAATCAAAAATAAACAGCGCGGCAGCCGCCAGCAAACCCGCGCGGCTGCTGTAAAGCATAGACAAAAACAGCGCGTAAAAAAACGCGGCCCAATAAAGACGGCGCCCGCGCAGCAACGCGGCGGCAAAAACCGCAAAGGTCGCCTCCACATTCGGGCCGCCCGCGACGATAGTGGGAATAAACACGCGGTCTTGCAGCGTCGATAGCGTATCCAAAATCCGGCTGAGGAAAAATAAATTCTTAACCGTAATCAGCACGAAAATAATGATCGCCGCGCGGGCCAGCGCATCACCTAAAATCTTCGGCGGCAAAGTCCGCGCGAGCATCAGGCCGAGGATCAAGAGGTAAAAACAATAAACCACATTGCTGAGCGCGGGATTAAACCCAAAGCGAATATCCGCGAGCAAGGAAATCAACAGCGCGGCAGCAAAAAACAACGCGAAATGCCAAGGCGGCATGACGATTTTGCCCTGAGTGAAAAAAATGCCTAAGCCAAATAGCGCCCAAATGTGGTGCAGATTAATCGCGCGTTCGGGCAGCATATCGTCCGGCTGAAAAACATCCAACAAACCTGTGAGCGTCAGGAGGACGATTAAAATCGTCACATACCAACCGGTCCAGGGACGTGTGGGGAAAGTTTGGGCAAAGGTTGTCATGCGGGAGAATTCTTCGGCCAGCAGATTGCCATAATCACACCGGCGGCGAAACCTGCCAGATGCGCAACCCAGGCAATTTCACCGCCGAGCGAGTTACCTGCCGCCCAAGCCATGACAGGCTGCACAACCGCCATTAGGATAATTAACTGCAATCGCATTTTCGGCCGTCGCATCATGCGCCACAATGCAAATCCCATCGCACCACTGATTGCGCCCGACGCGCCAATCATCACGCCCACCGGCATAACCGCGGCCTGCACCAGCGCGGCGATCACGCCGCAAGCGAGATATAAAATAGGAAACCAGATTGGTCCCGTAATACGCTCCATCGCACTACCGAAGGCGAGCAACGATCCGGCATTGACGGCGAGGTGCAGCCACGAGACATGAAAAAATTGATAAGTGAAAAGCGATAATACATTTTGCGGCGCGACTGGCGCGGCCCAAAAGGCATTCGGATCAAAAGCAAATTGCGCCACATCCCAACTCAAAACCACCGCCGCTGCATGCAAGGCACATAACAGCAGCAACAAAATCATCGTTGCCGGCGGCAGGTTGAATATGGGTTCGCGCAATGTTTCCATGCGTTAGGCATGAAGCATGGCAGGTTAAAAATCAAATTATTTAAATAATCTCACAAAACCGCGACAAGATCTGCCGCGCCCGCGCGAAATCGCGGCTGCGCAGCAAAATGTGATCGGCATTATACGAACCCACAATATAAATCGACAGTGCATCATCCGCGAGCGGTTGGGTCAGGCGCGAATATAAACCGTGCATCGCCCAATCGCGCGGCGCTTCAACGCGTAAAACGCGCCATTCGGGAATGCGTTCGCCTTCGAATGCGCCCGGCACCCAAACATCGGGACAGATAATGGAAAAACCGTATTTGCTTTGCGTCAAAGACGTCAGGCCTTCGGGATTGGCACGCAATGCCCAGGTAGGAATATCAGCGCCGGAAGGCAAATTGATTAGGCTATAAGTTCCCACCAGCGCGCGCAAAACAATTTGCGGCAGGTCATCCGAGACAGGCTGCGGGGCACCGATCATAGTTCTACTCTATACCAATTTTTTGAAAATAATATGACGCGAGTGAATAATTTTAATGCGCGTTAGGGTTTTAAAAGTACGCGCCCATTCCCCTCTCCCTGTAGGGAGAGGGTAGATTTGCTTAGCGACGAAGGAGCTTAGCAAATCGGGTGAGGGGAGATTTCAGAACTGTAAAGATTTTTTGCTGCCAAAAGACCTACAGTTCTAAACCCTCCCCTCTCCCGGAACTGCTAAATTCGTTACGCTGCGCTTCACTCACTAAGCAATTCCGGCCTCTCCCTACAGGGAGAGGCATAAATAATCAGTTCAAATATCGTTGCCATTTCGATATTCCTATGAGATGCTTCCTGCCCCCGAAAAATCCAACCAAATCAAGGAGAATGCCATGCTTGCCCCCGCTTCTGCTCCACACTTTCTGTCTGCGCCCGCAGGCAGCCTGCTGCTGGGCGCGGAAATTGTGGTGCGGGCCTTGGTCGATCAGGGCGCGGAACATATCTTCGGTTATCCCGGCGGCGCAATTTTGCCGGTTTATGACGCGCTGTTCCAACAAGATAAATTACACCACATTCTGGTCCGCCACGAACAAGGCGCCGGCCACGCCGCCGAAGGTTACGCGCGCTCAACCGGCAAGGTCGGCTGCGTCGTGGTGACATCCGGCCCGGGCATGACGAATACCGTCACCGCCCTGACGGATGCCATGATGGATTCCATTCCATTGATCGTCATTTGCGGGCAAGTGCCGTCGCATTTGATCGGCACAGACGCATTTCAGGAAGCCGATACGACCGGCATCACGCGGAACTGTACGAAGCATAATGTGTTGGTGAAAGACGTAAATAAACTGGCTGAGACCATTCACCAATGTTTTCACATCGCGCGCTCGGGCAAACCCGGCCCGGTTTTGATCGATATCCCCAAAGACATCCAATTTTCCAAAGGTGTTTATGTCGCGCCGGATGAAGTGACGAAATATAAAACCTATCCCTTCGCCGTGCCTGCGGCAGCCGAGCCGAAAATCGCCGCGGCCGTAGATTTGATGCAGGGCGCGAAACGTCCGGTATTCTATACCGGCGGCGGCGTGATTAACGCCAATGCGTCGGATGATTTGCGCGCGTTGGTGCGCACGACTGGTTTCCCGATTACGCAAACCTTGATGGGCCTGGGCGCTTTTCCCGCCGATGACCCGCTGAATCTCGGCATGCTCGGCATGCACGGCACCTACGAAGCCAATCTGGCCATGTATCATTGCGACGTGATGATCTGCATCGGTGCGCGGTTTGATGATCGCGTCACGGCAAAACTGTCCGAATTCTCGCCGAACTCCCAAAAAATTCATATCGATATTGACGCGTCATCCATCAATAAAAACGTGCGCGTGGACGTGGGTATCGTCGCCGATGCGGGTGAGGCCACGCGCGCGATCCTGGCCGAATGGCAGCGCCGCGGCGCGAAAGCGGATAGTGCCACGCTGACAAAATGGCTACAAAAGATTCAAGAATGGCGCGCCAAGGATAGCCTCAGTTATGAAAATTCAGAGACCACCATCAAACCGCAGTACGCGATCGGCCGTCTCGCGCATTTTACGGCAGCGCAAAATCCCATCATCACGACCGAAGTCGGCCAGCATCAAATGTGGGCGGCGCAACATTTCCCGTTTTACGCGCCGAACCGTTGGCTCACCTCGGGCGGCCTCGGCACCATGGGTTACGGTTTGCCCGCCGCGATTGGCGCGCAGGTTGCCCATCCCGATGCGCTGGTAATCGACATAGCGGGTGAAGCATCCATCCAGATGAACATCCAAGAATTATCGACCGCCGTACAATATAATCTGCCGGTGAAAGTGTTCATCATCAATAACGAATGGATGGGCATGGTGCGCCAGTGGCAGCAACTCATCCACGGTGAGCGTTATTCGCATTCCTATTCCGAAGCTTTGCCGGATTTTGTGAAACTCGCCGAAGCTTACGGCGCCCTCGGCCTGCGCGCGTCACATCCCGATGAACTCGACAGTGTCATCGCACAGATGATTTCGCATCCCGGTCCGGTTGTCGCCGACATCCGCGTCGATCCCAAGGAAAATTGTTTCCCCATGATCCCATCGGGCGCGCCGCATTACGCGATGCTGCTGAAAGACGGCGACATCGTGCCGGTCTCGCCTGAAGGCTTGATGCTGGTTTAATAGCTGAGGGGCAGAGGGGCTGAAGAGCAAAAGAGTTTTTTCACTCCTCTGCCCTTCAGCTCTTCAGCCCCTCTGCCAAGACACAAAAAAGAAAGAAGACAAATATGAACAAGACCAACCAACTCCACACCCTCTTCATGCTCTCGGATAACGAGCCCGGCGTGCTGGCGCGCGTGACGGCGCTCTTTTCGGCGCGAGGTTACCAGATCCAAAATATCACCGCGGGTGAAATCAACGAAGCGCAGCATCTATCCTGCATCGCCATCACCACTGAGGGCACAACCGAGACCATCGCGCAAATCAAAGCCCAAGTAGAAAAAATCGTCGCCATCCGCAGCGTGGTGAACCTGACCGAGGCGCAGGGCGCGGTCCAGCGCGAATTGATGCTGATCCGCGTGCGCCGCGACGCGGCGGCGCATGATAAAATCATTGAGACGTTAAATGAACTCGACGCCCGCCAGATCGCGGCGGATGAAATGTCGACCTCATTCGAGCTGACAGGCGACGCCCGCGCGATCAATCAATACATCGCCCGCATCAACGCCCTAGATTCCAAAGGCGCCCCCACCGAAATCGCGCGGTCAGGCATCACGGGGATGGCACCTGCCGTGCAGGAACGTTAAGGTGCTGGAGCGCCAGCGGGAACCTTAGCAGGTGCGGCTTGTGTCGTTATCGTACTACTACTGCTACTAGTCGTCGTTGTACTCTTTGTCGTAACCGACTTCCCTGGAATAGTGGTCTTGTCGATAATTACAGGCTCAGAAATGGTTACCGAATGGGTATCTTTCGTTGAACTAGAATGGCCGCCAAATGGAATATTCAACATAACTCTGCCGTATACCGCATCACCATTGGAGGCTACACCCGTGAAATTCCCGGCAAGTTGATGAACATCGCTGAGAGAGATGCTAAGCGTGCTGCCCGCCATGCGAGGCACCGGTGTCTGATAGGTGACGCTGGCTGCTACATCGACAGAATTTTCATTGTCAAAACCATTGACACTGGTTTTAAAGTCGCTGGCGCCAAGACTAATATTCCAATGCTGTGTATTAACAAGCGCATGGTTCACAAAAGCACCCGTTTGATTACGGTAGGCTCTTTGGCCTGGTGTCCAATTATCCTTGGAAGTTTTATCCCCGCTCAGAATGGCAAATGTATTTATGGGACCCATACCACCATTGTGATTAGAATCGTATCTGACTTCATATGCACGATTGCTGGCAATCCCCGCCGGATCGGTGCTTGTCGCAGTCATAGCAGTGAAACTAATTGCGCCAGCCTTGGCCACAGGAACTGTCCAAATACCCTGAGCCGCATAGGTATTTGCAGATAGGGGCAAACGACCGTTTTTTCTTTCATATTCAGGTGCGCCAGCCGCTAAAACAGCTGTGAAACGGCCTTTTTCACCGCCGGGTCTGAGGAACCCCTGCCAGCCGGAATAACCGTCAAACTCCGAAAACAAATTATCAAGCGCATAGCCCGTAGCGGTTTTACCCTTCACGCCATCATATACAGGCGCTTCTAACGCATCGTTATAGATACGATAGGTGTTATCATCTCCGCCGTCAGTCCGGCTGAAACTAGTACCCGTTAGAAAACCCATGGGCACCATGCGGCCGAACAAAAGCCGATTATGTTCACCGCTTGAAATGTTCATGGTATAATGACTTAGATTGTCGCCATTATGATCGATCGCAATATCTTGCAGGTATGTCGCTGAAAAAGCCCCACTGCGGAGATTGACGCCAGTTTGCCATTTTTCATCGGCGGGATGTGTTTCACCGCCTTTGCCCATGTTTGTTATAGCATCCACGCCACCAGAGAGAAAAGAGCCCTCAAGACCCGACTTCGTTGATCCTTTTGTAATGACGTCAGTTTTGGTGACAAGCTTAGTAATAACATTGGTATCCGTTTGAGCAATAGTAGTCTTGTCGTTAACCGTTTTGATTACCGTTGTGGTCTCTTTCTCAACTTTTCCAGTTGGTGGGATCGTAGGGACGGCCGGTTTACCAGGCGGAGTTGATTTATCATCGGGCGGAATCCCGCCATCAGCCTGCGCTTTGGAATTCGGCAGCTTAGAATTATCAACCTTATTATAAGTACCGGGTTTAGTCCCGCCGATAGGCGCGATGGCTTTACCGCCCGTAGCCAACGCCGCGATCGCGCCAGTGATTCTGACAATCGTTTTGTGCGCCGCCTCGTAGGCAGCCTTGGTGCTTAATTTACCATCAGGGCTGTAGTATTTAATACCGACGCTAGCGTTCGCTGTTGTCGCGGCGAAGGTGCTTGTTTGGCTTGCTTGCTCTTGGGCTGGATGCTTTGCATGATGCTTAGGATTGTGTTTGCCATGATGTTTTGATTTTTTGTGCTCTTCTATATGCTGTTTTACTTTTTGTATGATGTGTCCAATATGTTTGTGAATCCCATGATGTGGGTGATGATGGCCAACGCGATGAACTTTACCACCTGTATGCGCGGAGGCAGCGGAAGCTGCTCTGGACGCTGATTTTGCCCATGGCATTGTCGTCCAACCCTGGCTGTCATGCATTGCCGCCGAAGCCGCAGCACTTGCGGTTGAATGGGAGCTTGAATGATGTTTGTCCTTGTGGATATCTATACCGCTAGCTTGGGCGTGAAAAGTTTTCTGGGTAGAATTAGCCGTCTGGCTCTGCGCCAGGGCGAGCGTGGAGAACATCGGGAAGGTAAGAAAAACAAGCAGCGGGCCGAATTTTACGTTTTTCCGGAAATCGGGAAGACCTTTCCGGACTGCATCCATAATATACGTGTCGTCTGTCATCGCATCAACAACGCGCAAGAGGTGCGCGGTCGTTTTTAAAGCAACGGCTGGGTTCCATGATTTCATTTTGACTCTCCAAATATTCGGTTTCGCGGGTATGTGATAATGTGATAGCGGGCCTGGGGCTTGAAAGTCAAGAAATTCCGCATTGAATTACTTGCATTTTTGATAAAGAATTCATAAGGACGGCTGAAAATGAAAGGTCCTGATGCCAGAACTGCCCGAAGTTGAGACGACCCGCCGCGGCTTGTTAAGAATCCTGCCGAAACGCGCGATTTTACGGGCGGAAATCCACGCGCTCAAGCTGCGCCTGGTCATACCGCGCGATATTCCCGCCGCCCTTAAAGGCGCGCATGTGACCGACATCACGCGCCGGGCGAAATATATGATCTGGCACCTGTCGAACGGCCGTGATCTGGTGGTGCATCTGGGCATGTCGGGGCGGTTCCGCCACAGCGCGGCGCGGGATTTTGAATGCACCAAACACGATCATTTTATCCTTTATCTATCAGACGATACCGTTTTGGCCTATCATGACCCGCGCAAATTCGGCCTGATTGATTGGGCAAAAAGCAACGATGTCGATCATGCCTGGCTGGCGAACATCGGCATTGATCCGCTGTCGGATGATTTGAATGCCGCCTGGCTCTATGACAAATTACGTGGGCGCAAAACGAGCATGAAGGCGGCGTTGCTGGATCAGAAAATGATCAATGGCCTCGGGAATATTTATGTCTCTGAAGCCTTGTTTTACGCCAAAATCCGGCCCACACGCATCGCCGCGCGCGTGACGAAAAACGAAACTGCAAAACTAGTCCCCGCGATCAAAAAAGTTTTGCATGACGCGATCGGCGCGGGCGGAAGTTCGCTGCGTGATTATCGCGACGTCGATGGTCAGGTTGGATTTTTTCAGGATCGTTTCACGGTTTATGGGCGCGCGAATGAACCATGCCGCACTTGCAAAACGCCGATCAAACAAATCACGCAAAATGGCCGCAGCAGTTTTTATTGTCCCCATTGCCAGAAATAATTCTGCCAATCCCGTCTTGACAGAATGAGAATGATTATCATTACTGCACCTCCGATCCACGGGCGAGGAGGCCCCATCCGACATGAAAAACATCCTGAAAATCACCGCCGCAGCATTGTTGCTGGGCACGGCCGCGCTGCCCGCGCTGGCCCAGACGGACGCAGGTTATACCTATGAAACCCTGGTCGCCAGCCGCGCGAAAGATGTCAAAGCCTACGGCAAACCCGGCACCATCACGCCGAAACTGATCAACGCCTGGGGTATCGCCATTCGTCCGGCCGGCGCGGGCGGGCATTTTTGGGTGACGTCGCGCGA
>Ga0206808_1194_pt1 | contig 11645 bp, 5 predicted proteins | sample Alteio_BWOrgCont_58_FD_152899 | JGI IMG/M metagenome (GOLD analysis project Ga0206808, IMG submission 152899) | Enriched cells from forest soil in Barre Woods Harvard Forest LTER site, Petersham, Massachusetts, United States -... | ecosystem: Environmental > Terrestrial > Soil > Temperate forest > O...
TCCGCCGGTCGAACCGCTTAATAAAATAGATGTCCTTTAAATTGGTGCAGGTATTGTGCACCATCAAAATCTCCTGCCTGTTGCTCAGCAAAGGAATTACCGACTGTATGGAGTTTCGCGCCAGCGGCCTGAAATGGGCTATATCAATGCCCAGTGTCTTATACAGGTCCACAAAGCTACCCTGCTTGTAGCGATAGAATTTGTTTTCATCATCGCATTCCTGGTTATGAATGCTAATGAGGTTTTCGTGCGTATCGCAATAATTTTTAATAAGCTTGAACAGCTCTTTGGACACTGAATAAGGCGCATGTGGTGTTATAGAGGAGGAAAGGGGTTTAAATTCGTTTAAAAGATCCAGCGTTTTATCAAACGTTTCCCGGGCCCGCGCCGGTAGGAACCCAAAAGCTTCGATAAAACTATGGTAATACAGCTTGCTGACCATTTTAACACCTATGCTGGCATTGGTATTGGAGATATCGCCGACCGCGACGATCCCGTTTTGGTACATGTCCTCATCAGCTTTATAGGCCGCTTCCAAAATGATACCCGGATCCGCTGCCCTGATCTTTTGCAGGTCGATGATAAAATTAACTAAACCGGTATGCTGTTGTAGTTTGCCTTTTAGGTGCGAAAGCTCAAGATGGCAGTGCGTATTGACGAAACCGGGACAAATAATGCCAGTGAAGTATTCAGTCTGATTGTTTTCAGCAATGGTGTGTTGATCGGATACGCTGATAATCTTACCAGCATCATCTACGGTAACAACTCCATTCTTTATTGGATCGGCACTAACAGGAAAAACGTAATCGGCTCTAAAAATCTTCATTTGAACAATAATGACAATCTCGTTAGGTTCTAAACACACCGACCCAAACCTTAAAAACCTTAACTTAAAGTTATAGTTTTTAAATGTAAAAACAAAATGTGCTAAAACATAGTTTTTTAAAAATCGTACCTTTGCAACGTGAATATTGCAAAAGACAAAATAGACATCCGAAGCCTTAGCCTTGAAGCCCTTACCGAACACTTTTCCCGCGTTTTCGACGGGGAAAAATCCTTTAGGGCAAAACAGGTCTACGAATGGCTGTGGAAGAAATCATGCTTTTCTTTCGACGAGATGGGTAATATTTCAAAAGAACTTCGCATAAAACTTAATAAGAACTTCACCATAAATAATGTTAAAATTCACAATTCGCAATATAGCGCGGATAAAACTATAAAAAATTCTTTTATTTTATTCGATAATCACTTAATTGAGGGCGTTTTAATTCCAACACCCGGTAGAATGACCGCCTGCGTATCCTCGCAGGTAGGCTGCAGCTTAACCTGTAAGTTTTGCGCTACCGGGTATATGGAGCGAAAACGCAACCTGAATCCCGACGAGATTTACGACCAGGTGGTATTGATAGACCGCCAGGCTAAAGAAAATTATGGGCTGCCTTTGTCGAACATTGTTTACATGGGCATGGGCGAACCCTTGCTCAACTATAAAAACGTGCTGGAGTCTGTCGACAAGATCACGTCGGAAGACGGGTTAAATATGGCTGCCAAAAGAATAACTTTGTCGACGGCAGGGATAGCCAAAATGATCAAAAAGCTGGGCGACGATCAGGTAAAATTCAACGTTGCCCTTTCATTGCACGCGGCTAATGACGAAAAACGGAACACGATAATGCCCATTAACGAACAAAATTCGTTGAAAGCGCTTGCCGAGGCCTTGAAATATTATTTTGCGAAGACAAAAAATCCTGTTACCTACGAATACATTGTTTTTGACGGATTTAACGATACCGTGCAGGACGCCGCGGAACTTGCCCGCTTTTGCCGGCATTTGCCATGCAAAGTGAACATCATTGAATACAACCCTATTTCATTCGCCAACTTTATCAACGCCGGCGAAGATAAGATCGAAATATTTGCCGATTACCTGCGCAACCAGGGCATCACCGTGAATATCCGCCGCAGCCGCGGCAGGGATATCGACGCCGCTTGCGGACAGCTGGCTATTAAGGAGAAGGCTGTAGTTTGATGTGCGGATATGCAGATGTGCGGATGTGGGAGGGCTCATAGTTCATAGATCATAGTTCATAGCCGGAGGTGCGGATTTGCGGATGTGAGATATGAGAGGGTTCATAGTTCATAGTTCATAGCCGGAGGCAGATGTGCACATGCATCTCAAGCATCTCTGTCGTAAAAAAACTGCCTTTTTTCGAAAATTCTATCCTATCTTCATCACATGAAACTGCGGGAAAGCTACCTGGCCGATTTTGTATCACTTTTGTTTCCGCAGCTTTGCACGGCCTGCGGCCAAAGCTTGGTGGCAAATGAGCATTTGATCTGCACTAAATGCAGGCTCACGCTACCGCGCACCGGCTTTCATTTACAGGCCGATAATATCGTAGCGCAGCAGTTTTGGGGAAAGATAGAACTGCAGAGCGCTTATGCACTTTTTTATTTCGCCAAAGGCGGGAAGGTGCAAAACCTTATGCATCACCTTAAATATAAGGGGATAAAAGAATTAGGGAACCTGGCCGGGGAAATGGCAGGAAGTGAGCTGATAAGAAATGATGTATTCAAAACCGTCGATGTTATCATCCCCGTCCCGCTGCATAAAAAACGGCTGAGGGAGAGAGGGTATAACCAAAGCGCCCATTTTGCTTATGGTTTAGCCAAAACCCTGAATGCAGCGGTAGATGAAGACAACCTGGTGCGGGTGGCTGCGACCGAAACTCAAACCCACAAATCGCGGTTCGAGCGGTTTAACAATATGCAGGAGATTTTTAAGATCAAATTTCCGGAAAATTTAAAGGGGAAGCATGTACTGCTGGTGGACGATGTGATCACCACGGGCTCAACGCTGGAAGCGTGCGGAATTCAGCTTTTGCAAATAGAAGGGGTGAAATTGAGTATTGCGACTATTGCGTATGCGGAGTGAGACTGATTTCGGATGTAGGATGTTCGATTTCGGATGTTTTTAATGCGGAAGTCGGAATGCCGATTGCGGAATTATTTTAATGTGGAAGTCGGAAGTTGAATTTCGAATGTCGATTTCGGATGTTTTATGTCGGGTGTTCGATTTTGTAAAGAATAGAAATCTGACTTCCGGCTTTGGGCTTAAAACCTCCGGCTTAATTTTACGATCTAACCTCTTCGCGTACTTTTTGGTAAGCGCTCAGCTTATCGAATAAGTTTGAGGGATCGAAGGGCTTCAGTATAAAATCGTTCATGCCCGATTCTTCAATCTGCACCCTTTCGGTGCTCAGCATGGAAGCGGTTAAAGCAATGATGGGGAGTTGTTTAAAATAGGGGTCGCTTTTAGCTCTGATAACCTGGGTGGCTTCGATGCCGCCCATTTCGGGCATATAAACATCCATCAAAACAGCATCGTAATTGCGGTTGCTTGTGATTTTCTCAACAGCTTGCAGCCCGTTTTCAGCGAAATCGGTGCTCGCTCCCCACCTGGTTAACACTTTATTGATCAATAACCTGTTGATATTGTTATCGTCGACGATGAGCACATTAATCTTGAGATCTGTTTCCAAAATAGTTTATGAGTTAATCTATTCTGTTTAACGTTAACGGCTTCCGAAAGGTTCTAAAAAAAGCAGGTTAATTGCTTAATTTATTATGCGTACAACGGGTGGTCCTCCATGAGTTTATGCACTTTCTTTTTCACCCGCTTAATAGTATGTTCGTTTTCAGGGTCGCTGATCACATCGTCTATGAGCTCGACCACCTCTTCCATGTGCTTTTCCTTCAATCCGCGTGTACTAATGGCAGCTGTTCCAACCCGGATGCCCGAAGTAACAAATGGCGATTTATCGTCAAACGGCACCATATTTTTGTTTACCGTGATGTCCGCCGAAACCAATGCATTTTCGGCCGCTTTGCCGGTAATATTTTTATTGCGGAGATCTATCAGCATTAAATGGTTATCCGTGCCGCCCGAAATGATCTCATAACTACGTTCAGTAAAGGCTTTGGCCATGGCTGCCGCGTTCAGCTTAACCTGGAGGATGTACTTAATATACTCTTCGGTCAGCGCTTCGCCAAAGGCAATTGCTTTCGCCGCAATAATGTGCTCCAATGGGCCGCCCTGCGTTCCTGGGAAAACACCCATATCCAGCAGCGACGACATCATTTTTATCTCCCCCTTCGGCGTTTTCAGGCCCCATGGATTTTCAAAATCTTTGCCTAATAATATCATCCCGCCGCGGGGCCCGCGCAGGGTTTTGTGCGTAGTGGTAGTTACGATATGGCAGTAAGGCATCGGGTCGGCGAGCAGGCCGCGCGCAATAAGCCCTGCCGGGTGCGAAATATCGGCCAGCACCAAAGCGCCAACCTCGTCGGCGATCTTGCGGATGTATGCATAATCCCAGTCGCGCGAGTAAGCCGATGCACCACAGATAATCATTTTGGGCTTTACTTCGAGCGCCACTTTCTCCATATGCTCGTAATCTACATACCCGGTCTCTTTATTTACCCCATAAAAATGCGGCTCATAAAGTTTACCCGAAAAGTTCACCGGCGAACCATGGGTCAAGTGGCCGCCGTGCGACAGGTCGAACCCTAAAATTTTATCCCCCGGGTTCAGGCAGGCCAGCATAACAGCGGCATTAGCCTGGGCGCCCGAGTGCGGCTGAACGTTTGCCCATTCGGCATTAAATAATTGTTTGGCCCGCTCAATAGCTATCGTCTCAATTTCGTCCACCACCTGGCAACCGCCGTAATAGCGCTTTCCGGGCAAGCCTTCAGCGTATTTATTGGTTGCAACAGAGCCTGCGGCTTCCATTACCTGCCGGCTAACAAAATTTTCCGACGCGATCAGCTCGATGCCTTCTTCCTGGCGCTGCTGCTCGTCGTCCAACAGCTTAAATATGAGTTTGTCTCTTTTCATTGTGTATGTAAAACGGGGGCTAAATTAGGAAAAAAGTCGGGAAGTCCGAAAGTCGGGAAGTCCGAAGAAGCTGCAACTGACGTTTAGGGAAAAACAACTTAAGTCATATAAATACTGGATGGGGATTTGAGATTAGTCGGGAAGTCGGAATCCCGATAGCTATCGAGACCGGAAGTTGGAAAGGGGAAGATTAAATTAGAAAGTGATTTTGTCCTGGCCTGAAATAGTGGCTGCACAGAGTTAAGCGAAATTAAAGACGCTCATTTTGCTCAATTTAATTTAACCGATGAATTTTGTTTCGGTAGGCTGACAATGGTAGATTGAATGGCGTTTTGCGGTTAAAAAAACAGGCTTGTTACCTTTTGAATTTTTTTGCGTAACATTATATCGAACCGGCTAATGAGAAGATTTAGACTTTTTATAACTACAATCCTATTTCTTGTCCCGTTTACTAAACAAGCAGCGGCGCAAGGCAGCCAGGTGGTAAATAATGGTGCGGCAACTACTGCAATTGGTTTTCCGGGCGCGGGATGTTACTATAGCTGGCTCAATGATACGCCGGGTATTGGATTGGCTGCAAGCGGCGCCGAGAGTATCCCTTCTTTTACCGCGGTTAATACGGGAAGTAGCCCTGTTACTGCTACGATTACGGCCACGCTTGTGCCGCCGGCTGCCTATATAGCAAATGCGGGCGATAATACTGTCTCGGTCATCACCACGGCCAATGGTAAGGTTGTAGCTACCATTAAGGTGGGCGACTCCCCCATAGGTGTATCAGTAAGCCCCGATGGCGGCCGGGTATATGTGGCTGGCGGAGGCTCCCCGGGCGTTGTTTCCGTTATAAACACTGCAGCGAATACAGTCGTTGCTACGATCCAGTTAGCAGACGTTTCAAACAACGTGCTGGTAAGCCCCGATGGCAGCAAAGTGTACGTGACAACTAATAATGACCTGACCGTTATTAGCACGGCGACTAATTCAATAATAGCTTCAATCGCATTGGCATCACCATTTGGCATGGCCATAAGTCCTGATGGCAACACCCTTTATGTGACAACCCAGGGAGGTAACAGTGTTTTTGTTGTCAATACCCAAACCGATAAAGTAACGGCTACTATTCCGGTGGGTTCAGACGCGGTTTTGGATGCTGTAAGCCCTGATGGCAGCCGGCTGTATGTGGTAAATTACAGTTCGGCCAGCGTCTCTGTTATCAACACGGCCACCAACCTCGTGATCGCTACGGTCCCGGTAGGTCCAAGCCCTTTTGGCATTGCGATAACTCCCGACGGAAGCATGGTTTATGTTGGTAATGCAGGCGCTAATAATGTATCGGCCATAAGTACCTCAACGAATACTGTGCAATCCACTATCTCCTATGGCACGGGCGTACTTGCAGAACCCTATGGGTTATGTGTAAGCCCGGATGGCACACAGCTTTACATTGCAAATGCGAATGCCAATCAAGTTACAGTTCTCGATACCAAAACAAATGCCGTAATAACAACCGTCGCTGTTGGCTTAGGGCCAAATTCGCATGGCAACTTTATTACGGGCGGTTCAGGCTGCAGCAATACGCCTGTCAAATTCACCATTACCGTAAACCCGGCGGCGTCAGCGCCCCCCTCCATTACAGCCGGAACAGCCACCGGCACCATTTCTGCATGCGCAGGTACTGACTCGGCAAGCCCAAATATTCAACAATTCACCATTTCGGGCAGCGGGTTAACGGCGGCTGTGACAGTGACAGCCCCGCCCGATTTTGAGGTTTCACTCACCGCGGGCAGCAACTATGCAAATAGTATGACGCTTACCGAAACAAGCGTCCTGGCAAATACAACCATTTATGTACGTTCGGGGTCCGCTGCGCCGGCAGGAAATATATCTGGTAATGTAATCATATCTTCGCCGGGGGCAACCAGTGAAAATGTGGCTGTAACCGGCACTATCAATTCACTACCTACGGTGAATGCTGTGCCTCCCCAAACTGTCAGCAATGGCACGGCCACGACTGCCATTAATTTCACTGGCACAGGAAATACTTATACCTGGGTTAATAATACGCCCGGCATAGGTTTACCGGCAAGTGGTACGGGCAGCATCCCCTCTTTTACAGCGATAAACATCGGAAGCAACTCGATAACGGCTTCAATTACTGTTATGCCTGCAGGGCCAAGTCTGGCTTATATAACAAATTCAGGCAGTAGCACTGTTTCGGTTATCAATACGGCAAATAATTCTGTTATAGCTACAATTCCGGTAGGATCGGTGCCCTCGGGGGTAGCGCTAAGCCCTGACGGAAGTTGGGCTTACATTGGAAACGGCAATTCAAAAAATGTTTCAGTTATTAACACAAGCACTAATACAGTAGTTTCAACGATAGCGTTAGGGTCGCAGCCATTTGGCCTGACGGTAAGTTCGGATGGCAGTCGATTATATGTATCGACGACGGCCGGAACTGTCATTGTTATCAACACCTCGGGCAATACAGTTATAGCCACTATTCCGGTAGGTTCACAGCCAGACGGTATCTGTATTAATCCAAGCTCCGGCCTGCTGTATGTGGCAAATAACCAATCAAACAATATCTCGGTGGTTAATACCGTGAGCAATACAGTCGTCACTACCATTCCTGATGGCGGCGGCCCGGCGGACGTAGCGATAAGCCCTGATGGCAGCCTGTTATATGTGACAAATTACAATTCAAATAATGTCTGGGTGATCAATACCGCAAATAACGTATTGGTTGCCACCATACCGGTCGGAACAAATCCCAATCGTATTGCATTGAGTCCGGATGGCAGCGTGGCTTATGTTGCTAATTACGGCGGAGCTGATATTTCAGTAATTAATACCACTACCAATATGGTGATATCAAGTATTCCGGCAGGCAATGGTCCAATGGGAGTATCTGTCAGCCCTGATGGGAGTGAACTGTATGTGACAAGGTATGCGAGCGCGGTTTTGGTTGTTAGTACCGCGACAAATTCGACGTTGGCAACGATTCAAGTTGGGTCAAATCCTGCTTCATTTGGTAATTTTATTACCCCTGGCACCGGTTGCATCGGTACGCCATACACATTTATCATTACGGTGAACCCAGCCGCAGCAACACAACCCTCAATTACCGCAGGCCTGGTAACAGGCAACATCACAGCCTGCGTAGGCACAGCCTCGGCCAGCCCCAACCTGCAACAGTTTACCGTTTCGGGCAGCAACCTAATTGCGGATATTACAGCCACTGCCCAGCCAGGCTTTGAAATATCGCTTAATCCCGAAGCCGGTTTTGGCGCAACTGCGGATATTGTCGAAACAGGCGGCGAAGTGAAAACGATCGTCTTTGTAAGATCATCGGCAACGGCCAATGCAGGCGTCAGTTACAGCAATGTGCTTTTAACTTCAACAGGCGCAGCCAGTCAAAGTGTTAGTGTAAGCTCCCTCGTAAGTGCATTTCCAACGATGAATAACCCGGGTAACCAAAGCCTGAATGCAGGCAGTGTAACAGCGGGTATTAATTTTACCGGCACGGGCAATACGTTCGACTGGACGAATGACACCCCGTCCATCGGGCTTGCGGCAAGCGGAACAGGGAATATCGGCTCATTCACCGCTGTAAACGCGGGCAGTACCCCGGTTACAGCCACCATCACTGTTACGCCTAAAAATTCCGGGTATGCTTACATCGCCAATGGCGGCTCGAACACGGTATCTGTAATTAACACAGGCACTAACCAGGTGGTGGCAACTATCCCGGTAGGAAATTCCCCTTACGCCGTGGCTGTAAGCCCGCACGGCGATTGGGTGTATGTAACAAATAGCCTCGACAATACAGTTTCGATCATAGACGGCTACACAAATAAAGTTAGTTATACAGTACCCGTCGGTATCGATCCGGTGAGCTTGTCGGTAAGCCCAAGCGGCGGTATGCTTTACGTTGCAAACGAAGCATCAAACACTGTTTCGGTAATAAATACAGCAACCCATACCGTTGTAAACACCATAACGGCAGGGAATTACCCTGTTTGTGTTTTGGTAAGCCCCGATGGCAGCCGCTTATACGTGGACAATCAAAATGACCATACGATATCGGTATTTAATACCATCACTTATGCGTTGATATATACCCTACCGGTTCCACGCTACACGCCTGCGCAAATGGCAATCAGCGGCGATGGGAGCACGCTGTACGTTGCAGCGCTTGATAATGGTGGCAGCTTTTTGGTTATAAACACCACAACCTATGCTTATGTTATTACGGGTTCGTTGTCGGTGAGCAGTTTCACGCAAGGGATAGCGCTAACTGCCGATGGAAGTAAAATATACGCAGAGTCAACCGAACTTTCAGTAATCAACACCGCAACTGATTCGCTACTGGCAACCATCCCGGTTGGGGCGGGTCCTGAAGGTGTGGCAATCACCTCGGATGGCGGTTTTGTATATGAGGTAAACGGAGCCATCGGATCTGTTTCAGTTATCAGTACAGCCACCAACCAGGTAACAGCCACCATCCCTGTCGGCGAAGGTCCAATTTCGATAGGCAATTTTATTGGCCCGGATTCCCGTTGCCCGGGCGCGCCGGTCAGCTTTACGATTACTGTAGCGGCATCAACATCGCCATTAATAACTGCCGGCCCGGTAACGGGCAGTATCACAGCGTGCGCAGGCGCAGCTTCGGCAAACCCCGATATCCAGCAATTTACAGTATCGGGACTTAACCTGCTTGCTGATATTACAGCCACGGCTCCCACCGGCTTCGAAATATCGCTTAATGCCAGCAGCGGTTTTGGCGCCACTGCGGATATTCCGGAAACGGGGGGCAAAGTAACCAATGTGATAGTTTATGTACGATCGTCGGCAACGGCGCCTGCGGGCGGCCCTTCGGGTAATGTGGTTTTAAGTTCGACGGGCGCACCCAGCCAAAACGTAGCGGTAACAGGTACAGTTAATGCCCCCGAGGCTCCTTCAGTCAGCATTGTTGCATCTGCAAATAATGTCTGTGCGGGTTCACCGCTCACGTTCACGGCCACCCCAACCAACGGCGGCAGTTTACCAGTCTATCAATGGTTGCTTAACGGGAATAATACGGGAACAAACAGCGCAACGTTTGGGGGCAGCGATTTTGCTAACGGAGACATTGTAAGCTGCACCATTACCAGCAATGCAGCCTGTGCCACGCCGGTAAGTGCAACAAGTAATGCAATAACCGTTAAGGTTACCACGCCGGTAACGCCTTCGGTAAACATTTCAGCATCAACAAACAATATTTGCGCGGGCACACCAGTTACATTCACTGCCGTACCCGCCAACGGCGGCAGTACACCTGTTTACCAGTGGCTGCTCAATGGCAACAGCACCGGAACCGGCGATGCGGAATTTACCGGTAATACCCTTGCTAACGGCGATATCGTAACTTGTATGATGACCAGCAGCGCGTTATGCGCCGTCCCGGTTAGCGTAACAAGCAATAGCATAGTCATAACCGTCAACCCGGCCCCAACCGTCAATGCCGGCGGTAATAAAACGATCCAGGAAGGAAACAGCACGTCATTAAATGCTACGGCCACCGGCAATATTTCCGATATTACCTGGAGTCCGCCTGCGGGTTTAAGTAACAATAAAATTTTGAACCCGGTAGCCAGCCCTTTTTCAACAACAACCTATACTTTGACGGTACAGGCAACCGATGGCTGCGTTGGCGTGGATTCACTGACGGTACATGTATTGGCTCCAACTATTATTATCCCCAATACTTTTACCCCAAACGGCGATGGCATAAACGATACCTGGGTTATCAAATACCTTGATTTCTACCCGCAATGCACCGTACAAATATTCACGAGGTGGGGCCAAAGTGTATATTCGTCAATAGGCTACGGGACTCCCTGGGACGGAACCTATAGAGGCGCTGCCCTGCCATCGGGCACGTATTACTATGTCATTAATCTTAAAAATAACACCCAACTGCTGTCGGGTTTTGTGGCAATCATCAGGTAGGATGGTGAGTGGGCAGTGGGGAGTGGCAGTTGGCGGTGTGGGCAGTGTGGCAGGGGTGGGGAGTAGCAGTAGGCAGTAGCAGTTGGCAGTCGGCAGTGTGGCAGGGGTGGGGAGTAGCAGTAGCAGTAGGCAGTGCGCAGTTTGGCGGTTGGACAGGTGGGGAGAGATGTTTGTTCTTTTTGGATGAAAATTGGTGATTTGGCAAAGATTAACCAATTCGTGAATGTCGGGGTAAGCGGGTGAAAGCCACCTGCGAATGAAGCAGACGCTGCCCCCTATCCCTCCCGAAAAGCTTCCTTCTAATGATATTGTTACTCACGCAACACTATCATATTGCACATCCCCACCTTAGGCTATCTTAAAGTTAAACAGCAATATTATTTATTCTATGTTATGAAATAGCTCATAGCACGAATTTTAAATTTGCTGTTATAAGGATTGAATGACGTTTTCTTCGCGAAAGATAACAGCGTTGTTATCTTTTGCTTTTTTTTACGTAACGTTATATCAAACCGGGATGAATGAGAAGATTCTTTCATTTTATAGCCATACCCCTATTTCTTGTCCAGTTAACTTATCAGGCAGCGGCACAAGGCAGCCAGACGGTAAACAACGGCGCGGCAACTACTGCAGTTGGTTTTCCGGGAACAGGATGTTATTATAGCTGGGTCAATGATACGCCGGGTATAGGGTTAGCTGCAAGCGGCGCCGGCGGTATTCCTTCATTCACCGCTGTTAATACTGGGAATAGTGCAGT
>Ga0206808_1196_pt1 | contig 11608 bp, 16 predicted proteins | sample Alteio_BWOrgCont_58_FD_152899 | JGI IMG/M metagenome (GOLD analysis project Ga0206808, IMG submission 152899) | Enriched cells from forest soil in Barre Woods Harvard Forest LTER site, Petersham, Massachusetts, United States -... | ecosystem: Environmental > Terrestrial > Soil > Temperate forest >...
AAGGTTGGTCTTGCCCTGGCCGCGCCTGGTTATCTCGATGAGGCCGGCGGCTTCCAACTCCTTGATGTACTCGTTCACCCGCGACACGCTCATGCCCATGTGTTGCGCCAAGCGGTCCTGTCCGGGGAAGCAACTGTCGTTGTTCCAGGCGAAGTGCAGGAACATTGAATAGGCGACCTTGGCACCGAGGCTCAAGGTGCCGTCGCGCAGGATGAAGTTAGGGACCTGGGTGAAGCCGCCGCGCGCGACCGGATCGAGCGTCGCGAGCTCGATATTGTGCTCCCGCATGATGTCACCGACTGACTTCAGACGGTCGTATTCCCGATCGGGCTCCATGCGCCCAGTGTACTGGCTCGGCTTAGGGGGCCGGGGTGTTATCCCCTGCCCTGTCGTCCGGCATGTAGGTGTGCACGCGCTCCTCAGATTTCGCCGCTCCGCCGCCTAGAAGTGGTGTCAGCAACTTTTGCAATCCGGCGGTCAGCAAGTTCGTCTCGCGAACGCGCTCGCCGAGCTCCTTGATTTGCTCATTTTTGACGGTTACCTCCCCGCGCAGGAATTCGTTCTCGCGCTCAAGAAGCGCGACATAGCGGTCATCGGCCGCGACATGCCGCGGCTGGTCAGTGCTGGTCGCAGCCGGTTGCTCGTCGATCCGTTCAGGATTCTCCTGCTCGACAGTAGCCGCGGCCGGCCCCGGCTCGCCGCGGTCAGCCGCGGCTAGATGCAGCTCTTTCAGGTATGCGATATGCCGCTCAACTGACGTCGGTGTGATGAGATATTTCTCGCCGTAGGGAAACTCAACAAGCCGAGCATCTAGGCGACCTCGCCGGCAGTAGCGTTGGATCGTCCGCAGATCGCGGGCCAGGCCGGCCTGCGCATAGACGTCGCCAACCTCCTCGATTGAGAGGGAATACTCGTTGTCGGGCGTTGTCGCGGCCTGCCGCGGCTGGTCGGGGTCGGTCGCCCCCTGTCGCTCAATGTCGTCGCTCATTGCGTTGATGATACCTCGGGTCGCCGAGCCCGGCGGCGCTATCCCCACGCGGGGCCGTGATCTTACGATGCCGATTCGTTCGCCCGGCGCCGCAGCTGCCACCATCGCCGACGCTGTTGCGTCTCCCGCTGCGCACGCTGCTCGGCCAACAGCTCAGCTACACGACGTTCGGCCTGATCGGCCCGGTCCCGCTCGCGATCACCGCGCTCCCGTTCTCGGTCGAGTTGCTCCCGCAACGGCGTTATTAGGGTCTCAACGGTCTCACGGACCATTCGGAGAACCTCATGTGCGTCGTTCGTCGCACGCACGTGCGGCGGGTCATCGCTGTTCGAGTGTGCGTCGCTCGGTGCGTCATACCGTGCGCTGTCGTGCGTCACACGAGGCTGCACAACCACCTCGTCAGGCACCAGCACACGCGCACAATCCCCGACCCTGTTTGGCGAACGGCGCGGCCAGTTGCGACGAACGGCGTGCATGCGTGCGGCGTTCGCTGTACAGCCGAGCACTTCACCGAGCTCTTGGTAACTGAGCCAGCGGCCGTGATCACCATCATCAGGCATTAAAATCCCCTGTACAGGCGCCGCACATGCGGCGAACACGCTCGCATCGGTTGGGGGATACCAACGCACAAACCGCTTTACGCTGCCTCGTTGTAGGGAGCAAGGCTTCCGACCGAGCCGCTGCTCTTATTGGAGAGCAAAGCAGCCTGTCAGCGGCGCTGGCGGTGAGGTTGTCGGTCGATTCGGGTGCTGCTTCTTGGCGCCGCGCAACAGATGCGCGGCGTAACTGGCGCGCGTAGCGCGCTCCGCTGTAGCTGATTAACTTGGGGTAGGGGTTCTTGGCAGCAGATGCACTCCAGTAAATCGCTAGGGCTGCGAGCCGAGAACGGCGCGGCCGAGCTCCGCGAGGGCGAGGGCGAGCTGGTCATTAGGATCGCTTGCTAGCGCCACGAGCGCCGTTCGCCGCTGTTCGTGCCGCAGCTCGTCGACGGCCTGGCTGATCGGATGGGGCAGGGGAGGGGTCGCCCCCCACGTTGATGGATGCGGCGGCGGCGCCTCAGGCGGCTCGTAGTAGCCGCGCCAGTTCGTCGGCGGCAGCACGGCGTAGGCGTTGGTCTCCTGCGCCAGCCGGAAGCGGCCGGTCTCGTCTCTGTCCTCGCGGCACCGGCGCTGCCAGTGCAAGAGGCCGAGCTCCTTCAAGCGACGAACGGCGGCGACCGCAGCGCGGCGGCATACACCGGCCTTCGCTGCGATCGCGTCGTATGACGGGTCGAGACGGCCGGTCGCGTAGTCGAGGAAGTCGAACAGCAAGGCGTACAGCACGGCGAGTCCTGTGCGTCCTACGGCCCCTCCGTGCTTTCCCAGCTCGTGCGTCTGTCGATCGAACCGCCGGGCCTTGTGCCAGCGGCGTGCAGCTTCCTTTTTCGACAACGGCGCGAATCGAACCTCCTGACGCACGCTGTCGCGCCATACCGGCCAGGCCGCATAGGTCTTGGGGCCGGCGAAGCCGGGCAGGGGAGGGGTCGCGTAACCGATTGAGCGCATAGGGCCTCCGTGGGTTGCAGCGCAACCCGCCCGGAAGCGGCACTCGGGGCGCACCTTGCCTGTGGCAAGAATCCACTTGCAAAAATCGACGATGCGAAGGAAGGTCTGTGTTGCCACACATCAGACTTTCCCGGCCTCGCCGGGTATGCAGGCCCCCCGCTTCGGGGGGTTTTGCTTTAGGTGGTCTGGTATCTCGCTCCGACGTGATTACGGAACGCGCGCGATTTACCTCACGCGCCAGCGGAGCGTGTCGCAAAATACAGTGGCGTTCAAGGAACCGAACGCAAACCCTAGCGACTCACGGCACTTATGGGGCCTGTCGCACCGATCGGCACGCAACTAATTGATGCGACTCGATTCCGGGGCGGAGCCAAAATCCGCGCGAACGTGTAAGCTAAGTTTTATGGCTAAGCTGCCTCGGAGTTCAAATTACGGCGTTGGTCAGGCGGAAACCGTCAACCTGCGATGTCCTGCCTGTGGTCGTCTGGGGACCTTCGCCGGATACCAGAACGTACACGACATCGTACTGCCGGGCGGGCAGCGGTTGGGAACTCGGATATGCCCAAATCAGCAATGCTGCGAGGTTGTCTTTATTAGCGTCGATGACGACGGAAAATCTTTGAGTTACCCAGCAGAGCGTCTAGACTTCGAGCCCACGAACATACCCACAAAGATAGTTGCGAGTTTTGAGGAGGCCATCACCGACCACGCGAACCGATGTTTTAAGTCGGCAGCGATTATGGTGCGCCGTACCCTAGAGGAGATTTGCGCTGATCGGAATGCTACCGGCGCCGATCTCAAGGCTCGGATAAAATCACTCGGGTCAACAATCGTCATACCACGGGAGCTGCTAGATGCAGCAGACGAGCTCCGCGTCTTGGGCAACGACGCTGCGCACCTTGAAGCCAAGGTCTATGACGATGTGGGCAAGGATGAAGTTGAGCTTGCTATCGATCTTTGTAAGGAAATTCTGAAAGCCGTCTACCAATACCGGTCTCTGCTCGACCGTCTCCGAACGCTTCAAAAAATAGCTACCCCCGAAATTTGATCGGGGAGTTCCTGTGCCTCTGGGAAAAGGTGCGCAAGACGCCCACGACCTGTTGCCGGTTGTCGCGGCGCCAGGAAGAGAAGGGGACGACGAGCTCCGAGCCTGTGCGGTGCATTGTCCGATAAGGGGCCTTCTGGAAAATTTTTGGCTTCGTGCGTATTGGTCGTTGCCAGTGCGCTATTAGGGGTCATCCCGCCGTCTACGCTGATCAAGGCGTCGGCCATAGAGTTACAATTATTGTGTGTAATAGACAAAAATAACTGCCTCCACAGCACCTTACACTGCCCTCTTGACACGCTACGAATATGATGGGAGGAAAGGAGGGAGCGGGGCGGAGCGTTACGAAAGCCTGGCGTAACGCATAGCCTTGCGGACAGGATGTCCGTGAGGGTATGGGTTTTCGTAATGGGCGGCCACGACTCGCTCATGATAGCGCGGGGCGCGACAATTGGTCGCGAATCACCCACTTGTTCTTCCCCAAATTTTTTAGATAATTTGCCACGTCTCCGTGGGGCCGCCCCTGATGCTGAACGTCGGAACATCCCGATGGGAGGTTGGCGTCCTGCTCATCCCTCATGGCCGGGGGAGACAAGAGACAGGCGAGCCTCGATCGGGTCGATGTTACCTGACCGGGGCTCGTTCTTTATGGGCAAGCCTCTCTTTTGAACACACCGGCTCAAAAAACTGAAAACTCTCCCACTTCCGCCGATGATGATCTCGTCGAGGTGGTGGTTTCCATTCCCGCGAACAAAGTAGCGGCATTGACCGAATTTGCTGCCGGTCTTCGAGGAGAGCATCCTTACATTTTTGCCATCTTCCCTCACCGCCCTCCGAGTGACGCTAGGACGGTACTAAAAACTCATGGATTGAAATATATCGATCGCGCTTGGCAAGGTTCGGTTCCTCGCTCTCGATTAGCCTCGCTGCGCCATGTAGTGGAACTTGCCGGGGGCAGACTTGGTGCAGAAGCCCCACCCATAGATGAAACCCGACGCATAAATCGTGATATAGCTTGGACCAAACTTGACGACATAAAAAAATATTCTCCGTACTCTCCTGTAGAGGCTCGAAATGCGGTAAATCGGCTATTTTGGCGATACTATAGAGTCAAGAATGCTGTGGAGAAAGTCACTCAGGATGCTGGTGGTCGTGCGCGAGACCATTGGATCAAAAGCGAACATCCGCCCCTTTCATTACCAAAAAAATCTTTGATGGTGATGGCTCTTCGAGAATTGAAAAAGATAGAGGATGATGTTACCGCCTCCTCATTCACCACCGCAGAGGCTACGAGTTTTTTTGACGAACTTGGATATGAGACGATTTTCTCGGCTGGTGCAACCGCGCCCAATTCCGGCATTTACGAAGAAATTGGATTATCCAAAGAAAAAATAATTCACCAGGTCGTATTAGAAGCTGGTGAACTACTACCGCCAACCAAAACCCGGAGCCAACGCTGGAAACTTTTAAGACCGCTAAAGAGATAATGGCAGACGACCCCCACCGTAACACTGATGATTGCGGCTGGGATAGTGGTGACGTTACAAAGCGAGCAGAGGGGTCCTTACCGAACGAACTCCGCTTTTGCCATTTTATTCGGATGGCTGTGGCTGTTTGGTGCAAATTATGTAACGGCGGCTATCCGATTTCCTAGTTGGCTTGAACGCGGCCTGCGCCTGCTGCGGGTTGTGTCGTTGTCGCCCTTCATATGTGATCCCCGTTTAATTTAAACCTGCATGCGCCGATTTGGGGGTTGGCGTCAACGGGCTCTTGGCGCGTCAATGAACTGTAGCACTGGGCTTCGACTGGCTAACCGGTTCAGGATTTTGCCGATCATCGCGTGGGTTTTGGACGGCTACTTTAGTAACAATCGTTTTTGGTGATGTGATGTGAACGGTGGTTGTCTTATTCGGGTCATCTTCCTGAATCTCAATTCTCACCGACCCGACCGTAACGACAACTTTTTCGTTTGTTTCATCTTCCCCCGCTGTGATGCCTAACGTCCGAGCAGCAGCGTACGCTCGACGATGCGACTTTAGGCGTGCTCCTGCAATTAGATGTGAGTCGTGGTGGGCCTGCTCGTAGGCCAACCAGTTTCTTGTGTACCTCAACCATACATCTGCCCGGCTGGCGACCCATTCTTCCCTCGCTCCTTTTATGTCCCACACAAATGCATCTTGCTCTAGCGATGGTACAATAACATTTCTACCTTGCATTTTTAAGAGAGCTTCGTATCTCTCGATGATTCCATGGTGTTGTGGCTCACGGTGCGTCTCAGTAACGGGCTTTTGCTCCTTCTCTGTTTGTTGTTTTGCAGAAACATCCTGCTGCCGCTCGGCATTAGTACGATCATCGTCACCACACACCACAACAACCCAATAATAAACGACAACGACGATGCCAACCGTAACGGCCGTAATTAACCCTGCGACTACACTCAATTGCGGCCAGTGGCTGGACGATAGAGCCGCGAGAAAGACAATCAAAAGCGCGCCGCTCATGATCGACTGATAGACGCTATCCTTGCGGAGCCACCCGATCGGTTTTTTCATGTCCCTGTGCCTTTCGAGACCAAACCCGTCCATCCCACTCCGGCTGCAACAGCCTGCGCTACCGTAGTTGGTTGTACGAACACAACGGCTAAAAATGCCCCTAACAATACGAATATCGCAGGCTCTATAGCTAAACGGAGGCTTTCGCTGAAACCCCACCTTCTGAGTATATCCGAAAGCCCATACACCTCTCTACCGCGCTTCCCGAGCTTACCCCATAATATTAGTGCTCCGACACCTGCATAGGCATGCAGCCACCACACAGATATTGGCTCATAAATGGTCATTGCCCCGAGCCATCAAGGATTGCGCGTCGAATTACTTCTTCCGCTAAATCCATTTCTGTCGCTGTATTTTGTAGTTTTTCAATCAACGAACCCACATCAGAACGCGACATTTGAAACCAAATCTCATTGTTGTCCGCGTCAGTGTCAATATGAGCGACCGCCACAGGCACAGAGTCTTGTGCTTTCCCATCTTGAAACCTAATGCGTAAATCTACGCTCACGTCCAATCGCACCAGCGAGGGCAATACCGCGTTCGCCAAACGGCTGCGCTCTATCGCTCTCGTGAGCGTTGCCCGCCTGCCAAGAACAACATTGGCTATGAATGAAGCCGTCGCTTCACTATCTGAATCAAAAATCTTGCTAGTTCCGGCCTGGACAAATTCAGCCGCCGAAACCTCGTTCTGAGTCAAAAGCGCGAAAGCAATCGAAAGCGCGGTCACTGCGCGTCCTGCATCGCCTCGCCGGTTCAGACTTGGGACTTCTTTTGCCAATAGCTCGGTATCGAGGTCCCACCCGCCGCCCTTCTCAAGCGATGCGAACATCAACTCAACAGTTTTCGCCCGGTCCGCTTCCGAAAGGCCCCGCAGTATTTCAAAACCCTGTCGTGCGGCCACCTTTCCGCGTTCGGGAAACTCGGCGATTTGGCCTGACAGCCGGCTAATTGGGTCCGAGGTAGCGCTGCTCTCCATAGATTATTACCTATTAACCTTGTCTCCGCTAAAGGGGTGTGTTCTGCGATCTATGTTCTGCACAAGGATGGCGACCTTGCAAGCTCGGGCGTGAGTCACCGCTATGCGGCGGGCGGATTTTGGCGCGAAGCGCTGCTGATACTGCGCATGACCGGGCTATCAGCAAGGCCGATATTTCTATATCTTGTGGTTGTTGCGCATTTTGGCAGCGAAGTCAAAGTCGCGTAAACTCCATTATGACAACTTTTTTAAAGTCCTCGTGAAGTCCTCCTGTGAACTTTTAGTTTTCGCGCCCCGCTTCACCGTTTGATTTTTATAAATCGCCTCGCCATCGAGCGCCTCGAATACTTGCTGTACCGGTTTTACTTGTCGCTGGCCGGACACAAGATGTTGTTTGGCAAGGAGCGGCTATAGGCGATCAACCAAAAGATAATCGCGACCGCCCCACCAAACGCACCGGCCCAAACCAAGGCAACCCAATCCTGCGAGAGAAGCAATCCGCGGTTCGACGGGGCCAGCAGGTGAAGCGCGGTCACTAAGACAACCCAGTCAGCGGCACCGGCGACAAATCCCACTGGTGCGGCCCAAAGACCCGCGAAATGCCACGCGCGCAGCAGAACGAGAGCGGGGCCACCGAGTGCCATTCCAACGCAGGCAATCACCCCAGCTGCTATCGCGCCTCCCCAACCGCCAAACCAAAAGAAACCAGCAAACGCCACGAACAGCGGCCCAACCAGACTTGCAACAGCGATCCTTCCCGTTCTCATCCTGACCCGCTGGCTTCTGAAATTGGCGGGCCTCATTGCCGGCCCCGCACCCCGCTAGGATTTTCGCCAAGGGTATCGAATCGCGCCATCGCCCCTTAGTCGCAACCGTACTACACGGTTGGCTGATTTTTTGCTCATCGGATTTTGGTGGCTGACCCCCTGTTTTCCACCTCTCTATCACGTACCATAAAGGACGTTATGGTACACTAAAGCCATGGACGGGGAGGGTGACGACTTGGCCGGTTCGGAGCTCATCGGAGACGGCGCCGATAACGGGTTAGGGAAAGAAAATCTGCCGGTGGTCGTCGGCACAGCAACGGTCGTGCCGGCCTTCATCGCCGATGGCGGCGAGCGCGCCGGCTACGCGTTCGTCGATTTCTTCATGGCGCAGATCAGGAACCCGAACACGCGGGCCGCCTACGCCACGGCCGTGCGCTCATTCTGTGCCTGGTGCGATGTCCAGCGCCTCACGCTGCAGACGCTCCGTACCCACCACGTCGCGACCTATATCGAGCTGCTCGGCCGCAGCTATTCTCCCCCATCCGTTAAGCAGCACTTGGCGGCGATCCGCATGCTCTTTGACTGGCTCGTCTTGCGCCAGGTCGTCGAGGTCAACCCGGCCGCGGCGGTGCGCGGCCCAAAGCATGTCGTCAAAAAAGGCAAGACGCCTGTGCTCGAAGCCGACGAGGCGCGGCAGCTCCTCGACAGCATCGATGTGTCGACCGCGGTTGGTCTCCGCGACCGCGCCTTCATCGCCCTCCTGATCTATACCTTCGCCCGCGTCTCCGCGGCGGTCGGCATGACCGTCGCCGACTACTACGTGCAGGGGCGTCGCTCGTGGGTCAGGCTGCATGAGAAAGGCGGCAAGCGCCACGAGATGCCTGCCCACCATCTCCTCGAAACCTACATGGACGCCTATCTCGCCGATACCGGCCTTGCCGCGGATAAGGCCGCTCCCCTCTTCCCTACCGCGGCCGGCAAAACCGGCAAGCTCACCGAGCACCGCATGGCGCGACAGGATGCCCGGCGCATGATTTGCCGGCGAGCGGCGGCGGCCGGCATCGCAACCGAGCTCGGCTGCCACTCCTTCCGCGCGACTGGCATAACGGTCTATCTCAAGAACGGCGGGCTGCTCGAACACGCCCAGCAGATGGCAGCGCACGAAAGCGCGCGAACAACGAAGCTCTACGACCGGCGAAGCGACAAAATCACGCTCGATGAGGTTGAAAAGATAATGTTGTAGAGCGTCGGCCTACTATTCATATGTCGCGTCACATGAGACGCTTCCCCCCGGCCCATAAAAGAAAGCTTTGAAATCTACATAAGAAAAACCAGCCTGACTACCTCCGGAAACGGGCTCAAGATAATTTTGGTCGGGCAGACCGTTATTAGCCGGAACAAATTGTTTGTAGCTACCCCCTCCTGAGCTGTAATAAAGGGCATCACTTGTGGCGTTAGTGGAGCTCCACTGAATAGACCGCCCATTATTCCCGTTACCTGTAGTGTCCCAATCTACAAGGGTGCAGGTGGGAGCGGGTGGGCCGGCGATATTGTTTTGCACCAGTGTGTTATTTTGAACGACCACCGCATTAGATGATGGCGCCGCCGGTGTAGAGGATTGCGCGGTAGCGTCTTGGGTAAAGGCAATCAGCAGACTCTCGAATGAGGTTGCAGGGGCGCTCGGAGATGCTTGAACGACTCCAATGAGGCTCACAGCTTGGGCAACAGTGATATTGGAGAACGCCGTGATTAGGCCGGTAAATGCGCTAGCCGGAGTGCTCGGTGAGGCTTTTACTACATTAATAAGGCTGTCTGCTTGTGCCGTCGTGAGTGGCGCAGCAAATGACGTCGATGGTAGGAGAACCAAGACTGCGATAATGATGAGCTTTTTCATTTGTACTAGAGCGTACACCCTCTTCTATTGAGCGCAAGTGTGGCACTCCCGTCCCCTGGTTGTTCCGGGCAACGGGCGTCGTCGGCTCCGCGCAGCAGATATGTGTTGTAGTCACAGTTGCGCCTTGAGGTCCGAAAAGCATTGGTCGACAGCGACTTGGTATAGTTTTAATTTTTCGAACCAAGCAGACATCACCTCGCTCCTCTCTGTGTCATCGCTTATGTGAGTCGTAGCGAACGCAGCGAGGCTGCCTTCGTCGTCGATCAAATCTATTATTTTACAAGCGCTTTGTAGGCGTGCGAGTAATAGTCCCCTCTGTTTAGTATCAGTCGCCGCATGACTGATTATCCGAATGAATAATTCCTCTGGGTTTGACTCTCGTAGCCACCTCGCTGACGGGTGCTCGCCGTCCCCAACATCTTCGACCCACTTCCGTAATTTGCGGGACGATGCTCGCGACGCCTCCTCCACCCGTTTCGTAAGGCGATGAATAACGACTGCGCGGACGATGCCAAATACGACATAATATCCCGCAACTAGAGCTGCGATTACGAGAAGGATCGTCGTCATAAGGTGAGAAGATATCTAAGCATGGCGCCACTATAGCACTCGTCACCCTGCCGCGGGGACGACGCTTCATGACCGAAATACCCCCCGTCGCTCGAAATATCATTGGCGCGTCTGTTCTCCTCATCTGCGTAGGTATCGCGATATTTGTGATACACAGAGCAGCATCCCCAAAAGAGACGGGTGCTCCCGCTGAGCAAGCCCAAAGCCCCACCACGACCGCTCCCGAGGGCTGCAATATCGCGGTCATTCCGATGGTCGGGCAGCTCTGGGCCTCTGAAGCGAACGCGAAGGCTCAGACGGCAACAGACAATAGCTCGAACGTCTCGGCCGAGAGTGTCCTCGCGCAGATAGAAAGCGCCGCGAGCGACGACTCGATCAAAGGCGTCGTTCTCCGGATAGATTCGCCAGGCGGCTCACCCGTAGGGGGCTATCTCATCGCAAATGCGCTCAAGCGCCTCAAGAAGCCCTCCGCGGCCGTCATATGGGATCAGGGGGACTCTGGCGCGTACCTTGCCGCCACGGGGGCCACGACCATCATTGCGTCACCCTCCTCGGATATTGGCGATATCGGCGTCACTAGCTCCTACCTCAATCAAAATGCACATGACGCCCAGAACGGTCAAAGGTTCGTGCAGATAATCGCCGGCACATACAAGGACACGGGGAACCCGGACGCCCCGCTTACGGCCGCAGAGCAGGCCCTATTGCAGAAGAATGTGAATGAGGTGTACGAGAACTTCACCCAGGAGGTAGCCAAGAATCGCGGCATGCGGCTAGATACTGTCCTAGCGCTCGCCACCGGCTCGTCCTTTGTCGCGTCTTTTGCCATGGACACGGGCCTCATTGATGCACTTGGCGACTCGGAGACAGCCCGTGCGTGGTTTGAGCAGAAGTTAGGCCCGGGCTCGAATCCCGTACTGTGTGAGTGATTGCCGCGAAGCGCGGCGGCTTCAGGCTCTTAACTGAGGCTTCTTTGTAGGAATAATATTAACCAGGCAACAAATACAATCCAACCAACAGTTTTTAAAAACAGCGTGTGGTTCGCGTTGTTTCTATTTTTCATCAATACCCCAAGAAATCCAACCACCGGCAGAGCCAAAATTAAAAAAGTGATTGTTGAGTAATCTCTTTGCCCGGCGGGTTCGCCTGAAAGATAAATTATGCAACCAGCGACAAATATAAGGAGAGCCGCAATCAAGAAGATCGTTACCCCCTTTTTTTGTTTAACCATGAACGACTTGAAGCGTTTTCATTAACAAAATATAGCACCGG
>Ga0206808_1189_pt2 | contig 11565 bp, 10 predicted proteins | sample Alteio_BWOrgCont_58_FD_152899 | JGI IMG/M metagenome (GOLD analysis project Ga0206808, IMG submission 152899) | Enriched cells from forest soil in Barre Woods Harvard Forest LTER site, Petersham, Massachusetts, United States -... | ecosystem: Environmental > Terrestrial > Soil > Temperate forest >...
GGCCCTCCCCCTGTGGGTTGCGGCCGGAATTGCGCTTTTGAATGTTGGGGTTGAAGGAGTTATCGAATTCGATAACCCCCCTCGAGGGCCGCGTTCTTCAGGGGAGCGTTCACCAGAGCAGCGTTCAGCGGACAGCGTACAGCGTACGGAAGAGCAGTGTTCAGCAGAGCAGCGGTCAGCGGACAGCGTACAGCGTGCGGAAGAGCAGTGTTCATGAAAGCGGTGTTCAGCGGTCTGTGAGGCGGGAAGGGCCTCGGCGGTGGAGGCTTTGAGGTCGCCAATGGGGTGATCGGCGGCTGGGGCAGGTTCCTTCGCGACTCGGCTGGGTAACCTGGGCCGTTGCACTCTGACTTCCTGCTCGCAATTTATGCAGGGGTTCTTGCTGCCGGGACCCTCGCACTCGGAGTACGCGCAAATCCGGGATTCGATGGGTGGCAGGAGGCCGTCGATCTCGGCCTGGAGACGGGCTTTACGAATCTCGTCCTTGAAACCGTCGCGAAGGCCGCAATAGTGGCGCGCGTCTTCCCTGAGTTCCTGCGGGGTGAGCCAGCCGGCGGGCTCAAGGTCCTGCGGGCCGTTGACGACGATGGGAGGTTTGCCGAGGAGCTCGCGGTGTTTGGAGAGGAGCCATTTATCGAAAGACCAGGCGGCGGGGGTGCCGTCGGAGATGCTCCATGGCTGATCGGGGCCGAGGGGCTCGCCTTCGGGACTGGTAAAGACCTGGGCGACGGGCTGCTCGACGGGTGCAGGCTGGTCGGCGGCTTTGACGCGCCGGGCGATGGGGCGCGGGAGGGTTTGCGCCGCGACCTGACAGGTGTAGGCGAGACTGCGGGCGTGGGCGGGATCCATATCGCCGGAGAAGAGGCCGTGGGCGACCTGGGAGAGGACGAGCTGGATGGAGGAGTGATCTTCGAGGAGGGGCATGACGATGCGGGAGCCCTTCTTCGGGCATTCGGGATTGCGGTACCTGCCATGGGTATGGCAGAAGGGCTGGCCGAGGATGGCGGTGGCGTTGCACTGGAGCCCGTTGACGCGGAGGGCGCGGCAGCGGCGGGACGGGAAGGAGGGTGGTGGAATTTTGGGAGCGTCGTCGAAGTCGGCGGTGGTGGACATTTTTCCTCCAGAAGTCATGAGTGAGACCAGCGGACAGTGAGACCAGCGAACAGCGGACAGCTAACAGCGGACAGCGAGATCAGCGGACAGCTAACAGCGATAGCGGACAGCGGACAGCTAACAGCGAACAGCGAACAGCGAACAGAGAGATCAGCGAACAGCTAACAGCGAGACCAGCGGACAGCGATAGCGAACCTCGATCGGGGTGTGCGCAATGAAAAAGGCCGCTCGATGGCGGCCTTTTTCAGAGACACAATATTCCCTGATGTCAGGATAAAAATTTTGAAGGAATGGGGGCAAGGGAAATCGTGGGGTTGGGGGTTACGGAGGTACTGTTGAAACGGGAAATGGGAAGCAAACGCGGTTGCGGCGCATCCGCGTGCCTGGCGGAATCTTCAGGCCCATGATCGCTGGTTTTCAGGGCATTTCCTGGATTGTTCTCAATTACCTGCCGGGGCCGCCTTCTTGTGCTCCACGAAGGTGTGTGCCTGATGGCAGCTCACACACGTCTTGCCTTTCATGAATGGATCCGACTTCAGTTGTGCCACCTGATCGGTGTGACAGGTTTCGCAAGCGCTGAGTCCCGGCGCGCCCGCGAAGTCCGGTGCTGTTTTCTCGCCATGGCACGCGGTGCATTCGACAGCGCTGGCGGCATGCGGGCTGGCTTTCCATTGGTCATAGATCGCCTTGTGGCAGGTGGCACAGGTATCTCCGGCTGGAATCAGCCGATGGAAGACATGGGTGGCTTGATCCTGCTGAGCGATGGCAGGTTGGATGGCAATCGCCAAAACGAAAAAAGCGAACAGGGTGAGACCGAACACGCGCGCACAGAAACGATTCACGGGCAGACTCCTGAGTACGGTCTTCCAGTATCGAACCGGCGATTGGCTGGCATCAGTGAAACAGATCACGTCTCACCGGATGCGATCCGCGCACTGGCTGCGAGGCCTTTTGCCAAAGGAATGTCCACCCACCTCCAGAATGAAGGGGTGGCACTTACTGGGTGGGAATCCGGGTTTCGGAAGGTTGAGTTCGCGAAGGCGCTGGAGAGGGAATGAGGCGGTTAGGAAACTGGTAGCTCCACCGGTTCCGAGCGCTTCGAATGCGTCAGGGACGCGAAGCCGACTTATCGAGTACCTATCGGGTGTCGGTGAGCGCATTGGCGATGAGGCGCCCGTTATGAGAGGACGCCGGCTTTCGGAACGGGAGCAAGCCAGGACGCAGGGCTTTGCCCCGCACCCCCCCAGGATTTAGCGCTCTGGTCAATCACTCGGACATAAGTTCCAGAAGGGCAGACGGTTCCTCGGCAACGGGTTGTTCCATCGCTTTGTCGATGGAAATCGGAAGTCTCAACGCTGCGGCAAACAGGAGAGCCTGGAGTCCGCAGAGAAGAACAAAGGCCGCCGTAAATGCGCCGGAGAGGCCAGCGCTGGACTGTGCCATCCCCGACCTCCATCCCAGAAAGGTCGCGCAGAGGGTCGTCAGAGTCGGTCCGCCGAGACGCTGCACAATATTGAGCGAAGTGGTCGCCATGGGCAGGTCCTGTTTCCTCACAGAAGCGTATGCCGCTGAGATGGAGGGAATGCCGACCGCGCTGAGGCCTATCCCCCGCACAAAGAGAGCACCTGCGAGCACCGTGAGTACAAGTCCGTGACTGGCCAGCCAGATAAAAGGCAACGTGGCCGCGAAGGCCAGAAATGCGCCTCCAGCCGATACCTTTCGTATCCCGAACCGCTGCGTCAGGGCTCCGATCCATGGATAGGAACAGAGCATCCCCACTCCAAGCGGGGCCAGCAACCAGCCCGTCGCACTCGGTGATTGGCCACCGGCGCGGATGAGATAGATCGGAATCAGCATTTGGCCCGCAAACGAGATTCCGTTCGACATGAACTGCGTGGTGGCGGACGCAGAGAAGGTTTTTCTGCTGAACAGCTGAACATCGATGAGCGCCTTGTCCCCTTTTCGAATGGCCATCCTGAAGAAAGCCGCAAGCAGAACGATGGAAATCAGAAGAGTCGTAAGACCGGTGCGCTGGCCCAGATGATCCGACCCGTACAGGAAGAGCACGAGTCCAGGGGAGAGCAGGGCGAAGCCAGGAAGATCCAGTTCTCCTGACCTGGTCTCTTCGCGATCGTTGGGCAGAAAGAGAACGGCCAGGACGATTGCCAATACACCGACGGGCAGGTTGACCAGGAAGAGCCAGCGCCAGGAGGCGTGTTGGAGAATGGCGCCGGCGATGACCGGGCCAAGGATCGGCCCCATCAGGACTGGCACAGCCGCGTAGCCCATTATGCGCGCCATCTGCTTTCCGGCAGCACGCGCCATCATCATCTGCGTCATGGGAGCCATCAGGCCGCCGCTCATGCCCTGGAGGACGCGAAATGCGATCAACGAGTTCGCCGACCAGGCCAGACCGCATAAGGCGGAGGAGAGCGTGAAGGCCGAAAAGCACCAGAGGTAGAGAGATTTGGCTCCAATGCGCTGCACCAGCCAGCCGTTGAGCGGGAGCATCAGAGCCAGTGCCAGGAGATAGCCGCTGGTGACCCATTGAATCGCCGAGAGGCTGCTGTGGAGATCCACGGCGAGACTGGAGAGCGATACGTTGACGATGGTCGCATCGAGCTGGGAGAGAAAAGAGCCGAGAACCGCGACGGCCGTGATCTTCCAGACCAATGGGTCGAGGCCGCCGGATTCGCTGGGTGACTTAGGCAAGGGCGGCGAGGACCTCATTGGTGGAGCGAACGCGAGTGAGACGCGGAAAGATATTTTCAAAGGCAAAGCGGTGATGGTCGGCGTTCTGGCTGGAGCAGGCATCTTCGACGAGCACAAAGGCAAAGCCGAGGCCGGTGCCCTGGCGAGCCGTGGACTCGACGCCGGCGTTGGTGGAGATTCCAGTGAGGACGACCGTGTCGATGCCGCGGGATCTGAGCTGCTGCTCCAGGTCGGTTCCGGCGAAGGCGCCCCAATGGCGTTTGGTCAAGAGGATGTCGCCGGGCTGAAAGCCAGCAGCCGGAGCGATCTCCGACGCTGCGGCGGGCAGTGGCTGGTCTCCGCGGTTGTGCGGCTGGTCGACAGGAAGCTTCATGAAGTCGTTCATGTCAACGCGGACGTAGACGACGGGAGCGCCCTGACCGCGGAAGGCGTCGGCAAGCTTTTTGGAGTTTTCGACAACCTGTGCGGCCGTATGCGGCACGGGGTTCATGCCGACGATGGCATTCTGCAGGTCGATGAGGACGAGTGCGGTCTTGCGGGGGTCGAGTTGGAGTTCTGCCACGTTTCCTCGTTATTGAAAATGTTTGCAAATCGAGGGTATCCTCGACTTTCTAATCATAGAATATGAGGATGCCCTCGATTTCGTCAAATCCCGTACGCGTCGCGCCCCAGCAGGAACGCTCGATGCGCCGGCTGGCCGGTTTTCTGGACGCAGCCGCGGAACTCTTTGTGGAGGCCGGCTACGAAGCAGCGACAATGACGGCGGTCGCGGAGCGAAGCGGGTCTTCCATCGGCGCGCTCTACAACTACTTCCCGGATAAACAGTCCATCGCGTTCACGCTGGCAAGACAGTATTCCCAGGAGTTGGAGGCACATTGGAAGCCGTTGATGGAGCAGGCGGAGGTACTGACCCATGCGGAGTTCGCCGGTCTGTTCATCGAGCGCATCACCCAATTCGTCCAGAAGCGTCCCGCTTATCTGAGCTTGCTGGCCGCGCCAATCCGCTTTCGCCGCGACCCTGCAGCCCGGAAGGCTTCACGAATCGCAATAGCAAACGCCTTTCAGGCAAAGAATCCGTCGCTTTCAAAGGAGCAGTCTCTACTGGCGGCAAATGTAGTTCTGCAGATTGTCCGAGGCATGATGACGCTCTATAGCGAAGCAGACTTCAAAGGGAAAGTCCTGGTTGTGGCTGAGTTTAAGAAGTTGCTGACGTTGTATCTGAGAGGCGTCTTGTCCGAAGACGAAGCGTCGGCCAGCTAGAACCTAAATTCCCGCATTTGATTGCGGCAATTGCCTGGCAGCACACAGTTTGGTCTTGATAGCCGACAAGTGTTCCCTAATCCCGTCCGGATCTCTGTTGATGCCAACAGGCCAAATCACGTTTCCAGACCTCCAGAGCGTGAAAACGCGCATTGGCGATGAGGCGCCAATCAAGGTTCAATTCGCTCCTTCGGGCTCAGGGATAGATGATCGCGGAACACCAGGGATAAGCTATGCGTAGAATTCGATGCTGGCGAAGAATCTGTACGCAGCGGTGGAGGCACGACCGGGGTGACGACTGAGACGAAAATTGCCCAGCCGCAGGAATTTACCGCGGTATCGGCGAAGGGTGCATTGTGGCTGGCGGCAGGGTTTGGCCTGCTGAAGTATGTTCTGTCAACGCTGGGCCAGATAACGATGCAACATGCAGGGTACGGCATTTTTCGTGACGAGTTGTATTTCATCGTGTGCGGCCGGCATCCGGCCTGGGGATATGTGGATCAGCCGCCCTTCATTCCCCTGGTCGCGCGCATTGCGGCGTCGCTGTTTGGCCTGCAATCGCTGGCCCTGTTCCGGACCTTTGCCTCGCTGGCGGGCGCCGCGGAAGTTGCGATCACGGGGATTCTGGCATGGCGGATGGGCGCCTCGCGCGGGGCGCAAGCGCTGGCCATGACGGGGATTTTGCTGGCGCCCGTGGTGATGGGCGCCGATGCGACCTTTTCGACGAGCACCTTTGAGCCGGTCTTCTGGATGACGGTGGCGCTGGCGACAATCGAGCTGGCTCGGCTGGCCGGTCGCGGCATTCGCAGTGGCCGCGCAGTGACGTTGTGGTGGGTGCTGCTGGGCGTGACGGCCGGCGTGGGCCTCGAAAACAAGTGGAACGAGGTTTTCTTCCTCATCTGTCTGCTGGCGGCGCTGTTGATGACGAGCCAGAGAAAGTTGCTGGCTTCGAAATGGTTCCCGATCGGCCTTGCGCTGCTGGTCGTGCTGATTCTGCCCAATCTGCTGTGGGAGGTGCACCACCACTGGGCAACGCTCGAGCTGCTGCACAACGATCAGATCAACGGCAAGAACGTTCGTCTGGGCCCCTTCGCATTTGTGCTGGACCAGATGTCCATCCTGGGACCGCTGATGGCGCCGTTGTGGGTGGGAGGCATTCGGTGGCTGCTCTTCGGCCGGGCGGCGCGGGTGTTCCGCTTCTTGGGCGTGACCTATCTGCTGTATCTGCCGCTGATGATGATTCTGCACGCCAAGGATTATTACCTTGCGGCCATTTATCCGCTCTACTTTGCCGCGGGTGCGGCGGGCTGGGATCTTCTCTTCCGCAAGGCGTGGTTGCGGCGCGGGCTTGCGCCCGCTTACGTGGCGTTGAACGTGCTTGTCACCGCGATCCTGTTGCCGGTCATTCTCCCCATACTGCCGCCGGCAAAAATTCTTGCATATCAGCAGCGGCTGCATCTTCAGCAACCGAAACTGGAGAATGGCGCCACCGCGCCGCTGCCGCAGTACTTCGCCGACATGCTGGATTGGCGGCAGAAGGCGGACTTGCTGGCCGCTGCCTGGTACTCTCTGTCGCAGGCGGAGCGCGCACAGGCCGTGATCTACACGGAAAACTATGGCGATGCGAGCGCGGTGAACGTGTACCGGCCGGATGTGCCGGAGGCCATCAGCGGTCACCAGAACTACTTCTTCTGGGGACCGCGCACGTATACGGGTAGCGTGATGATCGTGTTTGGTGAAAGCCGCAGTGCGCTCGAAACCAACTTCGACTCGGTAGTGGAATTTACACAGGATGCAAATCCGTATTTGGAGCCGTATGAGCGTGGGCCGGTCTTCATCTGCAGAGGTCTCCATGGAAATCTCCAGGCGCTGTGGCCCAAGGTGAAGAACTGGGAGTGACGCCGTGGCGAAGGCGTCGGCCCTTCTCAACTCACGATTTCAGAGCAATGCACTCATTGACCAGTAGCTCGACGCTAAAAACGAAATAGGTACCGGAAAACGGCTTGTGTGTGTCGTCCATGTCCCTAGGGTCGTTCGTACGGAAGTTACCCGTTGGGAAAGTTGTGGCGGTCCTGGGCGCGGGTGGGAACTGCGGTCGTTCCTCGAATCCCAGGTGTTCCGAGGGCAGCCCATTTCTGGAACGGGGGGCAGTGTCTCTCCATATGCCAGCCGTGGCTGGCTTGTGACCTGGGTGATGAGGGAGGCCGCTTGTGTTGGCGGGGAGGGCTGGCCATGGCGCGGAAATTTCTACTCGCATGGGAAACGCGGTCCTGGCCACCGGGACCGAATCCGGACGTGGCCAGCGCGGTTGCGGAATAGGGGCTTCGCACAGAATCGCCGATGCGAGGGTTACGATCGGCTGTTCCAGGAAGGAACGGAGGGATGGCTGCGCGGTACTTTGGGACCGCGCAGTGCGCCGGGGCCTATGGCCATTGGGCTGACTTAGGCGTTTGCTTCTTGCTGTGGGGTGAACCTGGCTTGCGGCTTGGCGGGGTGGTTTTGGCGGGGTGGGCTACTTTGCTTCAAAGTAGCCCACTCTCTGCTTTTGGCTGGGGTGAGACTGGATCGGCGGGGGTGAGGCTCTGGCCATCGGCCGGCGGGTCTGAGGCCCTGGTGATCTGCCGGTCCAGGGTGCTCGGCGGGTTTGGGGTTCTGGATCAGCCAGTGCGAGGTTCTGGTGATCTGCCGGGCTGTGGTGATGGGCGAGAGACGCGGGGAGTTCCTCGCGGGGCTCGTGTCAGGACCCGGCTGGTTGTCGGCGCCCGTGTCGGGGCGAGCAGAGGGTAGCGGTCCGAGCAGAGGATATTGGACAATGGAAGGCATGCAGAGTCCTATGACGGATGTGCCGGCGGCGCTCCGGGAGATTCAGGCGGGGCGGATGATTGTGGTGGTCGACGATGAGGATCGCGAGAACGAGGGCGATCTGACACTGGCTGCGGAGCATGTGACGCCGGAGGCGATCAACTTTATGGCGCGGGAGGGGCGCGGGCTGGTGTGCCTGGCGCTGACCGAAGAGCGCGCGGATTATCTGCGGCTGGGGCCGATGACGGCGCAGAATTCGTCGCGATTCGGGACCGCGTTTACGGAGACGATTGAGGCGCGCGAAGGCGTAACGACGGGGATTTCCGCGTACGACCGGGCGCAGACGATCCGGGTGGCGATCGATCCGGGGTCGACGGCGCAGGATCTGGCGCGGCCGGGACATGTGTTTCCGCTGCGGGCGCGCAAGGGCGGAGTGCTGGTACGGGCGGGGCAGACCGAGGCGGCGGTGGATCTGGCGCGGCTGGCGGGGCTGATCCCGGCGGGCGTGATCTGCGAGGTGATGAAGGACGATGGGACGATGGCGCGGGTGCCGGACCTGATGGAATTTTGTAACCGGCACGGTATCAAAATGCTGACGGTGGCGGAGCTGATCCGGTACCGGCTGCAGAACGAGCGGTACATTGTGCGCGTGGCGGAGAGTCCGATGCCGACGGCGTGGGGCGATTTTCTGATGATCGCGTACGAGAGCGAGGTGCATGGCGGGGAGAGCCATGTGGCGCTGGTGCGGGGGGACGTGAGCCAAAGCGCGAGCGAGGCATCTTCTGAGCCGGTGCTGGTGCGGGTGCATTCGCATTGCCTGGCGGGGGATGTGTTTGGAACGACGCTGTGCGACTGCCAGCGAACGATGGAGCAGTCGCTGCGGATGATTGCGGAAGCGGGACGGGGGGCGCTGATCTATCTGCACAACGCGAGCCGCGGATTTGAGATCGATCGGACGGTGACGCCGCATCGGATTGTGTTTCATCGCGAGGGGCGGGTGCGGGAGCGGCATGAGGATCGGCACCAGCGGATTTTGCGCGAAGTGGGGCTGGGCGGGCAGATTCTGGCGGACCTGGGGATTCACCGGATCCGGCTGCTGAGCAATACGCCGACGCATGTGCCGGCGCTCGAGGGCTTCGCGGTGCAGATTGTGGAGCAGGTGCCTGTGCTGGCCGCACGGGCGGACGCGGCTTTGCCGCTGGAGACGGCGAAGGTCCGAATCAAAGGCTGAGGTCACCGCACTCTACGACCACCTGACCCACTCAAGCCAAAAGAGTGCTTGAACAGGCCGCCAGCCGCGCCGGAAAGCGCGCTCGATATCCCATCGATGCCGTCGCCGTTCGGACCGGATTGGCCGGGGTGCTGGCCCTTTCGACTTCGCTCAGGACAGCGTATCGGGCGCTTGCGGCTTCGCCACCGGGTCAGGTTCACGCCGAGACGGGCTCAGGGAGGTTGGTGAGGAGGCCGCGGGCGGCGAGGTCGCGGCGCAACTGATCGGCGTTCTTAAACTGGATTCCCTGGAGGCCGAGTTGCTCGGCGGCGCGGATGTTTTCGATTCTGTCGTCGATGAAAAGAGCTTCGCCGGGGCGGACGCCGAGCTTGTCGCAGGTGAAGTTGTAGATGGCGGGGTCAGGCTTGGCGATGCCGAGTTCGCAGGACCAGGTGAGCTGGTTGAAGCCGGCGAGCCACGCGAATTCCTGGCGCATGGTGCGGAGGACTTCGGGCCCCATGTTGGAGAGGATAGCGGTGAGGATGCCGTTGTTCTGCAGGGCGGCGGCCCAGGCAAGCATGGGCTCGTTGAGATTGCCAGTCCACATGAGGACGTCGTCTTCGATGAGTGCGTCGATTTCGCCGGGGGTGAAAGGGAGGCCGGCGTCGCGGCCGAATTTGGTCCAGTAACTGCGGCCGTCGAAGAGGCCGAGATCGTAGTCGTGGCGGTCACGCCAGTAGAGGCGCTCGAAGGTGTCGCGATCGAGGCCGGTGCGGGCGAGGAGGCGGCGGTGGGCGGCGGGATCGGCGGAGCACAGGACCTCGCCGTAGTCGAAGATGACAGCCTTCATAAGAACAGGGTACAGGGGCACCGGGAACCGGGAACCGGGAACCGGGAACCGGGAACCGGGAACCGGGAACCGGGAACCGGGAACCGGGAACCGGGAACCGGGAACCGGGAACCGGGAAGGGGGATGCGGGGTTGGTGTTTTGGTTGCCTCTGGTGGCTGGGCACGCGGTGCAGCGATCCGCGGTCCGTGAACCGTGTCGTGAAAGGATATTGAGGTGCGATTTTCGGCGAGGACGGCATGGGATGTCGCGGAGACGCGGCTGGCGCGGGCTCTGCGGGAACGCAAAGAGTCTGGACGCGAGTTGCTCGATTTGACCGCTTCGAATCCGACGCACTGCGGATTCACGTACGACGAGGCGGGGATTTTGGCGGCGCTCGCGGATCGCGGAGCGCTGGTCTACGATCCGGACCCGCGCGGGATGCTGCGAGCGCGCGAGGCGGTGTGTGGGTATTACGCGGAGCGCGGTGCGCGGGTTGATCCGCAGCAGATTTTTCTGACGACGGGGACGAGCGAGGCGTACGGCTGGGTGTTTCGACTGCTGTGCGATGCGGGCGATGCGGTGTTGACCGCGCAGCCGAGCTATCCGCTGTTTGATTTTCTGGCGCAACTGGAGGATGTGCGGCTGGTTCCTTATCCGCTGCTGTACGACCACGGTTGGCAGACGGATTTTGCGGGGCTGCGGGAGCGGATCACGGCGAGGACGAAGGCGATTGCGGTGGTGCATCCGAACAATCCGACGGGGCATTTTACGAAGGCGGAGGAGCGGCGGGAGCTGGAGCGGATTTGCGGAGAGTTTGGGCTGGCGCTGCTGGTGGATGAGGTGTTTCTCGACTCCTGCTCACCCCATCACGCCAACCCCGGGCGCGCCGGGGACGTCGACTGCGCGGAGGGCGACATGCCGCTTCACGGCTATGGGCTCCGCGAGGCCGCTCGAAGTTTCGCAGTAGGGGAAAATCCGGTTTTGACGTTTGTGCTGAGCGGCATCAGCAAGATTGCGGCGCTGCCGCAGATGAAGGCGGCCTGGATTGCTGCACGCGGTCCGGAACCGGAGCTGACGGAGGCGCTGGGGCGGCTCGAAATTGTGGCGGATACATTTTTGTCGATGAATGCGCCGGTGCAGTGCGCGCTGCCGGAGTGGCTCAAGGGGTCGGCAGGGATGCAGGAGCAGATGCGGGCGCGGACGCAGGCGAATCTCGCGTATTTAGATCAGGTGTTGTTACGTAATCGGGCGGTGACGCGGCTGGAGGTCGAGGCGGGGTGGTATGCGGTGTTGCGGGTTCCGGCTCTGGGCAGCGATGAGGATCTGGCGATACGGCTGGTGGAGCGCGGGGTGAGCGTGCATCCGGGATATTTCTTCGGGTTCAGCGGGGATGGGTGGCTGGTGGTGAGTTTGCTGACGCCGGAGGGCGATTTTCAGAGAGGTGTGGGGATCGTTTGTGGGTTGTTTCAAAATTGAGCCGATGATTTTCCCAGAATGGGTCGCCAGAATTCCGGGGAGGTTACCTTGAGGTGGAGGCGCAGATGCGAATCGTTGACGTTGGCGATATCAGGGCGTTTGCTTCTTGCTGTGGGGTGAACCTGGCGCGGCGCTGTGGAGTGGGTTCTGTCGGTTGTGAAG
>Ga0206808_1199_pt1 | contig 11483 bp, 10 predicted proteins | sample Alteio_BWOrgCont_58_FD_152899 | JGI IMG/M metagenome (GOLD analysis project Ga0206808, IMG submission 152899) | Enriched cells from forest soil in Barre Woods Harvard Forest LTER site, Petersham, Massachusetts, United States -... | ecosystem: Environmental > Terrestrial > Soil > Temperate forest >...
ATTTACCTGTAAAACTTGTCGTATACAACAATGGCTCCCTTGGTTTTGTAGCGATGGAAATGAAGGTGATCGGTATGTCGCCGTTTGGCACCGATTTAAAGAATCCCAACTTCGCCAAAATGGCCGAAGCCATTGGTATTAAGGGGATACGTGTAGAACATTCAGAAGATGTGCCCCGGGCGATTGAAGAAGCGCTGGCGCACGACGGCCCGGTTTTAATTGATGTATTAACAAATCCCGCCGAACTGGCCATGCCGCCAAAAATCGACTTCGGGGAGGCAAAAGGGTTTGGAATTTATATGATCAGGCAAACCTTGCTGGGCGATGGTGCAGAAGTTTGGGATACGCTTAAAACAAATTTTTTGGAATAGTAAATACTGCAACGTTTCGGAGCACTAACCAACTCAATACGATCTTTTAATGATGTTGTGGTCAAATCCGGCTCAAAATTTGGAGGAACCGGCAGTTTTTTTATAATTTTTACGGAACCCGGCTTTTTCAACCTAAAGTTTGAGCAGCTAAGGGATCAGGCTGAGGCGTCTTCCCTTCTCAACCGCCTGGGTTCGCCGCTCTACTTCCATTTTTAGAAAAAGATTCGCTGCATGCGTCTTTATTGTATTTAACGATACAAATAAACGATCCGCTATTTGCTGGTTGCTCAGGCCCTGTGCCATTAGCGTCAAGATCTCCAGCTCGCGGGTACTGATGCGCAATTCACGCAGCATCGCTTCATCCAGGCTGAAAACACCTTTTGGGACAACCGTTTCAATCACTACGGTTTGTAATTTTGGCCTGGTGAGTTTTAGCGCCAGCCATATCCCCAGGGCGGTAAAGACTACCGCAATAGCCCCTGCATATATTTCGAAAGAATAATGGATAATAATAAAATTAAGTTCCAGCCATTTTAACAGGAACAATAACAAGGCAAGCGACACCCCGTAAAGCAGTATTTGTTTTATCACCGTCCATTTATTAGGATTCATCAGCACTAATATAACATCACCAGGGCTTTTTTTTCACAAATCATTTGATATTTAAAGCGCGTTTCTTCTTTTTTTCGTCATCCTGAAGCATGACTCATTCAATACCTATCTGTAAAGTGCACAAAAAAGCCTTTAGCGGTAAACTAAAGGCTTTTTGTTTCTCCCTATTTGCCAATTATGTTCGGGCGGCAAACAACCCAATCAGTTGGTCAAAGGCTTATTGCTGTATAAATGGTATTCCCCCGGAGCCATCGTGTACTGGTAAGGCAGCGTTGTAACCGAAATGCTTGTTCCTGTGATATTATCATACCATGTTCCCGTCGATGGGAAAGTTATGGCGGCGGCTACAGGCGTCACATTAAAATTGCCGACCACCTCAACATTATTATTGTTGTTAGGATCAAGCAACTGGATAGTTTTAATAGGCCCGCCAAGATTATATGTATAGGTAGTTGTAGTGAAAGCCGAATTATTGATCTTCCACTTGATCATCTGCGCGTAGGTGGCGAATAATTGCTGCCTGTCTGACTCGGTATCATAGTTCCACAAAATTGGCTTATCCCCCAGGCGGCCGTTATAGTTGATGGATATATCATAGCCTACCTCGCCAAATTGCCATACCATTTTTGGCCCGGGTGATGAGAACATGAAAACCGCCCCCATTTGATCTCGATGTAGTCCCGTTGGGATGCTTTGGGTGTTATAACTGCCCTGGCTGTTTCCATAGGTTTCATTTTGATACTGCAGCCTTTCCTGGTCATGACTTTCGAAATAAGAGATGATGCTGTAAGCCTGCGACGACGGAAAGCTAAACTGATCGTAGAATAAGGGCGAAAGGTCCCACACCGGGTTGGTAGGCCATCCCATAGTGGCCTGCTCGCCTTGCGAGCTCAGGTTATTCCACATCATATAACCCAATTTTGCCACGGCTAATTGTTCCTGTGCCACTGTCCAGTATTCACCGGTTATCAGGATGTTAGGCTTAATGCTCTGCATAAAGCTGATATATTTAGCCCAGATGGCAACCCTGCTGGCATCATAAGCTTGCTGCGCCGAAACGCTCGACCCCGAATTGGTTTGCGTAAAGGCCTGGCCCGAGTCAAACCTGAAACCATCTATATGGTACTGCTGGATCCAATATTGCATCACATTTTCAGTGTAATAAACGGTGGCGGCGCTTTCATGATTCAATTGGTAGCCTACCGCATTCGGGTACATGTTAGTTTGGTCAAACCAGGGGCTATTTGCCGCCGGCTGACCGGCTGAAGAATTCCAGTACATCTGCACCATTGGCGATGTGCCGAATTGGTCTTCCAACACGATATCCTGGATAACAGCTATTCCCCTGGCGTGGCAGGCGTCAATAAAGGCCTTGTAGGTGTTTTCTGGTCCGTAATATTTATCAAGGGCCATCATAAAATCGGGGTTATAGCCCCAGGAATCATTGCCTTCAAACTCATTTACCGGCATCAGCTCGATCGCGTTTACGCCAAGTCGTGCCATATAATTCAGCGTATCGGTCAGCGTTTGATAGCTGTGGGTAGCCACAAAATCACGTACCAGTATTTCATAGATAACCAGGTTTTTAGGAGCGGGGGGCGTAAAGCTGGTAACCTTCCAGCTATAAGCCGGCGCGCTGTATTGAATATCGGATACGTAACCTGTTGTAAGGCCTGTAGGGTACGCTTTTAGGTTAGGGTACACACTGGCGGGGATACCGGGGTCATTGGCAGGGTCGAGTATTTTGTTGCTGTAAGGGTCAGCTACTTTCAGCGATCCGTCGATCAAATATTGATAACCATATTCCGTAGCCGGGTTTAAGCCATCAACTTCTAACCACCAGCGCGTACCATCCGGGGTGTTGGTCATGGCGTATTTGGAGCTTGCTGTCCAGTTGTTAAAATCCCCGATCAGGCTTACCGAGGTCTTACTGGGTGCATATAGATTAAACATGGCCGAAGTGCCATTGTTAAAAAAGGTAACGCCATCGCCGTAACCTGCCGGAACAGGCTTGCCCGTCGGATTTACGGGAACGTTCCCGGAACCGGGTTGAGGAGTAGACGGTTTTGAGCATGATGTTGCTCCCACAAGCAATATGCCAATGAGAAAGAAGTACAAATTCCTGAAGTTCATAAAGTTTTTTTATAATTGGTTCTTAAACTCAAACTGGTATTTCCTGCAATTCGTATAGAAAAACAAGATAAAATCCGCAAATGCAAACCTGCCCGACAGGTTAAATTTGCGAATCGGCTATAAAGTTACAATTAGACAAACAAATACAAGAAAGGTTTAAGCGATTTTAACGTTTTTTGTCTGTAACGCCAGATAACACCACCCACAGTTCGGCAGGTCCGACGTATTTCACTCATACGGCAAAGGATTTACTCCGCAGCTTTTTTCAGATCTTTCAGTCCCCATTCCTGTAAAACACTGATCACCGGCATTAACGACAGGCCGTATTCGGTAATTTTGTATTCCACCCTTGGGGGGACCTCTGCGTAAATGATCCTTTCGAGGATTTTATCCTCTTCCAATTCCCTTAACTGCGTAACCAGCATCTGCTTGCTGATGGCGGGCATTGCCTTTTGCATTTTACTGAAGCGGTTGCAATTCAGGCTCACCGCATATATGATCAGAATCTTCCATTTCCCGCCGATCAGGTTCATGCAATGCGTAACGGGGCAATTATAAGGGTTAAAATTCCTGTTTTTTCGCGTGTTTTCCATTAGTCTGAAATTTCATACTAAGCAATTAAAAATTGACTACTTGCATTTATGGGCTTAAGTTAACAATTTTACGCTTACGGAAACAGGCGCATATAAACGCAGCCTAAAAGCGCTATTTAAAATCAAGAAATAATGACAACGGAAGAAGTAAAACAGTTAAGCGTGGGTACATGGGTTAGCATCGCCCCCGAAGTGCGGCCCAGCATTTCCAAAAACGCGGATGGGAGTATGAAGCCTTTTTATTTAACGCGGACTTTCAGTTATTCGGCGGATGGAAAATTTACGCTTCAAATGATCAACACTGCCGATGCCTATGGTAAAATTTCCCTTGTAAAAATTATTTTGAAGGGGCGCACTGTTTGGCAGGGTGAACATCCCATTGCCGCCGGCGCACAAAAAATAGATTATATAGCCGACGAGGCTTATGAGCTTACCCCACTGATCCAGGGATTTGCTGATGCCATGAACCATGCCACCGGCGACGCGTTTGGTAAATGGGAGGTGGATGCGCCAACGAGCATCTTAGGCAAGGCATTCCCGCCGTTTGGATTGTCGGAGGGGCAGATCTATGGCGAGTTTGACCTGATCTATATTTTAAACGACCTGATGTTTTGGGGAGCCAAGCATGTAGATGGACGTAGTTTTGACAAAGCAGAAAACCGTCCTGACAATTTGCAGATCCCGTTGATCAGGAAATGATAGCGTACGCCTGCTCTGCGAGTGGTAAAATTTGAACGACTAAAGTCTATGGTTTCAGCCCGGATGTCAGGAAGGCTGCCAGGTCAAACTTAAGCGCCGCGCTGCCAAACTCGCGGCTTATCCCTTCAACCAGTTTTTCCTCCATTTCCTTATATTTTTCAGGGTCTTTTTCCAATACCTGTTGTCCGAGCGAATGTTTTACAAATAAGCCATTGATGACCTGCTCCGGGGAGTCGGCGCCCGAGGGCAGCACCACCCGGTTACAATCCACATTTGTAAAACCCGCCTCATGCATCCAGGTTTGCAATTGTGCCGGATCATGCAACGAAAAAGGAACCAGCAATCGCTGCGGGTCATCTCCTCCCAGGCAGGGAATGATCACATCATTGAACACCAATTTCAAAACCGGGATATTTTCGGTCTTGTCCCAGGTGCTGAATATAAAGCGTCCGCCCGGTTTTAAAACCCGCAAGGCTTCTTTAATGCCTTTTGGCTTGTCTGTCAAAAACATCAGGCCGAAATAGCATATTACCAGATCGAACGAATTATCCGGGAATGATAGATCTTGCGCGTCCTCTACCCTGAAATCGATTGACGGGTGGGACAGCACGCTTTTGGCAACCTCCAGCATGTCATTGCTGAAATCTGAAGCCGTTAATTTTACCGGAGGCTTAAAATACCGGCGCAGGTGCCGGGTTACCCTTCCGGTACCATAGGCAATTTCCAGCACGTTGGATACAGGCCCATATTCCGCTAACCTGGACATTAGGTCCCGTGCATATGGCTCAAACAAAACAGGGCCGAGGTAACGATCGTAATTCGACGCTCCCTCCCCGGAGAATTTAAAAGCAGTTGCAGACATAGCCAATAAGTTTAAGCTCAAATGTAAAAATTATCCCGTTGGTCTTTCGACTCGTTATCCCCCACTTTCATGGGGTAATGGCACTAACTTAGTCAAAAAATGCGCGGCGAATTAATAACGAATAATGAATTTTTCGCGTAGTGTTTGTTGTTAATGGCGTTCAAGATTGCTTCGTAATTTCGACCATATAGCTATCGGTTGTCCAATGTCGAGGTTTCAACTTGCCACAGCCGGGCGTTAGATTCAAAATATTTTATACTATGTGCTGTTAATCAATTTTTTTATATTTACAGTTCCATTTTAAACCGTTAACCATGAAAAAGTATCTTTTGTCCTTCGCTTTGGTGGTGTGCATCAGCGCATCATTTGCATTCAGGGCCGATGAGGTTCACCTGAAAGGCTATATCGAAGATTCGACATGTGCGGCAAGCAAATCGCAGATGTCCCCGGTGGATTCCCGCATTGCCTGCGTAAAAAAATGTCTTAAATCAGGCGCTTCGGCGGTGCTGGTGGTGGGCGATAAGGTTTATAAGATCGCTAACCAAAAAGATGTCGTAAAATTTGCCGGGCAGGATGTTGCTGTCGACGGTACCGTAACTGGCGATACCATCCAGGTTACCAAAATTACAGCCAGCAAATCATAAGCCATGTGCGTCTCCGCAGGGGTCTCGTTGGAGACCCTGAGAGGGCGAAAGAGGCCGTCCCCAATAGTTATTTGGGGATGGAACATCGCCTGCATTGGCCCAAATGTCTCATGGTGAGTTGCGTACCTACGGCACGCTAATATTTTTCTATTTATTTTCTACCGATATTTTGCACCTACGGCGCAATGTGAAACAACTTCCATGGCAACGTGTGTGCCGTTAACGGCTTTAATTTATGGGCTAACCTAAACGTTGGAGACCCTCCGAGGACGATTGGCTTGCAATAAAGCGTTCATTCCAGTGTCCCGTGATCATCGGCGGGACACCGGAATGTCTTATACATCCTCCAGCCCGTATTGCTTCAATACGTCTAAGGGTACGCCTTCCCATTTGCCCGGAGCATTGCCTTTGTAGCCAAGGTCGGCTATCCCGATTTTGCTGGTAAAAAATCCTATCGCCGTCAAATCGCGCATTTTATTAAAAAAAGCCACACCGGCTTGCATTCGCGGCTTTGCCTGCATCGGGTAAGCAATGTCTTCCAATATTTGCTTTTGCTGTTGCGCGTTGCAGCCTATAAAATCTTTGTCGTACCGGTTAAGGCTTTCTACATCCAGCCATTTTAGGCCGCCACGCATGGGCAACTGGTGTTCCGGCTCGTCTTTTACAATAAATTCAATGAAGTCAGCAACCTTTGCATCCGATGCGCTCCCGCTATGCTCATCTTTTGGGATGATGATATCGGCGAGCAGCGTGATGGTTGCCGTTTCGTGCGCATCAAAAAAGGTTTCCTGTATTAATGACTTGTCGCGTGCAATTTCAAAATCCTGCCTGCCGGTGGTCGCTACTGCCGCGTCGCTTGCGGTTGTTTTGTCTTTAGGTTCGGTAGTGCAACCAGCGATCAGCGCTGTGGCCGACACGGCGCCCAATCCGATTGCCTTTAAACTATCTCTTCTGTTCATGGTTTTTGAGGGTTAGGGTCAAACATTTTGTTTTTTGCGCTGATCTATTAAATATTCTGCCGAGCGCATCGCCAGCGCCAGGATGGTCCAGGTTGGGTTTTTCTCCGACTGCTGGGTAAACATCGACCCATCGGTAACGAAAAGGTTCTTGCAGTCAAATGCCTGCCCCCATTCGTTCAGCGGCGCTTTTTTGGCATCGTCGCCCATGCGTACCGTACCCACCTCGTGGATGCCTTTGCCGGGTTTATCCAGACCGTAATTGGTTTCCGGCCCGGCCGGCTGTACTAAGGAGATACCACCCATGCCCTTGATGATCTCCTGGCAGGTGTCCTGCATGTGCTTTGCCTGGGCCACATCATCCGGACTCCATTTATAGCGAAAACGCAGCACAGGTATGCCATATTTATCCACCACGGTTGGATCAATTTCACAATAATTATCCTCGCGCGCGGTCGACGCGCCATGCCCGCCCACGCCGGCCAAACTGCCGTAAAAACGCCGGTAATCATTTTTTAAACCCGCGCCATAACCACCTGCCGGTTTCATCTTACCATCCGAGCCCGGTATAAAGCCATTTAAATAGGGCACCGGTGCGCCTTCAAATCCAAAGTATCCGCCATAGCCGGGCATCATCATCCCGCCAAAAATTTCGAGGTGGTATCCCCTCGAAAAATTTTGCTTCCTGCTATCGAGCCACCATGGGGCGTACAGGTGCAGGCTGCCCACGCCGTCTTCATTGAAACGTTTGCGGTCAAATAATTGCGGCAGTATCACGGCCCCGCCACCCTGGGTGGAATCGTGCAGGTACTTGCCAACTGCGTTACTGCTGTTTGCCAGCCCGTTGGGATGAGCATCGGATTTGGAATTCAGCAATATCCTGGCCGATTCGCAGGTACTTGCCGCCAGTATAACGGTTTTGGCATTGACACGGTATTCCTGCATATCGTCTTTGCTGATGTAGGATACGCCGTTTGCCAGGCCTTCTTTATCAGTCAATATTTCGCGCACCACGGCATTGGTAACCACTTTTAAATTGCCGGTCTTGATGGCCGGTATCACGAGGCACGATGACGACGAAAAATCGCCATATATTTTACAGCTGCGGTTGCACTGTCCGCAAAAAAAACAGGCGCCCCTGTCTTTGTTGCCGGGCAGCGCGGTGGTAAGGACGGAGCCGCGGCCGGCAATTACTTTAATGCCCTTTGCTGTTGCCGCCTTTTTTACGAACAGCTCCCCGAGGCGAGGTTTTGGCGCGGGCAGAAATATCCCATCAGGGTCGTTTTCCATACCTTCCATCGAACCGTAAACACCAAGCAAACGGTCAACCTTATCGTAGTAGGGTTTAATCTCATCATAGGTGATGGGCCAGTCGTCGCCCGCGCCATAGGCGGTTTTGCATTTAAAATCCTTCGGCCCCATACGCAACGATATACGGCTCCAGTGGTTGGTGCGCCCGCCCAGCATCCGCGACCTGTACCATTGAAATTCCGAGCCATCTTTTTGGGTGTAGGGCTCGCCGTCGATCTTCCAGCCGCCATAGGAGGCGTCAAAATCGCCCATGGGCCGGGTAGCATTGCCGCCGCGCCGTGGTGATTCATACGACCATTTAAGTTGCTGCGAATCCCTGGCCGGGTCGAAGAACGGTCCCGCCTCCAGCATTAAAACTTTTATTCCGGCATTTGCCAGCACGTACCCCGACATGCCACCGCCTGCCCCCGACCCAATGATGACCACATCATAAACGGTCGCTGATTTTTTTATTTCCATCGTTGTTTAAACTTCAGGTTTAATGGTACCTCTAAAAACTCGGTTTGTTTGTTTGCCTCACCTTTAATTCCTCTCCAAAGGAGAGGAAAAGGAGAGTTTTTAGAGGCGCCCTAATGATTATCAGGCGGCGCGGCCTGCCTTTTCTGCCAGGTTTTTGGTAGCGGTAACGCCTGCATAATCGTCCAGGTACTTACTGTCTTTGGTGTACATTTTCAGCAGGCCGCCCTCATATTCAACGCTTGCCCAGCCGGTAAAACCCGACTGCTTGATGATCTTGAACATACGATAAAAATCGGTTTCAATATCGTTGCCGGCAGCATCAAAGATGTGTGATTTGATATGTATGCCCCTGGCGTAGGGCATAAGTTCGGCTATGCCTTTGTAGCGGTCATATTCTTCGAGGCATTTGGTTTTCATATAACCGGCGATGTCCTGGGTTGGCGGCTTGGTGCGGTTGATGCAAAAGTTCCCGAAATCGGCCAGTGTGCCGCAATGCGGGCTGTTCACCTGTTTCATCACGCCGGCCAGCCAGGCGCCATTACATGAGATACCCACATGGTTTTCGACAATAACATCGATATTTTGCTTCTGGCCGTATTCCAGCAAACGTCCTAAACTATCGACCGATGCTTTGGCTACATCGTCCGGGTTGCCATCTCCCTCCACATTAACCCTGATCATCGGGCAACCTAATGTCGCCGCCGCATCTATCCACTTATGGTGGTTGTCAACTGCTTGTAATCGTGTGGTCTCGTCAAGGTCGCCCAGCACCCCTTCACCATCTACCATGATTCGCAAATTGTAGCTCCCATTGTCGGCTGCCCGTTTTTTCAACTCGGCCAAAAAGGCATTGTCGTGCGCCTTATCGGCAAAAAACATGGAGCAATAATCCAGGCCGCTTATGCCCAATTCCTTTGATTTTGCCGCAAAATCGAGCGGATCGAGTTGCTTTGTCCAAAACTCGCTTGCGAATGAAAATTGTGAAATGGCAAACTTGAAGAACAGGTCGTTCCCGGTGCCTGCGTACAAATAATTTGGTAAGGCAGCCGCCAAACCCAAGCCAGCCGCACCCATCGCGGTTTGTTTAATAAAGCTTCTTCTATCGGTTTTCATTGATTTATTGGTTTATTTAGTAAATTTTACGAAATGAAGGTATAAACATTTATTTATTATTTAGTAAATTTCACAAAATAAATTTTTAAACAGGTTTTTTGTACATAGAATGTTAATTTTACTCCATGAAAACGCAGGAAGATGTTGAGGAATTTATCTTACACGGGCATAGGGAATATGTACCCCATGTATCTTTGGACTGCGCCATCTTCGGCTACCACGAGCAACAATTGAAACTGCTGCTCATCACCTATCCGGCATTGGATGGCTGGTGCCTGCCCGGCGGATACATCAAACGTACCGAGAAATTGATCGAGGCCGCCAACCGCAATGTAAAGGAACGTACCGGCGTTGACAACCTGTTTTTAGAGCAGTTTAAAACCTTTGGCGACCCGGACAGGGCCAAGCTAAGTAACTTTGACGAAGATGCCTGGTTCAAAATGACAGGTGTACGGCTGACCGATGACAACTGGCTGATCGACCAAACCTTCTCCATAGGTTTTTACGCCATCACAGATTTTTCGAAAACCAACCTGCAAACCGACTACCTGATCATGAAATGCGCCTGGTTTGATATTGATAACCTGCCAAAGCTCGAATTTGATCACGAAGAAATGGTGCGCGAGGCCCTCCACACGATGCGGGTGCAGTTATATCATTACCCAATCGGTTACAACCTCCTGCCCGAAAAATTTACATTGTCCGAGATCCATGCTTTATACGAGACCCTGCTGGGCAAGAAGCTCGACATCAGCAATTTCCCCAAAAAGCTAATAGCCCTGGGCCTGCTCAAAAAGCTGGACGAGAAACGCAGCATCGGGGCGCACCGGTCGCCGTACCTGTACACATTTGATAAAGAACGGTATGATGAAGCGCTGAAGGAAGGGGTGGTGTTGAGCTGATTTGTATGGCCGTACTTCCATCAACCCACCTGAGATATGAGATGTGAGAAGGTTCATAGTTCATGGCTCATTGTTCATGGCCGGAGGCTCGTTGCGATGTGCAGGTATGCGGATGCGGGAAGGTGGTTCATAGATCATCCCGCACGGGCGGGATAGCCGGATGTACGACTTGAGGAATGAGATTTGCGAGGTGTGTGTATTTTATTTCCAGGAAATTTATCATTAAGGGCGTACGGAGCAAAATTAAACATGTTAAATAGCTAATTACCAACTGTTTATTAATGTTTGGGAAGAAAAAATGCCGTGTGAATTCCGTGTGATTCGAGTGTATTTTCGTGTGATCGGCGTGTGAATTCCATGTGAATGGCGTGTGAATTACGGGTGATTTTTTTTCGATAACCTAGCTGCGGGAGCCATCCTGCGTGAAGCGATATTTTTGGCGCCGAGTGATGAAAGGACAAAAAATTTAATGTTTTGCATGCGAATAACGAGATCCGGAGTAAAATTTCAATATGTCAAAGAACTGTATATCAGCTATTTGCTGGTAAAAACAGAGGCATTACCACCCTGTTTTTTATTGTATTTTAATGGTGGCTGATGGTGATTTCATTGTGGTTAATGGTGATTTCATTGTGGTTGATAGTGATTTCATTGTGGTTGATAGTGATTTCATTGTGGTTGATGGTGGCTTTTTTGTTTTGATTCTTCACGGGTTGTCTTTTTTTGAGCTGCGTTCATGAGGACGCTGCGCTTAGTTTCACTGCCGCCTTCGCTTAGGCTACGGCGGTCGAAGGATTTTTTTGCCGGCTCAACCAGTCCCGCACGTGC
>Ga0206808_1180_pt1 | contig 11438 bp, 10 predicted proteins | sample Alteio_BWOrgCont_58_FD_152899 | JGI IMG/M metagenome (GOLD analysis project Ga0206808, IMG submission 152899) | Enriched cells from forest soil in Barre Woods Harvard Forest LTER site, Petersham, Massachusetts, United States -... | ecosystem: Environmental > Terrestrial > Soil > Temperate forest >...
TTAGCCTGGTTAAATATGGAACTTGGCTGCGCAGCAGGAACGTTTTCCTTAAAGCAGTATATTGAGGAGTTAAAGCACCAGCGCCAGCAATTGTCTCATATCACCAGATCATTGCGGGGACAGATCCAGGCTCTGCATGCAAAAACATATAAAAGTTTACTTTCGGTTCCAGGCATAGGAGCGGTTACAGCCATGGGCCTGATCGCAGAGGTGGCTGACTTCACCCGTTTTGATGATCCGGATGAATATTGCAGTTATCTTGGTTTATGTCCATGGGAAGACAGCTCGGGAGATATTATTAAAACTAAAGGGGTGCAACCCCGCTGTAACAGCCACCTGCGCCCCTTGTTGGTTGAAGCTTCGTGGACGGCGATAAAAAGATCCCGGACCTTATTTGCCTATTACAGCAAACACGCCGGCAAAAGTGGCAAAAAGGCTATTATCAAAGTAGCTCGTAAACTTGCCCTGATTGCCAAAGGTGTGGCAACAACAGGGCAGCTTTATCAAGATGATTATTTAAAGAAAAAACAACAGGAACAACAAAATAAAAAACAATTGCAGGCGGAAAGGTTTTCTTCAGGCATCACGGAACAGCATATAAATAATCAGCCCGACGATAGACTGCAAATAGCAGCTATGCCAGGCTGATATGCTTTATCCGGCTGTAATATCCCTGGCAGGTTGCTCCTCAGCAGAGCCTGATTCCGTTTCTTACAGCACCGTAATTTAATAAAATACAAATTCAGTAACAAAAAATTGATCTAATCAACAGCACTAAGAGGAAAACGCACGTTTGGAAACTGTATTAAAATACATTCCGTAGTATTCGTACCTCTTTTTTATTTCACACAATTACTGGCGGCATTTGACCGCATATAGCAGTTTGAGAATTGTTTTTTGTTTACCGAAATTAAAATAATAACTTTATGTGATTTCTAAATCTCATACCTGTCTGCTTGCTTTTCTACATAGCAGCTTCCAACTACCGAGCTACCCCGATGGCCCCGCTGTTCGAAGTTTGCAACTTCGAACCCGTATGCCCGGAGACTGCGTCTCCGCTGTCCTCACCGGTTAAGCGATCTGAATTCTCCCACCCGGTTAACTATACACCCTTAACCACCCAACCCCTATCCATTAACGCTGCATATCCCCTTCATCTGAATTTCCAGGTTCACCGAGTATCTGGATCGACGTGGCCGGGCCCAGATCCGGGTTATCCCAGGCCGATAACGCCCATACAATTTTTTTAGCCGGTGTCACTTCAAATACCTGCACGGTGCCCGGCCAGTTTTTAGTGTTATTATCGCCTGCTATCCAGCTGCAAATTACCGTGTTACCGTTAGCCAGGCGCTGCGCGGTTTGGGTATTGCCCACTTTAAATGGTGCGTCGGCTTTGGTAAACTCCCATACGGTTTCGCCCTTAGGATTAACTTCGCGCGTATAGCCCGCGCCGTCCCCGGAAATTAACGTATTGCCGTTGTGAAGGCGAACAGCCGACCACGGAGATATCGCATTAACCGACCACACTTCTTTTCCATCTAAGTCAAATTCTACCACCTTTTTGTCCCCCATCAATCCAACCATAATGGTTTTCTTACCCGGCGTCATCCTTACATGCCGAAACTGTACATGCGGATTCGTGGATGTGGTGGGTATAATGATCTCTTTGAGTAAGGTATTGGTCGCCGTATTAAAGATCAGCACCTTACCCACGGCGCCGTTAAGCACCATCATCACGCTATCCTTCCCTATTGGTTGGCACGAGTGTGTTTGCGTTCCCGGGGCACAGATATATTGCCAAATTATATTTTTTTCGGGTGTCACGATCCCGGCGCCTGACATGCAGGCATAAACAATATTCCCGTTTGAAAGAAGCGTGGCATCATCAAATTCCTGTATATCTCCGGTCGCGGTCCTAAGCGGGATGGAATATTGCCACACCACTTTGCCTCCTCGTACTAAAAATATGGATTGCGCCGTCGGTTTACGCAAATCCCATTCACCGGCATATACAAAATCATGTTGTTTCAGCCCCGCGCCGGGCAATTTATAGTTATTGTTGATTGCTTGGGCGCCCGCAAAGGTGCTGGTAAATATTACGATCACTAAAAGATTAAATAGAGTTCTCATAACGGGATAATTTAATTAAGCAATGATAGCGAATTGTCCCCGCCCGGTTATGCGTCGTTCACAGCAAGAAAGGTTAACACAAATAATTTCCTGGCATCCGGGCCCCCCGGGGAAATCGCGTTTAAAAATATTTCTCAATAATAAGTTAGATTTTCCTCTGTGTTCGCTGTGCCTTCTCCGGGTCCTCTGCGGTTAAATTTGTCGGCGTTGTTCTTAAACACACATGCTTAAGCTACCGGGAATTCTAAAAGCGATTTCCCTGGCCGGAACTCCGTGTACCGGCCAAAATCGCGACACCTGGCCCCGCCCGCAACCAGCAAACTTTGCAATCATGGCACCCTGATTTAAGTCCCCCAAAAAGCCAATCAAACTGCTCATTATCAATGCGATAAGGTTTCGTCTCGTAACACTACGAGTAACGTGACGTTACACTACGAGTACCCTTACGAAATCCCGATTTTTTTTTGCGATAAATCCAAAACATATTTGTTACGGGATTGCTCACGATTGAGCTCCATCAAACAAATAAAGATAAAACCCTTGAACGCTGGATTGGTTAGGGATAGTAACTTTTATAAATAGAAACGGAAGAGAATTTCGTACCCTGAGTTCTTTGACATATTAATGATGCCGCGCAAAACGCAGGAAGTCCCTGGGGCTGGGCTTAATTATGTTTTTTAATGATTTACATCAGTGATTTGCTGTGAATCACAAAAAAAAATCACACGGATTTCGCACAAAATCACACGGAAATCACACGGTATTCACACGGATTTGACAAGAAATCACACGCAAATCACACGGCCTTTCTTTGAAAAAATAAAATTAAATGGTTGATATTTAGATATTTGCAATATTTTGCGTTGACTCCTGGAGCTAAAAAACTAAATTTCCATCAAAAAAACACATATCCGCACACTCGGTCGCCTGCTTACTTCGACCGCCGACGCTGTAAGCGAACGAGGTGGCGATGGAGGTTTTTAACGGCCGAAGGAACCGGCAGAAATGCCTGCGCGAAGGCGGTTAACAAATGCGTAAGCAAATTTCATGAGCACCGGTAACTCAAAAGTACACAGAACGTACATCAAAAGTACACGAAAAGTACATCAAAAGTACCCCGAAAGGACAGTAAAAGTACAACGGATGTACAGCGATAATGCCTTGCTTTTTCTCAAAAAAACAAACTATATAGCTGATAATTAGCCATTAAAATAATTTTTGCCCTATAATATCCACGATCACTATAATGCTGCAATAAAAATGCCCAACCTTCAGACAATGACCTTTTGCAGGTGAGGAATGAATGTTTATTTTTACGGGAAATGGAAGAAGAAAATATTCATTTAAGCGGTTACCTGAAGCCTGCTACTATGATTTTTTTGCGAAATAATCGTTAATTTTGTTAAAAGAAAATAACATGGCTGACGTAAAAAATATAGTAAAACCATCCAAGCCGGCGGCTGAAGCCACAGAGGCAGAAGATGTTGCCCGTTATTCCAAATCGACCTATTTCCAGGAAAAAGACAGGAAAGCGGTCGAGTTTTTGAAAAAGCATCCCATACCGGCAAAATTTTTAAAATAAGCCCCCCGATGTCCGTAGCTTCCAACTACGGAGGCCTGCGCCCGGAGATTGTACCTCCCGCCGCCCGCCGCCCCCAATTCCCCAACCAAACGAGGCAGTGCGAACTGATTCCATGTTGAAAGAAAATGAGCACCTTTCTGCTTCTCACCACGCAACGCCGTCTGCTGAATTTTTATGATATTTAGCTTCAAATTAAAAAGCCTCGTTTTTACCAATACCAATGAATTATTTTCTCAGGTTTTCCTGGTTGCTCCTAATATTAATATCCCGGGTAGCTAATGCCCAGGTGAGCTTACCTCCATTAATAAGCGATGGAATGGTGCTGCAGCGCGGCACAAAGCTCAACTTATGGGGTTGGTCTTCGCCAAATGAAAAGATCAAGATCAGGTTTAATGGTAAAACCTACAGGCTGATAGCCGGTAACGATGGTAAATGGTCGGTTGTACTTCCGGCTTTAAAAGCCGGGGGCCCTTATTTGATGAATATCGACGCAACGAACCATATCACGATCCGCGATATTTTAATAGGCGACGTCTGGTTTTGCTCGGGGCAGTCGAATATGGTTTTACCAATGGAGCGGGTTAAAGAAAAATACCCGGACGAAATTGCCAATGCCAATTATCCGCAGATCCGGAATTTTTTTATTCCTGCCGCATCCGACATAGGGAAGGTTCACGAGGACCTGCCCCCGGGTAAATGGAAAGAGGCCAACCCCCAAAATATACTCGACTTCGGAGCGGCTTCTTATTTCTTTGCATCGCAACTTTATAACAAATATCATGTACCCATCGGTATTATTAATGCCAGCGTTGGCGGTACGCCGGTACAGGCCTGGATAAGTGAAGAAGGAATAAATGCCCTACCGCAATATGTAAGCCGGTTGGCGCAGATAAGGGATACCGGCTATATGAGTCGAATTCGCCGCGCGGTTTCAGCGCGGATAACGATGGAAAATAATAGAACGAAGCCAATGGATAAAGGCCTGATGGGGCCGGTACCATGGTATGATACGGCTTATGTTGCCGGCAATTGGCATCAGTTCTGGCTTCCCGGCTATTGGGCCGACCAGGGCATACGTAACCTGAATGGCGTTGTTTGGTTTCGGAAGGAGATCACCGTTCCGGCGGCTATGACCGGCAAGCCGGCAAAACTTTTTATGGGCCGCATTGTGGATGCCGACCAGACATATGTAAATGGGGTCTTAGTTGGAAACGTTACCTATCAGTATCCGCCGAGAAGATATGAGGTGCCGGCAAATTTATTGAAAGCAGGGAAAAATGTGATTGTAGTAAGGGTAGTCAATACTTCCGGCAAGGGTGGCTTTGTTCCGGATAAATCCTATTATCTAACTGCAGGCGGGCAAAATATCGATCTGCGTGGCGATTGGCAATACGAGGTGGGGCAGGTATTTGACCCGGTAGGCCACGTTGATGAGGAAGCTAATTACTCAGCCCAGAATGAGCCGACAGGCTTGTACAATACCATGGTTGCGCCACTTGTTTCCTACCGCATCAAAGGCATACTTTGGTACCAGGGTGAAGCCAATACAAATAAGCCGAAGGAATATGAGGCTTTGCTGCCCGCATTGATCAGTGATTGGCGCACGAAGTGGCAGGATGGGGAACTTCCATTCGTTTACGCACAGTTACCCAATTTTATGGAGGTACAATATGCGCCTTCCGAAAGTCAGTGGGCCGAACTGCGGGAGGCGCAATTGAAAACCTTGTCGGTAGCCAATACGGCAATGGCCGTAACCATTGATGCCGGGGAGTGGAACGATGTGCACCCGCTGGATAAAAAAGACGTCGGCGAACGGCTTGCATTGGGCGCTGAAAAAATTGCTTACGGGGACGCTAACGTGGTATATTCAGGTCCGGTTTACCGGTCCGCAAAAGTGGAGGGTAATAAAATTGTACTCACATTTGACCAGGTTGGCAGCGGCCTCGTCGCCAGGGGTGGCGGCGAACTGGCGCAATTTGCAATTGCAGGAGCAGATAAAAAATATGTATGGGCTAATGCGAGGATCGAAAATGATAAAGTGATCGTTTGGAATGATCAATTGGCACAGCCCTTATATGTGCGCTATGCCTGGGCCGATAATCCCGATGGCGCAAACTTATATAACCGCGAAGGCCTGCCCGCATCGCCATTTACAACAGATACACAATAACCTGGTGAGTACACACCTCCACAGGAGTCCTATGGACAGGGCGCACCAGGGAAAAAATAGTCATGACGCATTTCTATTATCTGCCGCCCCGCCTGACCGTCATGGCGAGGAACAGCCTGTCCCGACCATTCGGGAAAGCCAACTCTACACTTGCAAATCAACGTGTAGAATGCTATCAGTACCACACCGCCGCGAGCCATCCCCGCCAGTGCCATCGCGAAGAAGCAAACGGCCTGCGGTTGAAAAGCAATCAATAATTTACATTGATTATCTTTACCTACTTCACGTCATTATAAAACAATGAAAAAGCTAATTGTCTTTGTGTTGGTGTTGATCTCAGTAAAAATCAGCGCACAGGATACAAATCCAAAATATCCGCTGCCGGTAACCTTTACCGCCGAACAGGATCATCAAAATATGATGGATCAATTAGGCATACGTGCATTGCGGCCCGGCCCGAGCGGTGACGACGCGGCGCCCAATCATGCAAATTACGACGAGTCGTTAGCAAATCCTTATCCCATTCTGCCTGATGTACTCACCTTAAAAAATGGTAAAAAAGTAACAACGCCTGAAATGTGGTGGAATCAGCGCCGCCCGGAAATTGCAGAAGATATGGAGCGCGAAGTTTATGGGCGAATTCCAAAAAACGCGCCCAAGGTTTCCTGGGAAGTTAAAATAACAGATAAGGAATGGATAGGATTTACGCCGGTAATTGCGAAGAAACTGATCGGGCATGTGGACAATGCTGCCTATAGCGATGACAGTGGTGATACCGGCGAATGTGAAGGGGCCGGTGCCTGTGTTAATGATGTTTGGCCGCAGCGTGCTTCCCGCCCCGGCCCAACCCGACAGGGAGGACCTGGATAAGATCAACGACGCCTTAAAAGAATTGCTGATAAAAGAGCACCCTGAATTAAAAAGCATATTCGAAAAGTATCCTGCTTATAGTCTCATACCCGAACAATCCTCACCTTTCGGCTTTGGGGCGCCCCGTGCGCCGGGCGATCCACCTACGATACAGCAACTCATTGCTGATGGATGGGGATATGCGTTTATCGATCCGGGCAGCATCCAGGCTGATAACGGCACCGGCTTAACAAGAGGCATTATTGGGCTGGTAAATAAGGGCCAGCCCCGCAAGCCTGATAATTGGGGGGCATTACGTGCATGGGCATGGGGAGCCGCGAGGGGGTTGGATTACCTCGAAACAGACCCGGCCGTTGATGCGAAACATGTTGGCATCGAGGGCGTATCGCGTTATGGTAAGGCAGCCCTGGCTACCATGGCCTTTGAGCCAAGGTTTGCCATGGTTTTGGTGGGTTCCTCAGGCAAGGGAGGCGCCACGTTGAACCGGCGCAACTGGGGTGAGGCAGTAGAAAGCCTTACGGGTGGGGAATATTACTGGATGGCGGGTAATTTTATGAAATATGGTGCAAAGGACGCGGTATCCGGAAGTAAAACTGCAAATGACCTGCCCGTAGATTCGCACGAACTGATAGCGATGTGCGCCCCGCGGCTGACATTTATAAGTTATGGCGTCCCGGCCCAGGGCGACGCTAAGTGGCTAGATCACCAGGGCAGCTATATGGCGGCAGTGGCAGCCGGGCCTGTGTTTAAATTGTTGGGTGCAAAGGACCTCGGTGTGTCCAACGATTACAATTCAGAAAAAATGCCCCCGGTAAACACAGGCCTCCTTGATGGTGAGCTGGCCTGGCGCCAACATGACGGCGGACATACTGATGCCCCTAACATAAAATACTTTATTCAATGGGCCGATAAGTTTATGAAGCACTCACCGGCACATTAGTACCGGGCTTTAAAACCTACGGAATTGCCTCCGTCAACCGGTAGCATGCCGCCGGTGACATGTTTTTCGTTGTCACCGTCTCCGTTACGTTTACCCGCAAAAACCGCAAGCAGTTTCATTATCCTCGCGTTCGAAAATATTATTTAAATAATTAAAAATCAATATCTTGCACGTCATGGCGAGGAACGAAGCCACCTCTGCACTTGCAAATCAATGTGTAAAATTTCGTCAGAACCACACCGCCGCAAGCCATTCCGCCAATGCCGCCGTCATACCGTCATGGCGAGGAACGAAGCCACCTCTACACATGCAAATCAATGAGTAAAATGCCGTCGGGACCACCCCGCCGCAAGCCATTCCGCCATTGCCATTCGAGCAATTGCAAACGGACTCTCGCTATTCCACGGACTTATGTTTTTTATTAAATTGCACAATGGGTTTTCAATACGGCGGATGTGTTTATATAATGACCAATAAGCTGCATACTGCGTTATACACGGGTGTAACTTCTGATTTGACCGGGCGCGTTTGGCAGCATAAAAACCACGTATATCCAAATAGCTACACAGCAAAATATAACTGCCATAAGTTGGTATTTTATATGTTCTATCCCCGGATTGAAGAAGCAATTGGTGCAGAAAAAACGGTCAAAGGGGGAAACCGAAAAAACAAAATAAAACTCATCAACGACATGAACCCAAAATGGCTGGATTTGTATGATGACCTTATGAGTGAATAGCCGGTGGCATTCGTCTCCTAACGCCTAATTTTCCTTGATGAATAGCATGTGTAGAGGTGGCTTCGTTCCTCGCCATGACGTAGAGGCAATCGGCGCAAAAGCACCACAAAAATGCCTGCTTCCGTTTATCAAATATCTGATATTTAGTTCTTTGCAATTTTTAATATTTATTCTGGGTATGAAATGTGAGCTGTACAGGTTTAGCCGAATAGTAGAGTCTCTCAAAAAAACAAACACCTGATTTATCAGGTGTTTGTTTTTTGAACTGTGAACAGTAAAATTTAATTCAAAATGAAAAGCTCCGCGTTATTTCCCAAGCCCCGATTCATTATACTTCTGCTCCAAAAACTGGAGGCCGGTCGTTCTGTACTCCGGGGTAGATACCGTAAAATGGTCACCCGGATAATATGCGAAAACAAATCCCGCATCTACTTTCTTCATTTCATCATCAAATAAATGAACCGGGTAATTCAACAAAAAGTTGTCCTGGTTACCCACGGACACCCTTATCTTCCCCTGCAGATCGGGCTTCAGCTGCTGCCAGTTGGTTCTAACGTAAAGCGAAATATCATATTTTTTCCAGTGTTCAAAAGTTCCATGATCAATATCGCCGGTTTCATCGTTCCATAAGCTGCGGGGCGTGCCGTCAGCGTTCCGGGTACTGAATACGAAATTAAAGGAATGCATCTGCTCTCCGCGCCATACCACATGTTCCATTGAGCACATCGTCTTCATGGTGATCCAGGGATAGCGCCCTGCAATCGTGCCGGCCAATCGGAAAGAACTGTCTTTTGCATAGTACAGGTTTTTATCGTTGTACAGGTCGATCTGCTGAAAGCTCCTGAAATCCACCGGGTCGGGAGAACTTGACCAGCAAGCCGTAAATACTTTCGGGTAGTGCGTTTGCAGCCATAGCACCGTCCATCCGCCGCTGCTATGACCTGTGAGCAGGCGGCCTGCATTGGTTCGGTAGGTTTTGTCCACCAGCGGAATAAGCTCCTGTGTAACCGCGTCGCCCCAGGGTCCGTTGTTGTCGCTGTTGGCATAAACGCAATGTCCGCCGGGACAATTGCCATCGAGGAAAACCCGGATACAAGCCGTAGTGTCGACGGGGGCGCTATTATCGTTTCTTCCGGAGTAAAAATGGTAATCGCCGCCATATCCGGAAATCCAGTACAGCACCGGAAATTTCCTGGAGGGCTGTTCAAAATACTCTTTTGGCAGCAATACCGCAGCGTTTACCGATGTGGGCCTTTTATAAAAGGCAGAGAGCAGGGCAGAGGGTGACTTTAATTCTTTGATGAATTTGGTTTCCACGAAAGGCTGGTCTTTAACCACCTCGTTGCACACAATAGTAAAAGCCTGCTTTGTATTTTTAGTGATGTTTACTGCCACTGCGTCGTTGTACATATTGCCGGGGCTGTCGCCTATGGAACGCCCTCCTTCATTCCTGTCCCACACTACCTGGGCATTGTATTGTCCCCGCTCGATATCCGAAAGAACAACAGGGTAAAAGGTGGCCGCATCATCGAAAACGACCTTTTGATTGGGCCTCACATTTTTTACCGAGATGGCAAAACAGGGGAATTTGTAAACACCCACCATTTCATCCTTTGGCGTTTTGGAATCTTTTGAAAGGTATAAAAATACCTTGCCCGTAAAGCTTTCACCGGACGCGGCCGGTGTAAAACTGGCAGTGATTGTTTGCCCAACCGCATGCAAAGTGCATACGGTTAGGAAACAGAGTAAGTAAATTTTATTTAAGTTGATCATGAGATTAATTTTTACTTCAATGATAAATGCTGTTTATGAGAATCAAGAGCCAAGAACCAAGAGCCAAGAACCAAGAGCCAAGAGCCAAGATAGAAAGGAAGCACGAGATCATGTGTGGTGGTTTACCTGCGTAAGCCGGATGACTTTGTCTCGTTTTTACGGAACTGTCCATTCTGTCCTAATATTTTCTTGACTCTTTCTCCTGCCACTGCTACTGCAACTGCCACTCAACCTGGCTCTTGGTTCTTGACTCTAATTATTCAGTTACCGGCAATGGGAACAAAGTCCATACCTGGTCCCCCGGCCGGTCGATCGGTAACGTGCTCAACAGGTTATATCTACGCAGATCAATCCAGCGGTGTCCCTCAAAAAACAAAGAATACCTTTTTTGAAAGAGCATTTCGGTAATCAGTGCCGAAGCCGTAACCGCGCCGCTATAAACTGGTAGCCCATGGCCGGTACGGATGATATTGATGGCGTTAACCGCGGCAGATAAATTATCCAACTGGATATTGGCTTCGGCATAGATAAGAATTAATTCTTCATTCCTGATGATACCTATAGGGGCTGTGCTGGACGTATACACCCACAGGTCCCAATCGCTGGTAAGGCCCGAAAGTGATGCCGGGCTGGTGCGAATTGTGGCTTTGCCGGCACGGTCGTCACCGGCTTCGATATCGGCCTCGTAAGAAGGGTGGGCCAGCCTGACTTCACCAGTTTGATTTTGAGGAATAAATACCGGGTTGAGCTGGTCGCCGGAACCGGTGCCGAACTCGTGGTATACGCCGGTATTAAAGCTGCCGTTGAGACTGAAGAACGAGGTATTCAGGTCGTTGAGCGCTGTTTGCCAGTTCTTTTGATATACATCCACCCGTGCGGCAAGCGCACGGTTAAACTGGTTTAAGCCAGGCGCGTCGCTAAAGCCGGCAAAGCCTGCTAACGTGAAGGATACGGTAGCGTTGGTAAACGCAGTTTGGGCCGAATCGAGCAGGGAGGTGATCGCTGCCAACCCAGCCGTATAGCTCACATAGGGACCAAGATTGTTGGGATTTGTAACATTTACCCGTATCCCGTTTGTGTAGGTAAGATTAAGGTTCATCAACAGTTGGTAGGCTTTTATGGTTTGTGCAAAACCGATATAACCTTCCTTTTGTGAATTGTTTATATACGTAGAATTGGTACGGCCTGCAAAAAGGATTACGGCGACCTGAACGGTGAGACCATACAGGATTTG
>Ga0206808_1200_pt1 | contig 11308 bp, 11 predicted proteins | sample Alteio_BWOrgCont_58_FD_152899 | JGI IMG/M metagenome (GOLD analysis project Ga0206808, IMG submission 152899) | Enriched cells from forest soil in Barre Woods Harvard Forest LTER site, Petersham, Massachusetts, United States -... | ecosystem: Environmental > Terrestrial > Soil > Temperate forest >...
TGCGGGGGGGATTGGCGCCGCCCGGGGTGGCGTAGCCGAACTTGACGCAGACCCAGAGCATGAGGGCGAGCTTGAGGGCGTCGCCAGCGTGATTGGGGCCGGTGGGCTTGCCCCACTCCATGACGAGGCGTTTGCGCTTTTTGGCCTGCACGCGATGCTCGGCAGAAAGCTCGGCGCAGAAATCCTCCTCGGGATCGGCAGGGGTCCAGAGCCGGGGGACGGAGGATTTGCCGGATTTGATCTGGTCGAAATCGCGGATGCGGCCGAGGTAGAGGTCACGCTTGATGGCGTCGTCGTTGAAATGATACACGGCGACGAGGGCGCCGACGGGACCGGTGGTGTCGTCGGGGGTAGTCTTGAAGCGGTCGGTGATGATTTCGACGAGTTCGCGGGGGTTGACGTGGTCCACGCCTTTGGCGGCGAAGAAGCGGCAGGGAAGGAACATGCTGGCGTGGCAGAATTTGCGGATGCCGAAGGTGTCGTAACCTTCATCGATGACGCCGAGATTGCAGATGCGGAAGGGGAGATCGGGGCGGCGCGAGCGGAGGTGATCGAGAAAATCGATGCCCATGGCGTGGGCTTCGGCGCGGAGGGCGTCGATCTGATCGGGATCCGGGGCGCGGAAGCCGATCCAGACGGGATCGCCGGCCACAATATGGAGCGCTTCCTCGGAAAGGCAGCGGCCGTAATCGATGACGAAGGCCTCGCCGGAGGGGCGCAAACCGACCTTGACCCAGCGATAATAGGCGGCCTGTTTATCCACGCCGAGGATGATGGCGGACTCGCCATCGTCGTTGAGCGGGGGATCGAAGGGCATGCAGCCGTGATCGTATTGGCCGGCGAGGCGCTTGATGTCGCCGGGGGCGATCTCAACTTTTTTCTCTTCCTCGGGGCGGGCCAGGACGCCGTTGATGAAGACCCGGAGCTTGGAAACGGAATCCTGCGAGTCGATCCAGCGGGCGGCGATGTTGCCCCAGGAATTCTGCGGATCGGTGGAGATGAGGTCATTGACCCAGAGGGAGACGCGGCCGGGGAAGGGCTTGTATTTGTCCTGGCCCTTATTAGTCGCGACGCAGGTGGCGCGACGGAGCATGGCGGGTTTCTCGTGATCGTGCATGCGGCCGTGGCAGACCTCGCACTCGCAATAGGTGTCGGCGATGACGCCGGGCAGATCCCAGCCGCCGGCGAGGTCCTTGTGCTGGGCGAAGCGCATGGCTTCCCAGCGGATGGGCTGGGGGTGATCGCAGCGTGGGCAAGGCAGGTAGATCTCCTCGCGCGTGCCGGTGAGGTAGTTCTGATTGGTGGCGGCGTGCCATTCCTCGGGCTTGCCGCCGGCGATGAGCTTGCCGTCCTGGACTTTTTTGAGCCGTTCGCGGGCGAGATCGATCGTGTCGGGCCGGCCCTTGGGCGACGCGAGGTGGAGATCGAGTTCGTCGAGGACGACGAGGCCGGCGGATTTGTTGGCGAAGCCGCCGGCGGCACCGGACCCGATGAGCCAGACATCCATGCCGCGCAGGCGGAGGAGGAGATTCTGGAGATCGTCGGCACCATCGCCGACGTAGGTATCGGCCATCGAGGGATTGGTTTTGAGGAGTCGGATCAGGCGGGTCGAAATGCGGGTGGACTCTTTGGCCGAGTCCATGGCGTAGAGCACGTGGGTGGGCCGGGTCGCGGCGCGAAAGCAGATGCCGACGAGGTAGGAGAGCGTGAAGCCAAGCTGGGAGGATTTGCGCGGAATGAATTCGTGCTCGCCGGGGTTGGTCAGGAACTCGAGCAGGCGCCGGGCGTAGGGCATGAGCGCGGTGTCGTAGGGACCGGAATGGTCGCGTGATTCCTCAGGGGTGAGGGAGAGGCTGCGCTCGGCCCATTGCCAGGCGTTGAGGCGGCAGCGCGGGGCATGGATACGGTCGAGCTCGAGGGCGAGCGCGGCATGGACATCGGGATTGATCGCGAGCGCTTCCACGGAGAGGGAGACGGATCAGGCGGCGGCCGCCGGTTGGCCGGGCGGCGCCATGAAGCGATTGGCGCGGAGGGCGGAGAAGAGGCGCTCGATCTCGCCCTCCCAAAGCTGATCGGCTTCGGTGTCGGTCGCGCACGCCTTGAGCTTGGGGCGGATACGGCGAATGAGGCCGTGCATGCCCTCGTGCAGCGCCGAATGGATGGTGCGGAGCGAGGCAACGACATCGTCGGAAAGCCAGGTGCGGCCGCTGGCGGTGAGGACAGCCTCGGCCGTTAGTTCGTATTTGCGGAGCGATTCGGAGAGATCGTCCCAGGAGCGACGGGCCTGCTCGGCTTCGGCGAGGAGGCGTGAGCGGAGATCGGGCGCGAGATCGGCGCGGGCCGCCTGGCGGACCAGGGTGTTATAGAGCTCGCCGGCCGCCGCCTCGGCCTGGCGGCGGCGCGCGAGGGCTCCGAGGTAGCCCTCGCCGGTGACGGGGATCGGCGACGCGGGGGGCGCGGGCGGAGGCGCAGAAGTGGGAGCGGCCGCCGGCGCGGCAGAGGCGGCGGCGGGCGGCGGATCGGCCGGGGGCGATGCCGGTGCGGCCGCCGGCGGATCGACGGGCAACGTCTGGCCGGTAGCGGCGGCGAGAGCGACCAGGTGATCGGGGACGCGTTGCTTCATCCGTCGTTGATACCAATCCTTCATCCGCCGGGGCTCATCGAGGGGCGGACGTTCGGGGGGATCGGACTCGCGACCGGCCTTGATCCAGCGTTTGAGGGTGCGGGAAGTGACCGCATAAACCGTTTCGTAATAATCGTGGCCGTGATCGTAGAGGGTGGCCTTGGCGTGCGCGCGGCGAAGGAGGGCATCGGGGATGACGCCGCGCAGTTCCTCATTCTCGGAGTTGGTGAGGGTGCGGGAGACGCTGGCGAAGATCTTCAGCAGACCGGCGATGCGGGCTTGCTTGAGGAGATGCTGCTGCTCGGGGGTGATCGAGACCGGATCGCTCATGGGTCGGCGCCGGGAAATTCGGCCTGGGTGCCGGCGTCACGACGGATCTGGCGGGCGCGGGCTTCGTAGGGATCGGGCGGCGCGGACCCATCGAGGCGGGCGCCCTCGGAAAAAAAGTGGGACCAGCCGCGGCCCTTTTGGCGACCGCGACCGGTGTGGCGATCGAGCGCCCAATCGGGGATCTCGCGGCGCGGGCGGGGGCCTTCGTAATGGACGATGAGCGCGTGATCGACCTGGCGGGACTTGGCGGAGGCGGCGAGATGCAAGACCGCGTGGACCAGGAAGAGGCGCTCGGGGGCGTGGGTCTTGTCGTCTTTGCGACGGAGATTTTTCCAATTCTCGTGGAGGGCGTGGATCAGGAGCGCGGCGGCGGGATCGGCCGGGCCGATGTCTTCGGAGGCGACGATGCGGAGGCGTTTCCAAACGTATTCACCGAAGCCCGACAGATCGAGTTCCGTGGCCCAGAACAGGGCATCGTCGGCGCGGCCGCGCCGGATGGATTTTTGCAACGCGGAGGCAACCTCTTCGTTGCGATAACCGCCGTGGCTGAGCTGCTGGCCGAAGGGGAGATGGGTGGACGGATCCATGTCAAGTTCCTCCCGTGATGGCGACCAGGACGATCCGGCCGGGGGCTTCGATCTGGACCGTGACGCGGCTGCCGGGCGGGAATCCGGCGCGCTTGAGCCAATGGCCCGTGACGCGGATGCGGGGGAAGAGCGGGCGGCCGGCGTGGGCGGATTGCCAGCCGAGCGACTCGACTTGCAGAGTGCGAATGGTTTTTTCCATGGCCGGATTCTCCCACGCGAGAGGGGGTTTCCGGAAGGGGTGCATACCGATGCGAGAGGGTTAATCCTGGCGATCATTGATGAAAAACGAAGCGGTCATGGTGGGCCAGACGGGGGGACTGACGGTGCCGTCAGTAGGGGAGTTGGAGGGAGACCTTGCGGACGCCGGCATAATCGCGGCGGCGCGTGCCTCCCTGGCGGCCGAAGGCGAACAGGTCGCCGTATTTCTCGCGCAGGATCGCGCAGTCGCGGGCCTCGGTCTCGGAGTTGCGGTAGTGCGACAAACCCCCGGCCCCGGTGAAGGTCGCGACCTGGGCGAACGCATAACGGGTATCGCGAAAGCAAATACGGTGACGATAGGCGTTGAGGGCGGCGACGTCGTAGTCGTTTTTCGCCACGATGCGCTCGTCGAAGCGGAGGCCGTGGCCGGCGCGGAAGCCCATTGCGCAACCGTTCATCATGCCGGTGAGGGCGAACGGCCGCTGGCCAGAGTAAAAGCGGATGGTCTGCTCGCTGCCTTCCCAGCCGAAATAATAGGCGCCGAGTTCGCGGGCCTGCTCGAAAGTCTCACGGATCACGGCCTCGATCATGGCCGGATCGGTGACGTCGCGGCGCGCGGCCTCGTCGGGTTCGGTGAAGTTGCGCCGCATGAAGCCGAGATCGTCGTCGAGAAACACGATGGCCTCGTCATCCATGAGGTTAGCCAGCATCCAGTTGAGCTTGGGCGTGAGGCCGACGATCGCGTCCGGGTGGGTGACGACGTGGGGCGTGACGGCGAGGTAATCGGCCGCCTGGGACTCCGGGACGCAGACCTGGTAGTTACGGAGCAGGCGGTGAGTCGTGATCGTCGCGGCGCGGCGGTGCGATGGAATGAGGATTTTCACGGAGGCTTTGCAGGAAGCGGGCGAAGGGGACCACGCGGCCTTCGCCGATGGTGGAGTTTTTGAAGCTGCGCTCGGTGCGGACGCCGGCGAGCTGTTTGAGGAACTGGAAATCGGTCTCGCTGTCCGTATAGATGACAACGTAGTCGTGGCGTTCGTTGAGCTTGGCGGTGACCGGGTATTGCGGATCCGGCGCGACCTCGGCCAGGAGCGCCGCGATTTCCTCGGGGCTATAGCCAGTGACGGCGTTGACAGTTTCCGTCGCCAGCCTGCCGAGGACCGCGACCAGGGCGTCGTGATCGGTGGTCGAGAAATCGGCAACCCGGTTGTCGGCGACCAGATCAGCCAACTCCGCCGCCTCGCTGGGGTAATCTTGGATTTCGACCGGCACCATGTCAACGCCGAGCCGGAGGGCCGCCAGCCTGGCGCCGTGGCCGCGCGTGATGAAGCCGCTGCGCGAGCTGACCGTGATTGGGCGGCGCCAGCCATGGGCCTTGACGACCGCAGCGTAAACCTCGATCTGGCGGCCCGGGTGACGATTGGGGTTGGCCGGATGAGGTTTCAGATCGCCGAGCGGGGCGATCTTGGAGTGCGTGCAGTGGACCGGAATACCGGATGCGTCATGGGCCATACCATAGGTGGGGTGTCAAAGGGGACAAAGTTTTTTCCGAATCCGGGCGTAAAAACACCGTTGGAGACTCGTAAACCCAATCGAAGGGACAAAGTTGTAAAAGATTCCTTAGGGAGGGGTGTGCATGGGACGCATGGGGGACATGGAGGGGACACATAAGGGACAGACGAAAGAACTTTGTCCCCAAACCCATGCTAACCCATGCTTACTATTACACTTTTTTCTTTTTTGATTGATGGTAAACACTTTAGGTTTGCATGGGTTTGAGCAGAAACTGCATGGGTTAGCACCCCTCCCAATCAAAAAGATTGAGGGGCAAGGGAGGAACGGGGCAGAAAACCCACAGAAAAGACAGAAATCAGACCGGCGGGACCCTGCCCGCCGCACACCTGCAGGGGTCGCGGCTATCGCCGCGAGCAGACCCAAGCACGGAAGAAGTGCGCCGGCGTTGCCGGCCCAAGCCCTTAGAAAGGGCCTTGGAGACGTGACGTGACGCGTTACAGCGTCTTGACGGCCTGTTTGATGGTATTGGTGCTCGCAGGCACTAACTCCACCGTATAACGCTTGGACCGGCCTTCACCCGATTTCCTGAAACGCAGGCGCCGGCCGTCCGGCATCGTGAAGATCCTCAGCCCCATCTCCTTCGTGAACATCAACCCCATGATGGAGGCACAGGCCGATTTGAGGATGAAATGCTCGACCTCGTTGCCGGCGTCGCCCGATCGCTTCGGTGCACCATCGAGCTTCCAGGCGAACAGGTCCGCCTCGTAGCAGCAATCGATCAACTCTTGAAACGTATAATCCTGAGCCTGCTTTTCTGCCGTCAATGTTTGCCCCAATATCTCGACCAGCCGCCGCTGGTGTAATGTAATCGGCGACGCGATCTCCTCATCCTTCGGCCGGGTCAACGGATTGACGTAGCCCGCCGCCTGCACGATCCCGCCGAAAATGTCCGACCAATCCGCGAAGCCGGGGATCCGGAACGGCTTCTCGCGCGTCCCCGCCGGCGGCCTCCCAGACTCATACCAATGCCGGATCATCGCCCACAACGCGCTGAGCAACTCGGATCGCACCTCGGCCCGGCACAAGAACGACGGATTCAGATCGCGCTTATGCCGCTTCTCCTGGGTCTCGAACTCCTCCTGGAAGAGGTTGCACTGCAGCATCCGCCGTTGGAGATCCGGCGACACCGTCAGATTGTTCCCCGTGATGATCAAGATCGTGCAAACCTTGCCCTTCAAAAAATGCTGCGTGCCCAACACTCGGGCGCGCCAGACCGGCGTCGTCATGAACCCCTCGACCAGCGCATTCTCGAAATGCCCCTTCAGATTGTCGAAAAACAAATACGGCGACCCCTGCAGCACGACCGAATCCAGGATCTTCCGCAGTTCCTCCTCCTTCGCGCGCGCCGTGTTCTCCGCCAGGCCGTGGCTCGGCGTGATCGCCTTTTGCGCCACCAACGATTTGCCGATGCCCTGGACATTGGCCAGGACCATGAACCCCATTCGCGCGCCTTCCACCGGCTGCAGGCCCATGCCGAACAGCGCCTGCGCCATGGTCAACGAAACCGATTTCGACCGCTCGTCGACGTATCCAAATTCTGAATCGTAATCGTCCCAGATCGCCTTAGCCTTTTCCAGCGACATTTTTTCGTCGATCCGGATCCCGCTGTCGATCGTGAAAATCTGCGACTCCACATCGTAACCCAACGGCAGCAATTCCGGCACGCCGCTCGCCCGCAACACCGGCATCCGCACCAGGTTGACCCTCGTCAATTGCCTGATCTGCGACCCAAACGCGTCCGAAGCCAGGCAACCCTTCGCCGTCGTCAGCATCATCGTCCGCGCCACCTCGAAATCCACCCGCTTCTGAGCCGTCCCGGCCGTCACGCTCTCGAAAATCACGATGTAATCCGCCACCCAGGTCAAAAACCTCTCCGGCGACATTATCTTCACGTCGCCGGTGTCAGCCTCCACCGTCACGATCACGTTTTCGCGCCGGAACAGCGGCTTGCTCTTCAACGCCTGGCCCATCTCCTTCGCGAAATCCGCCAGCACGCGGTTGCCCCGGCCAGGCACCTCGATCCGCGGCGCCTTCGGCCGATCCCCATCACTCGCCGCCCCCGCCGGCGGCAACACCCGCGCGCCCGTCGCGCCGGCGGCCGCATCCACCTCGCCGCCGATCAGCCCGCGCATGAACGCGTTCGCGTCCCGAGCCAGGTCTTCGCCGGCGTCAGGTTTCGGTGCTTCGCCCTCGCTCATGCGCGCATCCCCCGGCCGTCGTCATCCTCGATGCAGAGCTTCGCGAGCGCCGCCCGGCACGGCTCGCTCACGTTCGCGTAATATCGCAGCGCCGCCTTCAAGACCGCGCCGTCCGTCTCGTCCGCATCGCTGATCCCCAACGCCGCCAGCCCCGTCCACGTCGCCACCACGTCCCGCTCCGGCGGGATCTGGCAGATCGGCCGACGACTCGCTCCCGGCCGGAAATAGAGCAGCTTCTGCAGCTCCGGCGTGTCGAACCGCTGGTAGCTCTTCAGCTCCCGGCCGCCCGGACCAGGCTTGGTGGACGTCACCATCTTCCCCAGCCGCAGGCAGCCCGGCAGCCGCGTCAGCCGGACGCAAGACCACGTCCCCCTATCCGCGCCGAACATCAGCGACCCCATCAGAAAAGGCATCAGGTCCCGCTTCTGTTGCTGCCAGGCCTCGGCCGTCGCGCAATTCACCCGCACCAACGCATGCACGCTCCGGCCGCCCGACGTGTAGAGCGCTTCGATCGGCAACGGCGCCTGGACGATGAACCCCAACCAGTCGCGCAAAGGCGCCTCGTCGCTCTCCAGCACGAAATATCGGAACTCCATCACCGATCGCGCGTGTCGCCGCGACATCGGCGCCTTTCCGTCGACCAGGCGGGGGCCGTCCGGATTCGGGGTGTATTCCCCCGACACCGGTTGCGGCAAAAACCACACGCCGCATTTTCCGCCCGTCGGCGGCGTTTCCGCCGGCCACAGCGCATCGCCCTGGCTGTATTCATTCTGAAAGCACAAAATCTTGTCCTTCCCCGGATAAAGCAGTTTTAGGAACAAACCCGTGTCTACCCGCGCCGGATCGACGCTGGACCGGTTTGCCAGCCACGCCAGGTCGGCGACCTCGCGCCAGGACCCCGCGATCTGCCGCAGCTTTTCCCCGTCGAACTCGATCTTCTTTTTCACCTCGGCCTCGGTCGGGATCCCGAAATCCCGCCGCTCGGCCCGCGTCGGCTTCCAATCCGTCTCGCCGCGCAAATAGCCGCGCGGCCATTTCGACGTCAGCCCGTCGACCGATCGCAGCTTGTGCCCGATTTCGCCCTCGCTCCACGGCGGATCGCACCGCCGGTTGAATTCCTCGACCAACGGACGCGCCTCATGCGGCACGAATCCGAAGCCATGGAGGAGCGCCCGGACCACGTTGAACAGCGCATCATGGCCGCCCGAGCCGGAGATCGAGGCGGGCATGACGGCAATGTAATTGCGCGCGCGTTCGAACACGCTGGGACGTTGGGGTTGGGGGTTTGGCATCGAGCGTTCACACTTTTTGCAGTCCCCAGTCGATCAATACGCCGGAAAAAGGCAGCCCGTGAGTGTCGCGGAACCACGTCAGCATTTCACTTATTCCCTGGCAGCCGTCCGCCCGCGCCAGATCGGTCGCCGGCTGCCAGGTCAGCGGCCCGGTGGTGTATTTGGGCCACGCCTTCCCGCCCGGGCGCCGAGCGACAAATTCCCCGAGCGAAATCTGCACAAAAACCTCCGTGATTCCGCCCTTCCGGACGGCCGTTCCTCGATTGTAGAAGATGCTGATCGGCCGCACCCGCGTGCAGATCGCCTCCCGCAAAATCCGTTGCTTGGAGCGGTAGGGCTTCCCCAGCCACGCCCGCAGGCTCAGCTTGGCGCCCACCTGGACCGGCCGATCCTTGCGGATCTTCCTGATCGTATGCGGCTTGCTGCCGAATTCCACCGCCGGCGCGAACCGCTCCTGGCACATGATGACGACGGTCCTCATACCTTCTCCCCCCGGAGCGCGGCCCCGAACGCCTGCCGCGGCGTATGGCGCGGAGCGAAAATGTGGCATCCCTTAGCGTCGAAACACTCGACCTGCCATCGTTCGATCTGGGCGGAATAAAGTAGTTGCGCCCTACGTTCTTCCAGCGTGTCGATCATGCAGGCATCGGCGGACAGGTCCTCGATTATCTCGGCCGTCTGCTCGTAAATGAGCGCGACCTCCTTATGCTTTTGTTGACGCAGAGACTTTGCACCCATCCGAAAATAGGCGATTATCTGCTTTAGTTCATCGGGTGAAACTCTCACGGCCGCACCTCCGGGAATTCATTCCATTCGCGCCCGGCCAGTAAACGCCCAGCATTTTTCTTTCCGACATGCACCCCGTTCCACTCGTGCTCTCCCCATTGCTTGAAAAAGAACGGGACGCTATTGCTCTCACAACCATCCCGAAGGCTCAGCGCCCAGTCCCGGTGCATCGGCCGCGCCTTCAGCCCCGATTCGCCACCGCAGATCACCCAATCGATCCCAGGGGCATACCCCGGCTCGCTACCGTGAAATGGAGATATATTCACCGGCCCCAGCATCGGCTCGACGCTCAGGAACCGCACCCGAGCCGGAATCTCCAGCAGCTTCTGAACCCGCAAATCCGCCCGCGCCTGATCCTCGACGCTGACACCGACCCAGACGTTATCAGGTCCAGAGTCGAGCGGCCACATACACCCGATGCCGCACCGAAACGCGGCAGCGGCCATCGTCACGCGCTTGCTCCAATTCTCCGGCCGTTTGGTCAGCAATAGCCAATCCAATTCAGGGGTATCGTAGATCAGCGCCAACAGATTCTTCAGCCACTCGAGCGGCACCTCGTCATCCAGCCAGTCCGCCAGGCTCGCGCAAAACACGCGCGGGCGCACCTGGTGGAACTCGGGGTCTCCACACTCGGGGCAATACCCTTCCTGATCCTGTGACTTAGCCTGCCAGCGATGCCCCTTTGAGCACTGGACAAACAGGCCAGACTCCCGATTCCATTTCACGGGCAACGCCCAATTTGCCGCCGAAGTCCGGCGGCGCGGCGCGCCCTTCCCCCAATTCGCGCCCGCTGCATAGCGATGATTACGCGCCTCGGCATAGCAATGCAGACACCCCGGCGAGACCTTCGTGCATCCCTCCCAGGGATTGAAGGTGTGATCGCACCATTCGATTTTTGAGTTCGCGCCCATGGTCAGCCTTTCGCTCCGTTGACCTGGGCAATCGCACGCTGGATCAGCGCTAGCGTCTGGAGGACCATTTCCGAGGCTTCCTGCTCGCCACCATCATCGGGGGTGGGCCGAACAACGGCCGCCAGATTCTCGGCCGCCTCCAACACATCCAGTAGCGACGGGGCGCAAGCGAGCAGTCGCGCCTGGACCAATCGTTCCGCCCGGATGACGATGTTGGCGTCCCCATAAAGCTTCGATTGGTTTTCGATCACCGACAGGAGTTCCCGGAGAGGGAGTTGAGCCAGGTCGCTCATTTGCCGCCTCCCTTCGCGCCGACAGCGCCCTGCGCGATCGCGACCGCGTTGACTTCCCGCATCTTTTTCGACGCCGCCGATTCCGTCTTTTTCGGCCCCGACCCCTTCACTGCCGCCACGGCCCGCGCGGCCGGATCGCCCTTCGGTTTTTTCTTCGGCTTCGGCGGCTCGACGCTGTCTTTCTTCTTTGCCGGTTTGGCCGCCGGACCCTTTTCCTTCGCCTTTTCGATCTTCTCCAATTCCGCCACGGCCGCATCGGCCGCGAGCTGACCCTCGTCGCCGGCGACTGCCCGGATCTCCGCGCTCGCCGCCGCGCCGCTCTGCAGGCTGTATTTCGCTGAGTGTTCCAACAGGCACATCGCCGCCAGGTGCACCTGATCGGGAGGGCACTCGATCGGTCCATCCGTTTTTGCACTCACATCGAGCTTTGCCCCCACTGCTTTGGCCGAAGCCTTGATCGAATAATGCGAATGATACACACCCCGGATCACGACGGCCAACGCCTCGTGGTTGAT
>Ga0206808_1201_pt1 | contig 11227 bp, 7 predicted proteins | sample Alteio_BWOrgCont_58_FD_152899 | JGI IMG/M metagenome (GOLD analysis project Ga0206808, IMG submission 152899) | Enriched cells from forest soil in Barre Woods Harvard Forest LTER site, Petersham, Massachusetts, United States -... | ecosystem: Environmental > Terrestrial > Soil > Temperate forest > O...
AATTTGTTTCGCTTAGAGGTTAAGCACCCTTCCCCTAAAAAAACCCCGCGTTTACAAAACGCTGATTGTTCAGAAAAGCACCACTTATCCAGCGGTGCTTTTTTGTGCGCCGTGCAGAAGACACGTTATCGTTCGCGCCTCAATGTCGTTTAGTTGAGAACATTATTCACGCCTCACCCTAAATCCCTCTCCGAGGGAGAGGGACTTTATCTGCAAGCTCAAATGGTAAAGTGTTCTTTTTACTAATGTACTTTGCTTACCCAACGACATTAATCTGCATCCCGCACGTGCAGGACACATCTATTTCCCCTGCCCCTCAAACAGCAAAAACCAAAACCCCATTGGCCGGGATCGACAGCGTGGCTGAATAGTTAAAGCCGTCGTATGGTTCTTTATCCGTGCTTACCTGGCCGCCGTTGCCGCAAACGTTCGGGTTCACCCAGTCTTCGTAAACATCGCTGTTAAAAGCCTCTATCCACGTGCCTCCTGCCGGAAAACCGATCCGGTAGTTGCATGTATCAGTGTTGCATAGGCTGACCACCACCATCACGTCCTGCCCCACATCCGGTATCCAGCGATGAAAGGCCAGTATCCGCCCTGCATTATTGTTGTGCGTGAAGGCGAATCCCTGTCCGCGCAGCGCAGCGTATTGCCAGCGTAAATGGATCAAATCGGTGGTAAAACGGAGAAAATCCGACATTTGCTTCTGCAGGCTAAGGCCTTCCCAATACAGCAAATACTGGCTCATGGTAAAACCATCCGACCAAAGTTTATCCTCGAGGAATTCCTGTCCCATAAACATCATGGGGATGCCAGGCCCGGTAAGGCATATGCCCATCGCTACCCGCGAACGGCTGGTGGCGTACCAGGAACGCGCGTTGGAAGGGTCGCTTAAATGCGTGATGCGGATGGCGCCGCCGGTATTGTAGTAGGTAATATCATGGTTCTCGGGCCCCTGCACCAGCTGCCATTCCTGCGGAAAGCCGTTTTCCCAAAGCCCCTGGCCCAGTTCGAGCATGTTGAGGGGGTTATCGTTCGGCTGGCTGGCGGCGGCGACAAGGTCTCTTACGGCATTTCGTAGGCTATCGGATAGCACGGTATCAAATCCCGCTCCCTGCGGCGACGGCACTACCACCTGGCTCTTAGCTATCCAATATTCGCCTGCCCAGTATTCGGCATGCTGAAGAGCGCCGGGCTTCAGGAGTTTCAGGGTGCTGGTAAGGTTTTGGCAAAATTGCCAGGCATAGGGCTGCTCGCCATAAGCGTTCAGGTTGCTGATCTCGTCGTAACGGAAGCCATCCACGTGGTATTCCTCCAGGAAGGACGCGGCGTTTCGGATCAGGAAATCGCAAACTTCGGGCTTACTGAAGTCGAATACCTGGCCGATATAGCCGGTGGTGGTTAAGTACAGCGATTGTGCGAAATTTGGGAGCACGCCCTGCATATCAAGGAACGACAGGTCGTTGGCGTCAAAGTCGGGGCCGGCGTGATGATAAACGAGGTCAAACAGCACCGCTATTCCATAACAATGGCAAATATCGATCAGCGCGCGCAACTGAGCGGGGCCGCCATGGATATCGGTCAAAGTATAATGCGTGAGCTGTTTGTTGCTCAGTAGTGCGTTGAGCACCGGAAGGTAGCCTGGCAGCGCCACGTCGGCTACGGTGTACAATTGCTCGGGCGAATAAAAATCACAACCGTTATAGCCTTCGCTGCACGAGGTATTGAACTCATGAATAGGCAAAAGCTGTACGACGGTGACACCGAGCGCAGCAAGGTAAGGCACTTTTGCCACCACATCCAGGAAAGTGCCGCAAGCCGGGAAATTGGGCGTGTAATAGCTGCCGACATGAAGCTGGTAGATCACCATATCGCTGAAAGCGGGCGTAACAAAACTTTGATCGTGCCAGGGAAATGCAGCACTCTCGAGGATGCACTTCCAATCCAGGGAATCTTCCTCCGGCGTTAAAGCCCTGGCCACGGGGTCACGCTTGAGGCCCTGCCCCGCCGTACCCGCCACGTAGAACATATAGAGCTGCCCCTTTTTCAGCCCCGGGAAAAACCCCATCCAGTGTCCCTGGGCATTCTTGGTGAGCAGCAAGCCCTGATCGGTGGGTTCCGTCACGGTAGCCGCGGTAAAATCAAAAATAACGTACACCCTGAGCGCATTGGGCGCCCACACGCGAAAGGATGCGCCGTCCGCAATCAGGTTGGCCCCCATCGGGGTATTTTCGTCGATATGTTGAAGTGATGCCGCCATAATTTAAGATTTAGTATGCGTTATAAATTTACCTATTTCCCGCCAGTTCAAGCACCTTTCGCCTGAATTTACAAATTTTTCGGCGTCCGCGTTGAATTAGGATAAGCATCCGGTATTTGACGCTGAGTTTGAATGGATTTATAACTATCAGGATAAAAAACAAAACATAATCCCCAAAACGTTATTCTACCAAAGCAATGATTTGATTTATTAAAAAAAAGAAAATGGAAACTTTCAGTGTGACGATAGGGAACGAGCCGAATGTACAAACATTCGAGGTGAAAGATTATGCCCATGACACGGATGACGAATGCCACAGGTGTAAGTTTGAGGTGTTTAGGGATGGTACCTTCGTATTAAGCCTTCAGCCTGATGATAGCTTTTTGCGAACCTGCGCCGACCCCGGCATACTCGATGATGAAGTAATTCATCAAATTATTGGAAAGATAGAAGCGCATTCACTGTAGTGAGCTTCTGCATAGCTGAACGGATAAAATTTAACCACGGAGAAACAGCGGCCGACGCGGAGAACGCAGAGGCATCTGTCCCTTTACTCCTCCCAACCTACCCTAAATTTAGGGGATGAGTTTTTTTTTAGGTCTTCGGTGCACTACTAATTTACCCGTCAAGCATAGGAGATCGAGGAGACTTTTGTCCCCTTCAGATTTACGGCACCTTATAGAGCATGCCAAGGGCAATGCCTTCCGTGCCCTGCAGGGATGCGGATGATGTTTTATCATAAAGCAATGTGGCGTTCACTGTCATGGCGATAAGGCGGGTTATCTTGGCCGTCAGCGTAGCGTCGATACGGTGGCTGGTGTAGGCCAGGGGTTGGATATAAGGGATAAAGAGGGCGTAGCGGGCGCTGACGTGGATGGTTTTGGTAAGGTCTTTGTCATACGTTGCCACTACCGAAACCGCCATCTGGTTGTACTCAGTATGATCGATAGGCACGCCGTAGTTGTCGGATTGGTTTTTATACAGGGTGGTATCGAGCACGAATGTTTGCCGCGCGGCAAGAGCGCCGAGGCGGAGGTCGAAAAATTTGTTGGGCTTGTACTCAACACCAAGCGATTCGGTTAGGTAACCCGGCGACATAAAATCAGAGATCAGGTAAGGGTTTTGAGCGGCCGACCCGTCGGGGTTGGTGTAGTTGTAGCCGGCCGCAAACTGCGACTCGAAAGTTAGCGAGCCAAAGAACAACCAGTTTTTTGACAGCTGGGTGCCAAGCTTGTTATCGAAAAAAATACGGTCGTTGGTTTTGCGGGATCCCTCGCCCTGGCTTTTTGCCACGCCGTATATCAGGTTGGTTTCAGTGGTGAAATCGAGGGGCTTTTTGTTGTACTCGTCTTTGTAATCGAAATTTGAATTCAAGGCGATGCCGCTGATGCCCCCGGCGGAATAGTTGCTGGTAAAAGCCGACTGACTGAAATTGAGCGAGAAAATAATCGATTTATGCCAATAGTTTATCTTGTAATCCAACAGGTTTACGGGCATCAATTGTTCGCCGATCTGCACCGGGCGAAATAGGAAAGGCAAAGAATTGTGGCCGGGATCGATGCGGTATTTGTTGAGGAGGCTGGTATCAACCTTAGTGCTGTCTTTTTGCTGCGCAAGGGCCGGCAGCGTCAAACTGAACAAAAACAAAAAGAAAAACCCCGTGACGGTTTTTAACATATCAATAGTTTAAAGCTGAAAGCTGAAAACGCTGCCGGCGGTTGCCGGGTGCATCAACTTTACTTGCTGTATAACAAGTTTGCGGCAAATTTATTGTAAATTGTGGGAAGGTAGCTAAGGGCCTTGTAAAAAAATTGTAATTGGGAGAATTACCTTGATAGCTATTGCCGGGAAGTTTTCTAAATTTATGGTTTGAGCGATTGTCAAAAATCAATACCATGGAAAAGTTAGAAGCATCGGGTTACGCAACTGTAAACGGCCTGCAAATGTATTACGAAATTTATGGCGAAGGCGATGTTCCGCTGGTGCTGATTCATGGCGGCGGCTCCACTATTGAAAGCACATTTGGGGTACTGATGCCACTGCTTTATCAGCATGGTAAAGTTATAGCCCTTGAGCTGCAGGCACATGGGCGTACTTCCGACCGGGACGCGCCCGAATCGTTTGAGCAGGATGCGGATGATGTAGCAGGATTGCTGCAATACCTTAAAGTGCAAAAGGCGAACGTGTTGGGGTTCAGCAACGGCGGCAGCGCGACAATGCGGCTGGCCATCAGGCACCCCAAATTGGTAAATAAGATCGTGGTTATTGCGGGCGCTTATCAAAAGGAGGGGTTTGTGCCCGGCCTTTTTGAAGGGATGGAGCATGCCACCCTGGATAATCTTCCCAAGCCGTTGCACGCTGCTTTCCTGGCTGTGACGCCGGATGAAAAGCGACTAAAGAATATGTTTGACAAGGATGTGTACAGAATGCTACATTTTAAAGATTTCCCGGATGATGCGCTGCCGTCTATCAAAGCGCCGGCCTTATTCATCTCTTCGGACCGGGATGTAATCCTGGCGGCGCATACGTTAAAAATGTCGCAACTGGTACCGGGCGCAAGGCTAATCATCTTACCCGGCCCGCATGGGGCTTGTATTGGTGCGGTGGAAGTTCCGAAAATAGATGGGCTGCCGGAGATTACGGCTACATTGGTTCAGGGTTTTTTAGCTGATTAGGCCAAACAAAGCATTTGCATTTGTCCCTTGAAGTGTGCGATCGCCGGGAAGCCTGCGGCGGTTGATACCGTTGTTTAATCAATCAAACTGTATTTAACCGCAAAACGGATCAGTTCGGCGGAGTTGCGAACCCTGGCTTTACTGATCATCGCCAGCCGGTGGCCCTCAACTGTGCGGCGGCTGGTAAACAGCTTGTCGGCAATTTGCTGGTTGGTATACCCATTCGCTATGAGTTCCAATACTTCGGTCTCGCGTCGGGAAAAATCTACCTGCGGCATTTCCCGGTGTTTGTGCTGGCCGTTATTGCCATCTTCCAGCATCCGCAGCACCAACTCGGAACAGACATATTTTTTATTGTTGAAAACATGGTTCAAAGCGAACACCAATTCATCCGTACCGATACTTTTCAGCAGGTAACCATCGGCTCCGTTCCTTAGCGCTTCACAAACCAGGTCGACTCCGTCAAAGGTGGTGAGGAGGACGACATGCGCCGCCTTTACCGGAAGATTTTGAAAACGCCCGATTAGTTCAACAGCCGACATTCCGAGCATATCCAGGTCCACCAGGATGACATCTGCTGCGAGGCCTTCGTTAAGTTGTTGCATTAGCGCCGTGCCGTTTTCGCATTCGCCCACTACACTAAAATTTTCCTCTTTTTCCAGTATATTTCGTATACCGTCTCTCACGATATGCTGGGCTTCAGCCAGTATTATTCTAATCATACCATCCCGCTATTTGTGGCATCGAACCCCTTTCTATTTATTAACTTAAAGGAAATAATTATTGACAATGCTTTGAAAGGCAAAGACAGCATGAAAACAAGCGTTTTTTTAAGTTGTTTGCTTTTTTATGCAAAAACGCCTCATAACTGCTTCGAATGACTCTGCTGGCATGCTGACTGCTCCCTATTTTTATGCTGCGTCATCAGGACCGTATCTCGAATCTTATTGTTCTAGTTAAATTTACCGAAAGCTGCATTCTAAAAACAGGTACTTTCCGCACACAAATTCAGGTATTTTCCGGGAAACCTCATCACCTGCGGCCTGTTGTCCCTATATAAATTTATAAACCATAAAATTTAAAATTATGTCAAGTACAAACAGGCCGGAAGAGGGCCGCAATCAACAGAACGATCAACGCAACCAAGGTCAAAATCAACAATCGGGTAACCGCGGCGAACAGGATCAATCATCACAACGCGGCGGCAGCCAGGAACAGCAATCAAATTCTCCACACCGCGAAGGGCATGAAGGCCAAAGCGGCAGACAAGGACAAAGCGGGTCGGGCAATGCCGGTCAGCGCAGCGGACAAGGCCAGGAAGGCCATGAAAGCAGCTCGCAGGAAGAAGCATCTAACTCACCTGAACATTCCGACCAGGAATCCCAAAGGAACGATCAGAACCGGTCAGGCCAGGGCGGACAAGGAAGCTCTTCATCAGAAAGAGACCGCGACTCTGAAAACCGCAATAGCGGACGATAGTGTTAAGTCAAAAATCTTAAGCCGGACATCTTTGTCTATCTCGATATCGACGGGGTCAACTTAGCACCGGTTTAAATCTTTAATCAATTTTAAATCCGGGAGGGGGTAAGCGATTACCCCTTTCTTCATTTTCGGCGATCGTGCCGGACGATCGAGATTGAGTTCATTTTACCTTTTGTTGTTGTCGGAGAACAACGGAGAAGTCGACTGTGCTTAAACCTTTTTATTCGTTAACGATGTCACCGCATCGCTGAACGCCGTTTGCTGAATTTACCTTACCAGGTATTCATATTAATATATTTTCCATAAATTTATTCCAAGGCTAATTATTAATAAATTAAGCCCTTGCAACCGTTACCCTATTATTGCCCTGAATAATTATGAAAAAGCCGATACTCCTTTTATTGTTTTTTATCAGTTTTAAGACTTTCGCCCAATACCGCGACCTTTATTTTGAACATTTGAATGTGGTGGAAGGCCTGCCCGAAAGCATGATCCTGGCCCTTCACCAGGATAAATTAGGCTACATGTGGATCGGCACACAAAACGGCCTTGTGCGCTATGACGGGTATAAGGTAAAAGTCTATAAGCTGGGCAACAATATTAAAGGAGTTCTGAAAGACTTTGCCGCAGAATGCATTTATGAGACAAAAGACGGCGATTTATGGGTCTTGTCCCGGGAACACAACCTCTTTCGTTATAACCGTGCCGCCGACAACTTTGGACGATATATACTTGGAAAACACGACAACGGATTCTCGAAAGAAAACATAGTTATTGATGACGACGGCTACCTTTGGCTTTACCCACGACAATTTCCAGGGGCTTTTTCATCCGAAAGATATCCTGTTATAAGGCTGGACATAAAAACGCGCCGCCAGGAACAATTTCCCGACTCAACCACCGCCATGGTGATCAGCAAAACCGGCAGAGTATGGCTGGCGGTAAAAAAAGGATTGGCATACTTTGATCGTTCTACAGGCAAATTGAGTAATGCGTTCTCGCCGTTCCCGGTCAGCGACAAGCAATATATCGCTAACCTCTATGAGGCGCCGTCGGAACCCGGAATTTTGTGGTTTACGATTGTTGATAAACAGGGTAAACCGTTAGGACTTTATTCATTTGATACTGTCGCCCGTTTATTCAAAAAATTTACAGCCGATCCGCATGTACCCGGCGCCATTGCTTCGACAATTATTCATACCATCTTCGAAGATGACCGGCGCCGGCTTTGGTTTGGAACAGTAAACGGGTTGTCTCTTTTTGACCGGGCCAACGGGAAGTTCAGCAATTACACTCCGCCGAAACCACTTTCAAATTTAAAGGAAAACCCGGTTACCAATATCGCGGAACAAGCGGACGGCAAGCTGTGGCTGGCAACCTTTCAATACCCCAATAATAGTAATGGCCTTTATTTGTTCGATCCATCCAACGGCGGCTTTACGCGGTATGCCCACGACAAAAGAAAACCATACTCGCTCAACGTAAACAGGGTAACATACCCAATGGTGGATCGCGCCGGCACGCTTTGGGCAGGCATGGCCTGGGGCGGCGTCGACCGGGTTAACGGGCTGCGGTCTCAGTTTAACGCTTACCTGCCCGGCGGCGACAAAACCGGGTACCCGGCCGGGGGCGCTACCGGCGTCGCCCTGGCCCCGGATGACTATTGCTGGTTTAGTTCCAGTGAAGGCTTGATCAGGTGGAAGCCCGGTACCGAAGTTTTTGAAAGAGTCAGCTTACCATCCTATGTTAAAAAAGACAATTTAACGGTTTACGCTGCGGACCGGAGCGGTTTGATCTGGTGCGGTTCAGGCAACGTGAGCCTTTTTACTTACGACCCGAAAACACGCGATGTCGATACCCTCCGTTGTCCCGGTAAATGGGAGGCTACGCTAATAATGAACGTTTACCAGGATCACGCCGGCATAGTTTGGATAGGCACCCTGGGCTACGGCCTGTATAGCTTTGATAAGCAATCCCGCAGGTTTACCGCTTACCCGTATGAGAAAAACAAACCTGGCGCCCGTTACAGAGGCAAAAGTCTCGACAACGGAGAAGTGCTCAGCATCAACGAAGACCGGCAACACGTATTATGGGCCGGCACCAACCTGGGCGGACCGAACCGGTATAATAAAAAAGACGGTACGTTTACCTCTTTTTTTGACAGGGCTAAGGGCTTAGCTTGTGTAAATGACATACGGGAGGACAAGGCGGGGCGCTTTTGGGTCGGGACCTATGAGTCGGGCTTATTTTTGTTCGACCGGAAAACCGGCCGGGTAAAACAATTCACCCAACAGGACGGCTTGCTCGACGACGATGCGGCCGGTATACAGGAAGATGAACAGGGCAACCTGTGGCTCAGCTGCCAGCGCGGATTTACCCGGTTTAACCCGGTTTATAACACCTTCACCCGTTATACCGCTGCTAATGCGCTGCCCTTCGCTTTAGGACAGGCGCGGCTGAATTTATTTATTAAAACAAGAGACAATGAATTGATATTTTTTTCCCGCAATGGCATTGTAGCCTTTTACCCGGATAAGCTAAGCAAAAACCTTTACCCGCCGCAGGTGCAAATAGAGACGCTTGAGCACAATGACCCGCAATCAAAGGACGATACGACCACAACAGAGGGCCTTTACGGTAAACAGCAGGTTGAATTGCCGCACAATCAAAACCGCATCAGCTTTAATTATGTGGCGCTGCATTTTGAGAACCCCTCACAAAACCAGTACGCTTACCAGTTGGTGGGTTACGATAAAAACTGGGTGCAGGCCGGTACGCAGCGCAGCGTTTCCTACACCAACCTGTCTCCTGCCAGTTACACCTTTCGGGTAAAAGCCTCCAATAGTGATGGTCTATGGAATGAAAAAGGGGCTTCAATTATTGTGGTCATTCGCCCGCCCTGGTGGGAAACCTGGTGGGCGCTTACCCTGTTTGTTTTGGCGCTTATCGGTGTAGTATGGGCCATTGTTTATTATCGCTCGCGGAGCTTACTGCGGGCGAAACACCTGCTCGAACAAAAGGTACAGCTGCGCACAAAAGAAGTATTGGAGCAAAAGGAGGAGATAGAAACCCAGCGCGACAACCTGGCGCATACTTTAGGCGAACTTCAAACCACCCAATCGCAACTGGTGCAGCGCGAAAAAATGGCCTCTTTGGGTGAGCTCACCGCTGGCATCGCGCACGAGATACAGAACCCGCTCAACTTTGTGAATAATTTTTCGGAGATTAATACCGAACTTATCGATGAGCTGCAGGAGGAAATTGACAAGGGCGCTTATGAGGAAGCAAAGGCCCTTGCGGTTGACATCAGGGAAAATGAGCAAAAAATAAAACAGCATGGCAAGCGTGCGGATTTTATTGTAAAAGGCATGCTGCAGCACTCACGCATCAGCACCGGCGAAAAGCAGCTCACCAATATCAATGTTTTGGCCGACGAGTTTTTTAAACTGTCGTACCATGGCTTGCGGGCCAAGGACAAAAACTTCAATGCTGAACTGGTCACCAATTTTGACCCGGATCTGCCGCCAGTGAATATCGTACAGCAGGACATCGGCCGGGTGCTGCTCAACCTGTTCAATAATGCGTTCTACGCGGTAGCCCAAAAAGCAAAAACCGCCGATCCCGGATATAAACCCACCGTCGAGGTCACAACGTTTGTTTCTCCATCCGGCAGCTGGGGAGCCTCCGTCCGCGATAACGGCAACGGCATTCCCGAGGCGATAAAAGATAAGATTATGCAGCCGTTCTTTACTACTAAACCGACAGGTGAGGGAACAGGGTTAGGACTCTCATTAAGCTACGATATTGTGGTGAAGGGGCATGGCGGTACGATCAACATTGAAAGCAAAGAAGGAGAAGGCTCCGCATTTACGATAACATTGCCCGGAAATTGATTTGGCCATGAAAAAACTACTTTTTCTTTTTCTATTAGTATTCGCCCTCTCGCACCTGCAAGCGCAAAAGCTTAATGTGGATAGTTTGATCCACGCGGCACTCGCCATAAAAATAGATGACGACAATTCAAGCGCTCCGCAAAATCCCGATAGCCTTTTAAAGCTATTGCCCGGCCTTAAATCACCGGCCGCCAAAATAGAGATGATCTATGACATCATCCTGCTGGATAATGGCGAAATGAGTCCCGATAAAGCATTGTATTACCACAAAAAAATACTCGATCTTGTAAAAGCAGAACATGACCAGGTATCCGAGGTGGTGATCACCAGCGAAATGGGCTATACCATTTCTCAAAGCGGCGATAACCCCGACGGGATGGCGATGATATTCAAAGCACTGGAAATGGCCGAAAAAATCGGCAACAAACAAGCTATTGGGATCTGTTATGACAACCTGGGCGTATGTTACCTTGGCGACCGGCACGTCAACATAGCATATTACTTAAAAGCCGTTAGCTTCTCACTAGCCGGTCGCGATCAATTATTTACAACCGCCGAATTTAGCAACCTGGCCCGCGTGTATGCAGAAAGCAAGCAAACCGATTCCGCTACCTATTATTTTCTGAAAGAGGCTCAGCTCGTATTTCAAAATAAGTCCCACATTGAAATTTCGCGCACGCTATCCCGTATGCTGGTTTTGCTTGGTCTTCTGCAGCCCGATAACGCCACCCGGTTAAAATGCTTTAACGCCGCCCTCAGCACGGGCTTTGCCAAAAAAGACCCAACAACAAGAGGCTTTATTTGGCGAAATATTGCCACCGTTTACAAGTCAGAAAATAAAATTGATTCCGCTTTACTTTATGCTGACAAGGCGTATAAGGCCGTGCATGACAAATTCGTTGTCGGCAGAATTGCAC
>Ga0206808_1203_pt1 | contig 10985 bp, 10 predicted proteins | sample Alteio_BWOrgCont_58_FD_152899 | JGI IMG/M metagenome (GOLD analysis project Ga0206808, IMG submission 152899) | Enriched cells from forest soil in Barre Woods Harvard Forest LTER site, Petersham, Massachusetts, United States -... | ecosystem: Environmental > Terrestrial > Soil > Temperate forest >...
GCGCCGGCGAATTTCGCGGTGATGGCGGGGCGGTTGGGGAATCGTGCGGTGGTGGCGAGCCGGGTGGGCGCCGATGCGCTGGCGGAAAAAGCGCGGTGTGAACTGGAAGGGCTTCCGGCGGAGAGCGGGTCGCTGCAGACGGACGCCGAATATGCAACCGGTACCGTTACAGTTGCGCTGAAGGATGGAGACGCGGAGTACACCATCCTGGAGCCGGTGGCGTGGGACCGGCTGGCGCTGACGCCGGAGTGGCGGGAGCTGGCAGGGAAAGCGGATGCGGTTTGTTTCGGCACGCTGGCGCAGCGGGCGGAGGCGTCGCGCGCAACAATTCTGGGGTTTCTGGATGGAACGCGGCGGGAGTGCGTGCGGGTTTTCGATGTGAACCTGCGGGCGCCGTTCTGGTCGGGCGAGGTTTTGCGGGATTCGCTGGGGCGGGCCACGATCCTGAAACTGAATGCAGGCGAACTGCGCCACGTGCTGATGGGGACGGGCGTTTGCCCTTACCCGACGGAGGCGCGGGACGATGACGATTTGCTGCGGGCCGCCCGGCAGCTGCTGGAGCGGTATCCAGTAGAACTGGTGTGCATCACGCTGGGCGCTCGCGGGAGTTTGCTGGTGACGCGGAGCGGGCATGACCGGCATCCGGGGCTGGCAACGAAGGTGAAGGATACGGTGGGCGCGGGGGACGCGTTCACGGCGGCGCTGACGCACTATTATCTGGAGGGCGCGCCCCTGGCGGTACTGAATGAGGCGGGGAATCGGTGGGGCGCCTGGGTGGCCTCGCAGGCGGGCGGGATGCCGCCCATGAAAGCGGAGACGCTGGAGCGAGTGAGCGAGGAGATACGAGCGACGGCGCGCCCAGGCCGGCACGATCCTGAGGCGTGAGCGGTGCCCGGCTTACTCGGCGGCGCTGCGGAAAACTGCGCAACACCTTTCAAGGCATCGCCGGTGCGCTGGCGCGGAGCATCTTTGCGGTCCAGGCGGCGCCGGGCAGGCCACTGGCGGCGAGGAGTTGCAGCTCTCGCTCGAGGTCGTATGCGACGCGGCGGATGGTGGGCCGGTCCTCGTCGAGGAGCAGCCAGGAAGCGCGGGGATCGCCGTCGTAAGGGAGGCCGACGCTGCCGCTGTTGATGAGGAGCTTGGGTGTTCCGGTGAGGGAGCGGACAGAGGGAAGATGGGTATGGCCCCAGGCGACGATGGGCTGGCCGAGCGGTGAGTAGATCGCTTCGAGGTCGGCGTCGGTGGCATCGGCGGCAGGAGCGCGCCAGCAGCCTGCGGGGCTGGCGTGAACCAGAGCGAAGCCGGAGGAAATGTCAGCCCGGGCGAGAGACAGCGGTAAACTTCGAAGCCATGCGAGGCGCGCCTCCCCGAGGATGCCGCGGGTTGCGGCGGCGATCCCGCGGATGGCGTCCCAGAGAGCGGGCGGGGCTTTGGATTGAGCGGCGAAGTCTTCGAGCGCCTGGGGACGGATGAGCATTTCGTCCGTGTTGCCCAGGACGCCGGGCCAGCCGAGTTCACGGATGTAGTCGAGGACTTCGACGGGGCTGGAGCCGCTGTCGGCCAGGTCGCCTCCGTGGAGGATGAGGTCCGGGGATTGGTGGCGAAGATCGGCGAGGACGGCTTCGAGGGCGGTGCGATTGCCGTGAATGTCGGAGAGAACGGCGATGCGCATGGGGTGAGGCGCGATGGGAGCGGCGCGATTATTTAGCGGGTGCAGCCGGGGCGGCTTCCTGCGGGGGGATGAGCGGGAGCTGCTCGACGACAGCGAAACCGGTTTGGCGCAGCATCTGGAGGACGGTGGGGCTGGCGAGGCGCGTGGCGTCGTACTCGACGCGGATGGTCTTCCACTCCTCGTCGACCTTGATGTGGCGGATGCCGTAGACCTCGCGCAGATTGCCCAGCGCGAACATGGCGGATTCGGTGGGATGGCCTTCGTAGCGGTAGAGGGCTTCGAGCTGGGTCATGCGTTGATGATACGGCAGTCGGTGGCGGATGGAGGGTTGGTGTTTAGGGGGTGTCCTGAGTATCGTGGGCAGGGAAACGCACTGTGCTCAGGACGATCACGTAAAAACTAGAAACGAACGCCGGGTTGGAGGAACGGGTTGGACTGGCGTTCTTCTCCGATGGTAGTGGCGGGGCCGTGGCCAGGGATGACGCGGGTTTGGTCGGGAAGGATGAGCAGGCGGTCGTGGAGGGAGCGGAGGATCTGTTTGCTGTCGCCGCCGGGAAGGTCGGTGCGGCCGATGGAGCCGGCGAAGAGGGTGTCGCCGGCGAGGAGCAGGTTTTCCGGCACGAAGTGAAGGCAGATGCTGCCCTGGGTGTGGCCTGGGGTATGGAGGATCTGCGCGGTATGACCGGCGATGCCGACGGTCATGCCCTCTTCGGCACTAGCGTCCGGGGGAGCGATTTCCGGGGTGGGGACGCCGAGCCAGCTAGCCTGCATGTCCATCATCGTGAGCTGGGGCAGGTCGTTCTGGTTGAGGAAGACGGGGGCGCCGGTGGCTTTCTTGAGGCGCGCCGCGCCGCCGATGTGGTCGATGTGACCGTGGGTGACGATGACCTGTTTCAGACTGAGTTTGTGCCGCGCGAGGAAGGCGAGGATCTGCGGGATGTTGTCGCCGGGATCGACGACCATCGCTTCGCCCGTGGTCTCGTCGCCGAGGATGGTGCAGTTGCACTGGAGGGGGCCGACGGGAAAGGTTTCGAGGATCATGCTTCTATTGTCGGCGACGCGGCGATTCCGTCACTCCTGTTTGTGGTCCCCTTTTTTGATTCGGGAGACAGGCGGCCTTTTGGGAGCGCTCTTCCGCCGCGGTCCGGGTGTGTTGCCCGCCGGCTGCAGGCCCTGGGCTGTGCTCCGCAGAGCAGCCGTCAGGTCTTTGGCGGAGAGCGCGCTCGCGGGGTCGAGAAGCCACTGGAGGATGAGCCCGGAAAGAAGCACATGGTGAAACGTGCCGATGGTCCGCGCCGTTTGCTCGCTGATGGCGCTCTCTTCCCGACCAAGAAACATGGCCGCTAGCCCAACGCGCGCGGTATAGAGATTGCCGGCGAGAAAGCCGCGGGTGGCCGGCTGGCCGACCATCTGCGTGAAAATCTCAAAGTTGGCAATCCACAGCGGGCGGTAGGTTTCGAAGGTGGCGATGATCTTCGCCCAGATGGCTTCAAAGCGCGCCGCGGGCGCAACGTTGCCGGGAACCGTGGTTCGTAATGCGCGCTGGAGCTCCTGATCCCATTCACCGAAAGCGAGCAGCAGGGCTTCGGTCAGCAGCGCGTCCTTGGAAGAGAAGTGATAGCCGATGGCGGCCAGGCTGACTCCGGCCGCGGAGGCGATGTCGCGGGCGGTGGTGCGGTTATAGCCCTTTTCCAGCAGGCACTTTTTGGCGGCCTGCAGCAGAGCCTCACGATTGCCCATGAAAAAGATTGTAAGGCAGGGTAGAACAAACGTCCAAGACATGCGTATAGTACATTTGTGCAAGACATTTGTACAAATCATTTCAGCCCTGGAGGTGACTATGAAGAACAAACGCGTCCTGATCTCGGGAGCGAGCGTGGCCGGCCCGGCACTGGCTTTCTGGCTGAGCCGTTATGGATTCGAGCCGACCATCGTGGAGCGCGCCCCGGCGGTTCGTCCTGGCGGGTATGCGATCGATTTTCGCGGAGCTGCGGTGCGGGTGCTCGAACGGATGGGTCTGCTGGCCGAAGTGCAGCGGAAGCAAACGCGGATCGGCGCGATCACCATCGTGGATGAGAAGAACAGGAAGGTGGCGAGTATGCCGGATGGATTTACCAGCGGCGAGCTGGAGATTCTGCGCGGAGATCTCGCGGCCATCTTCCACGAGGCCACACGGGACTCGACCGAATACATTTTCGACGACAGCATCTCGGAGCTCCGGGAGAGCGACAGCGGCGTCGATGTGTTGTTCGAGCGAAGCGGACGGCGCAGGTTTGACCTGGTGGTGGGCGCCGACGGACTGCATTCGAAGGTGCGGGGGCTGGCTTTTGGGGAGGAAGCCCGGTTCGTGCACTATCTCGGCTACTATGTTTCGATCTTCACCATTCCGAACTATCTCGATCTGGACCGGAGCGGACTGTACTACGGAACCCTGGGCAGGAAAGTGGGCATCTTCAGCGGCGGCGACGGGCGGGACGCAAAAGCGTCGTTCTTTTTCGCGACCGAGCCGCTGGAGTACGACCGGCACGATGCGGACGAGCAAAAGCAAATCCTGCGCGAACATTTCCGGCAGGAAGGCTGGGAGGTCGCGCGTCTGATGGAGATGATGGAAACGGCACCCGATTTCTATTTTGACTCGGTCAGCCAGGTGAAGATGCCGCAATGGTCGAGCGGGCGCAGTGTTTTGCTGGGGGACGCAGCGTACTGCGCATCGCCGCTCTCCGGAATGGGAACCGGCATGGCGGTGGTGGGCGCGTATGTTCTGGCGGGCGAACTGGCGGAGGCCGATGGGGACCACGCTGTGGCGTTCGCCAACTATGAAAACCGGATGCGGGAGTTCGTCAGGAAATGCCAGGGGATTGCAGATGGGGGAACCGACTGGTTCGTGCCGCGAACGCGGTTTCGCCTGTGGCTCAGCAATCAGATGTGGAAGATTCTCCCTTACACGCCGTGGAAGAACATGATGATCGAAGTTCCGCTAAAGATTGGAAACTCAATCCAACTGAAGGAGTATGGGCAAGGGGCGAGGCAAATGGTGTCGTGAGGGCGGCAATGCGGCGTGAAAAAGGGCAGGCTCGCGGGCCTGCCCTTTGATTTTTATGCGGAAGTTTACTTGCTCTTCGGCGTGCTCTGGGAGGTGCTGGAGCCGGAGAGGACCGAATGACGGTGGGTGGTCTGGTGCTGCATGAGGACGGTGAGCGAGATGGAGGTGAGGATGAAGATCCCGGCCAGCCAGGCAGTAGATTTGGTGAGGAGATTGGCGGCGGAGCGGGGTCCGAAAGCGGTCTGGGAGCCCTGGCCGCCGAAGGCGGCGGCGAGGTCCGCGCTCTTGCCCTGCTGGAGCAGGATGATGATGATGAGCAGCAGACAAACGATGACGTGGATGGTGGTGACGAAGATGATCACGGGATTTTGAAGAACCTCATTTTTCGACGAACCATTCTGGCACACCCGGGCGCGCACAGGCGCGCGGGCTTGAAATTTTGGTGCGGAAGGGGGGACTTGAACCCCCATGCCTTTTGGGCGCCACCCCCTCAAGATGGTGTGTCTGCCAATTTCACCACTTCCGCACTTAAAAACTGCTTTGTTTTCAACTTGTTGGCCGGAACCGTTGTTGAGGGCCGATTCCAGTGTATTCATTTTTGTCACTACCCTGCGCCGCGTGCCTCGGTGTGCCTGTTGGCGGTTCTCAAGTCCGCCCAATCGCATGAACAACGCCTGCACGGCGTTGGCCTGCGGATGCACGTAGCGCATCGTCGTCTTAATGTTATCGTGGCCCGCTACGTACTGCAACGTAAACGGGTCGGTGTGCTCTCCGGCCTCGGTCAGGAAGGTGTGGCGGAGTCCGTGGAGCCCCGCATCCGGATGGGTCTGGATTCTCTTCCGCAAGTCGCCGATCTGGGTCTCGAGCACCCACGGTCCGAGCGGCCGGGCAGGGTCGCCCGGGTGGGTGAAGATGTGGGCGCACTTTGAAGCCGCAATCAGCTTCTCACCTGGAGAGGAGCCGCTTCGCCGCCGGGGGAGCTTCCATCGATCCAGGAATCCAGACGATGTCTGCGACCTCGAGTGCGCACGCGTTCGCAGCCTTTTCCGCCTTCTCCCGCGTGGCCTGCGCTTCACTCTAGTGAATTGTCCGGGAATCAGAGCTACTCTTCCTGAATATCTTCTCCCTTCGCAACCCTATCGTGAACTGCATGTGCTGAAGATGAGATCCTAAGTTTTCCCGTAGTTGAGGGAGCAGACGCACCGCTGGCACGTCGGGTTTTGCGCGATGTTCAGGGTGCGCCGAAACTCCTGTGCGTCTTCCGAGTTCACGGCTTCTTCCAGCGACCCCTGCGCGCTGCCCACTTTGCGATGAAAGAAACACGGTCTGACGCTCCCATCTACCTCCAGCACGGCAGAAACCCAGGGGGCACCGCACACCGGCGACTCCGGCGGCAGATCACCCAGGCGCTCGCGAAAGCGGCGCGCGATGCGACGCAACTTCTCGGCGGATTCCACGATGTAACGCCGTGCAATTGCGTCGGCGTATTCGTCCACGAGGAGTTCGATCTCCTTTTCGAGCGTGTCGACTTCACACCGGGTCAGCGCGACCTGATCCTGGCGCTCCACAGGCCAGACCAGTTCACGATTGAAAGCTGTGGACGATACATCCGTCGCCAGAAACGAGATGGAATCGAAGCCCAGGTCCTGCGCCGCTCGCACCGTTTCACGCAGGAACAAAAAGTTCGCGCGTTGCACAGTGCTGCGCGCGTGAATCGGCATGCCCGGCCGCCGTTGTCGAATGGCGGCGATGCCCCCGCCGATCAGACGGAACCCACTCTGGACACGACGGACCAGATCATGAATCGCCTCCGGACCGTCGAGCGATACGATGATTTCGTCAACCCACCTGGCGATGGCCTCTGCCCGTTTCGAAAGCAGCAGTCCCGTGGTGAGCAGCGTGACCTGTACTTCACAGCTCTTCAAAAATGCGCAGAGCTCCTCGAACTGCGAATGGAGCAGAGGTTCGCCCCCCGTGAGGACGACCTGCTCCACCCCGAGCGCCCGAATAGAATCGCGGTGGCGCACCAGATCCGAAGGCTCGAGCTCCAAACCTCGCGGCCGCTTCCAGATGTCGCACATCAGGCAGCGGCAGTTGCAGTTTTCATGAATGTTCAGCAGCAGGATCGGAAGGGACGTCAGCTTGTGCGGCTGTGCGGAGACGGTTTGCGGTTTTTCCTGTTCGACGGACAGGTCAAGAGACATGCAGCGCCTCTTCCCAGGTGTGGCCAGTCCTTGACCCCTCGGCCTCCATCCTCGACACATGGAGGCCGCCCACACGAACATTGGCAAGCCCCAGGACGTTCTCCGCCGCTTCCAGCATTTCGAAGACCGGCCCGCGCAGCCAGCGGCTTTCGCCTTCGACCATCAGCGACGTCAGGTTCTGCTTCGACTCTGCCGGCAGGCGATTGAAAATCTCCCCAGAGGCCAACCGTACCTGGCCACCCACGATCACCAGTTCCACGTCGCGCCAGGTCAAGGTCGTCAGAATCTCCGCTGGATTTCCGGCGCGGCTCCGCACTGCGAACAGATCCCCGACCGCGTCGGCGCGCAGTGTGCTCTCACCGCGATGCAAACGCAAAATGCGCGCTGCCTCATCCGTCACCATCCGGTACAGCTGCTCGGCGGGAAGATCGCAGGTTCGAAACGCGAAGCGCAATTCGTCCAGCAGATCGCCCTGCGCGGTCAGCGGTGAGTCGCTGCCCAGCGCAAGCCGTCGGATCGAACGCAATTGTTCCGGAGTGTGCGTTTTCCCGAACAGAAAGCTGTTCGATGAGGGGCAAATAACCACGGCTGTGCCACGGCGATCGAGCAGAGTTGCTCCTGCTTTGTCCAGTGCCAGCGCGTGCACGAGAACACTGCGCGAGTCGAGCGCACCCAGCGCATCCAGCGCTGCCAGTTCCTCCGCCGCAGTCTGGTCAACGCCTTCTCCGGCATGAATAAAAAACGGCTCGTCAGCGCCGGTACTCCGCAACGCCCCCGAAATATCCGCGGAAAATGCAAGCGAGTGCTCCCAACCATATTTCTCCACTACGCGCACGGGGAAATCTTCGCTCTGCAGCACCGGGTGCAGCGGGTTGTGCTGGCACACGGTGGTGGCTCCCGACAGCAGGTTGCGAAGGCCGCCCCACCAAAGCCGGACCTCTTTCGGGACTCGTCTGTGCAACCGGATCGTCTCGGCTTCATTCGCCTGGATGTCCGTCGCCCACTCCGTTGCATTCCTGTAAGGAGGAGAACCGAGCCGGGGGAACAACCCAAATTCAAGGTGATCGTGGGCATTTACCAGGCCCGGAAAGAGCATGTAGCCGTCCAGAGCCAGGTTGTGAGCCTGGTTCGTGGGCGCAGCGGTGACCGGCGCCGCCTCGCTCACCATGGAAGCAATCACTCCGTTATGCAGACTAACGGACGCTGACGCCCATTCGCCGGCCCCCAAAGCGCACGGAGCTCCATGCAGAGTAAATGCGACGGTCGCCTTCCCATCCACTGCAGCCGGCAATCGGCGGAAGTGAAGCAGGAAGATCGGTGCCTTGCCGACGACTTGCTGCCAGGCCTCGTCCCTTCCGTACATCCGAAACAGCTCGCGCTCTGCCTCGCCAAACTCCGGTTCGAGACAGACAGCCAGCGTAAAGCCATGAGCACCCAGCGTCCTGACCAGGTCAGCAATCGACCGGCTCTCGACGGCCAGTTCATACGTCCGTCCGTGACTGTGGAATCCACGCTTCCAGCCAAGCGCAGCCGCGGTTGCCGGATGCATGTCCGAGATGAACAGATCGCCACCCGCACGTATGACTCGCGCCAGCTCCGAAGCACACTTTTCCATGTCCTGCACATAGCTCAGGACGAACGAGGCGAGCACGAAGTCCGCCGTCTCGTTCGCAAGGGGGACCGAAGGCAACTCCGCCAGCACCAGGCGGGCATGCGGCAGGTCCTTTCCGGCAGCAACGTCCAGCATCTCGCGAGAGTGGTCCAGCCCACGCAGCGAAGCAGCACCACCGCGCGCACAATGCTGCAGCCATCGACCCGTGCCGCAGCCGATGTCCAAAACATCCCTGCCTCGGCTGTCAGGCAAAATGCGGGTGAGCATCCGCTCTTCGAGTGCCAGAAGCGGGTTTCCCTGCTTGTCGTACACCGCGGCCCAGGCCGCAAAGGCATTCGCGTTCCCGGCAGTCTCCGCGAGTTCAGCGGACACACTCACAGGCTCTCCCGCTTCGGCTTGCGCAAATTGATGAAGCTGTGCGCCCACTCGAGTTCGAGTGGATAACTGTAGACGCGCAGAGCGTATCGCCATGCGCTTAATGTTTTCAGCAGAAGACGGCTCCAGCGTGGCGCACGAATGTCCTGCACGGTGGGCCAGCGGGATGCCACGACCAGTTCGAAATTGTCGATCAGCTTTTTCGTCCTGCCCTTCAGCCACGGCGCGCTCGTATCAATCCGCAGCGTGAAGTCCAGCCACTTCTTGCTCGCCCATTCGGCCGGAGAGTCCGGGAAGGAGATCTTGTCGTCCACGTCGCCGTACATGCCACCCTTCTGCGGCGTCGGCGTATAGTGCTGAACAATGATTTCCGAATCAGGATTGATCCTCTTTATCTTCCGGATGAATTGCAGCGTCTCGCGTGTGTCCCGCTCCGGATCTTTGGGATTCCCCACCACAAACGAAAACTCCGGGATGATCCCAAACTCGCGCGTACGCTGAGCCATCGTCAGCGTCTGATCCGTAGTGATGCCCTTCTGCATTTCCTTCAGAGCCCAGTCGGAGCCTGACTCCGCGCCGAAGAAGATCATCGTGCACCCTGCCTTTGCAATCGTCGCCATCGTCTCGTCGGAGTAGCGCGACATAATGTCGACGCGGCCCTCACACCACCAGTGCAGCTTGAGCGGAATCATCAGTTCGCAGAGCCGGCGCGCGTGATCTTCACGAAGAAAGAAGTTCATGTCGTAAAACTGCACCGAGTCGGCACCGTACTTCTCGATCAGGTGCTTCAGGATGGCAACGGTGCGTTCCGGCGACTCCATCTTCTCATCGCGTCCATACGCAGCGTGAACGCCGCAGAAGCTGCAGTTGAACGGACACCCGATGCTGGCGTGATGCACGGCCGTGCGCTTTCCAAAAAACGACGGCCGCAGATATTTCTCTACGGGTACACGATGGAACGGCGTCCAGGGAAAACTGTCCGGACCCTTCATCGGCCGCTCAGCGTTGCTGCGATGCAGACCAAAGGCGTCCTTGTACGACAACCCGCGAATCGAATTCAGACTGCGATTGCCCCGCAGCGCATCGATCAGTTCCAGGAGTGTGTCCTCCCCCTGGCCCCGCACCACAAAATCCACATACTTGGCATTCAGTGCCGAGTCAGGATAGATCGAAGGAAAATATCCACCCCACACGATCTTCACATGCGGCCGCAGCCTGCGAATTTCGCGCGAAGTCTCCATCGCCGCCACCATCTGAGGTCCAGGCATCGTGGACACGCCAAGCAGTTCTACGGGATGAGAATCGATGAGTCGCAGCAAGGCCTCGACAGGCTTGTCTTCGAGGTTGCCGTCGACAATCTCGTACTCTTCCCGCCCTTCGAGTACGGCGCCAAGAGCGAGCACCGCCAGGGGCAGCCGGCAGTTGCGCGGCCGGGTTGCACGTGGATGGAAGAGAAGAATCATGCTGTTTTCCTGGCAGTGTAGATCCGGAAACGTGCGGGCTCGCGCCGGCCATGCCATCGCGCAATCCACGGCCTCATCGCCCATCGCAATCCGTAGAAAGGCGCGTGCCGCTCCCATTGCAGACCGAGACTCTGCTCCAGCTTCGCCAGCCGCTCGTCGGTGAGGAACTCCAGACTCCGAATCGAGTTCGAGGGTGTGCCGAAGCGGCCGAGAAACGCAGCGCGCCGTTCGGCCAGCATCTGTTCACCGCTGCATTCTCGCGAGTACCACGGCGAATCCGCCACAACAATCATGCCGCCGATCCTGAGGCAGCGCAGCGCCTCCGCCAGGGTTTCCCCGTAGCCCTCGGCATAGTGGAAAGAGGCGTTGTAGATCACGGCGTCGAACTGGGCCGCGCCAAACGGGAACCGTGTGCTCTCTGCCTGAAACCGCGGAAACATCTCCGGCAGATGCGGCCGATAGTGTTTTGCCGCACCGAGGCCATCCTGGTCGTTGACGAGCAGATCGATCGCTACGGGCCGGAATCCCTTTTGCGCAAGCCGATAGCTGAGCCAGCCGTTGCCGGCGCCGACATCGAGGATTCGCGCTTCTGCGCCCGCCTCCGCCTGAATTCGCG
>Ga0206808_1202_pt2 | contig 10978 bp, 14 predicted proteins | sample Alteio_BWOrgCont_58_FD_152899 | JGI IMG/M metagenome (GOLD analysis project Ga0206808, IMG submission 152899) | Enriched cells from forest soil in Barre Woods Harvard Forest LTER site, Petersham, Massachusetts, United States -... | ecosystem: Environmental > Terrestrial > Soil > Temperate forest >...
ACGCCGGTGGCGGTGGATGTGCGCGTCATCGGTGCGAGTAGCCGCGATCTCCAGGCACTCACGCAGTCCGGAAAATTCCGCCAAGATTTATTTTATCGCCTGAATGTTTTGCCGCTGCGCTTGCCCGCGCTGACGGAGAGGCGTGAAGATATTCCATTGCTCATGCAATATTTCCTCACGCGCGCGGCGGAGGCGGCGGGGACCCAGCCGCCCAAACTCGGCGCGAATGCTGAGGTCGCGCTCCAGGCGCACGACTGGCCCGGCAACGTCCGCCAGCTCCGCAACGTTGCGGAATGGCTGGTCATCATGCACGGCGGCAGCGATAAAACACTCGGTGCAGGCGACCTGCCGCCCGATGTGCAGCAAAACACGCCGCAAGTTTTGAACTGGGAAAAAGGGTCTGAGATTATGGCGCTCCCCCTGCGCGAAGCGCGCGAAGTGTTTGAGCGTGAATATCTGCTCGCGCAGCTGTCGCGTTTCGGCGGGAATATTTCACGCACGGCCTTATTCGTCGGTATGGAACGCAGCGCCCTTCACCGCAAACTCAAACTCCTCGGCCTGTCGAGTGTCGACCGCGCGGGCGGGGGTGACGCCGAAGTGCCGGAAGAGGGCGGGGAAGCGGATGCGGCGTAAAAAGACGCAACGTCATTCCCGCGAAAGCGGGAATCCATGGCGCGGACTCGTCAAAAAGATATCTGTCTGAAATTATGCTCCCTGGATCCCCGCTTTCGCGGGGATGACGGTTGTGATTAAACGCGGTAAAAGAATTTATGACCAAGCGAATTCGATACGAACTTAATCCCTGGCAGGACGATCCGCCTGGCGATCTGCGCGTGATCCCCGATTTTCTGCCATCGCCCCAGGAACTGGCGGCGGCGGAGCGGCGCACCAAAGTTACGCTGGAACTATCCGACCGCGCGTTAAAGTTTTTCAAAGCCCAGTCGGCAAATTTAAAATCCCCTATCAGGTGATGATCCGCCGCTTGCTCGACCACTATGCGGTGCAACAACGCTTGGCGCGGGAATAGTCAGGCGGCGGCGACACCGAAGTGCCGGAAGAGGGCGGGGAAGCGGATGCGGCTTAATAACTATAAAAAAGTTAGTCTGGCCGGAATAACATTTTCGTTAATTGGATTTTTGGAATCGCGGACATCAATGCCTTTTTTCCTGGCTTGCTCGAGCACATAATCAAAAGCTGCCGGAGATAAATTTTTAAATGCGCGGCGCATGCATTTATCAATATCTTTCCTATTTAAGTCGGTCTTTTTACTTACCAAATGTAGCCCAGCTCCAAATATTCCAACTATCATAAAGAGGGGAATTATGCCTCGTATATCTCCTAGAGGCTTAAGATTCAACAGGTAAATACCAACTGGTTGTGCTAGTAAGCCGACTATAATAGTTTGGGTGAGAAATTCAGAATACCGATAAGTCTTTTCTAGGTCATCACATGTCAAGTTGAATTGCTTAACTTCCTCTAAAACTTTAGGTGGTAAAGGGCCTATGCCGTCCTCATGCATATGCGCGGCAAATTTCAAATTACGCGATAAAACGGGTGTAAATAATTTCATGGTTATTTCCTTTGTGGATGTTAGTCGTTGACAACTTTTAAAGTCAAGAAATTTAATACTTTCACAGCAAATCCCCTTCACAATTCCCGCCAAATCCCTATCCTAACCCCATGAAAACCTTGCCGATTCCGCGCGCCGTTTTGTTCGACTGGGACGGCACCCTCGTCGATACTTGGAAGGCGATTATTGCCGCTTATAACATCACGCGCATCGCCATGGGGATGGATCCCTGGGATGAACAGACGGCGCGGCACAACATCCGCAAATCCTGGCGCGACGCGTTTCCTGAGGTCTTCGGCGACCGTTGGGAAGAGGCGGGACGGATTTACCGCGAACAATACGGCGCGATTAATCAGCAGCATATTGAACCAATGAATGGCGCCTTTGAACTGCTCGGAGAACTCGCGGCGATGAAAATCCATGTCGGAATTGTCAGCAATAAACTCGGCAAATATCTGCGCAGCGAAATTGAATATTTTAATTGGACCCATCATTTTGTCCGCGCTGTCGGCGCACAGGACGCCGCGCGCGATAAACCCCATCCGGACCCGGTGATTTTCGCCCTGGACGGTAGCGACATCACGCCCGGCCCGGACGTTTGGTTTATCGGCGACACGGGCGTTGATATGCAGGTCGCGCACGCGACCGGCTGTACGCCGATCCTGGTCAACGGCCACAGCATGAAACCCGGCGAGCGCGAGGAATACCCGCCCGCCGCCGAATTTGACGACCTTCCCGCGTTGCATGCGGCGCTGATTTCCATTATGACGGATGAAAACCAAACCCCGGCAAAGGCGCGCAATGTCTGACAAAAATCCATCGGTGCAAGATTCATTTTTAAACGCAGTCCGCAAACAAAAAGCGCCCGTGACGGTATTTTTAATGAACGGCGTAAAACTCCAGGGCGTCGTCACCAGTTTCGACAATTTCTCCATGCTGCTGCGCCGCGATGGGCACGCGCAACTGATTTACAAACACGCGATTTCCACGATCATGCCGGTGAATAATATTCAGCTGTTCGTGCCGGGGGATGATGTGGATGCCGGTAAAGACGTTTCCGGTGCCGAATAAGTTTTCCCCTCTCCCTGCAGGGAGAGGGCCAAAGTGCTTAGAGAGCATCGCGAACTTAGCACTTTGGGGTGAGGGGGACGTGACGCAGAAGAATATTCTAAAAGTTGTGGACTGCCTCCCGTCCCCCTCATCCACCCTTCGGGCACCTTCTCCCTGCAGGGAGAAGGGAACTTTAATTTATGGTTAATCGCAACACCGCTATCGTTATCTGTCCCATCGACAAGGATACTTTCCGCGATCCGGATTATAAATTGGCGGAGGCGGTTGGGTTGGCCGAGGCGATTAATCTCAATGTTGTATCATCACGATTTGTAAAAGTCGGACGCATTTCACCCGCCACATTTATCAGCGCAGGCGTGGTGGAACAATTGGCGGCGGAAGCAGCGGAAACGCAGGCCGAAGTTTTAATCGTCGATACGCAACTATCCCCCGTGCATCAACGCAACCTGGAACGCGCGTGTAAAATTAAAGTCATCGACCGCGTCGGATTAATTCTCGAAATCTTCGGCGCCCGCGCGCGGACGCGGGAAGGGAAACTACAAGTTGAACTTGCGCAGCTGACCTACCAGCGCTCGCGCCTCGTGCGCGCCTGGACGCACTTGGAGCGCCAGCGCGGCGGCGGTGGGTTTACGGGCGGTCCAGGCGAGACGCAAAAGGAACTCGACCGCCGCCGGATTGATGACACGGTCACGCGCCTGAAAAGACAGCTGGCCGAAGTCACGCGCACGCGTGCGCTGCATCGCAAATCGCGCGCGGTGAAACCGTATCCGATTGTGGCGCTCGTCGGTTACACCAACGCGGGGAAATCGACGTTGTTCAACCGCCTGACCGGCGCGGCCGTGATGGCGCAGGATTTACTCTTCGCCACGCTCGACCCCACGATGCGGCAATTAAAATTACCGTCGGGCCGCCAGGTGATTTTATCCGATACGGTTGGGTTTATCGATGACCTGCCGACGCATTTGATCGCTGCATTTCGCGCGACATTGGAAGAAGTCCTTGAAGCCGACCTGATTTTACATGTGCAAGACGTCACGCATGAAGAGGCGGACGTCCAGGCCGAAGCGGTGGTGGATGTGCTCGGCGATCTCGACATCGACGGCGAAGATAATGTGCGCGTGATGAACGTCGCCAATAAAATCGATCTGCTGCCGTCCGGCGAGCGCGGCAAAGTCACGCGCGAATTCGCTGACAACGCCGGCGCGGCGATCTCCGCGGTAGGCGGGCAGGGCATCGCGCAGCTGCTCAAACAAATCGATACGCGGTTATCGGAACGCGATACGTTCCATGAATATACCCTGCCAATCGAAAACGGCGAAGCGCTCGCCTGGCTTTACCGCAACGGCGAAGTCATCGCGCGGCGCGATAACAAAAAGACGATTAAGGTGCGGGTGTTATTAGCGGAGGATAAGGTGGGGATGTTTGAGAAGAAGTTTTTGAATTAATATGGAGTGCGGCTGTCTCGCCTTGGAAAACGATAAGGCCTTGGCGCATTTTTTTGATAAAATTGGAAATGTTTATATGCTTTTATGATTAGAGCTGCAGCCATAATACTTGCACCTCCGATGATAAAATTCTTGATTTGATTGTTCTCGGGTAAAGGAGGCAACGCAATTGCTATTCCCATGCCAAGCGGGATTGCAGCTAAAAGATACCTAGCTTTCATGAGGCCTAGCTCCCAATCACCTCAACCACCTTGTTATACAACTCATCCAATGCAAACGGCTTATTGATCACCCCGTGGATAATGTTTTCCAAATTCACCGTGCGGCGCCATTCACTTGCATAGCCGGACATCAAAATCACTTTGATTGTTGGGAATTGTGCGGTTGCCATTAACGTTAATTCCAAGCCGTCCATTTCCGGCATCACGATATCCGACAGCAGCAAATCAAACGGCGGTTCCGTCGACATCCGCGATAGGGCGGCGACGCCGTTTTCGGCCGTCTCGACCACATATCCATGCCCGGACAGCGAACGCGAGATCACCAGCATCAAGGCCGGATCGTCTTCCACCACTAAAATTCGTTTCATTTCTTGTCTCCGCTCACAGGTTTATTCGGCTCGACCGATTGCAAGGCTTTGCCCGTATCGGGCCCTTCGCTGCCGTCGCCAAAGGTGATCTTAACACTCCAGCCTTCTTGTGCAAATCCCGGGCGTTCAATGCGGAAGGGCAATTCGGCCCCCGCGCCGATTTTATCCCCCGGCCCGCGCGCCATAAAGGTTTTGCTCTCGCCCTGCGGGTTGGTGAAAATCAATTTGAACAACGGCACTTTCAATTCTGTCGGCGTATGATTGACGATCTGGCCGGACAGGACCAGCGCGTTATCCAACGCGCCAAAATGGCTTTCGTCGCGCACATTCACAATCGTAATGCCGCCGCCGGGCGGCAGGGGTGAAATACCGATCATGTTATAAAGCGCCAGCATTCCCGGCGCGCGCTGCGTGATCGCAGAACGCGCGATGATGATCGAGGCCAGCAGCAGCGATAAAAACACCAGCGAGGCAATCGGGAAAAATTGTTTGAACATCACCATGAAGGCCGATTCCGGTTTCGCCACGACAACAGGCGTCAGATTAGCGGACTTTAAGCGGATCTGGCGGTCTTCGGCACCGTCTTTTTTCGCCTCCGGCGCGGGGCGGATTTCGAGCTGCCGGACATCCGGCGGGACTTCGAATTTGGATTTGAGTTTTTCTGGCGGCGGTTCGGGTGGCGGCGTGGTTTTTTCGATTACCGGCGCAGGCGGCGGCTCTACATCCGCGGCGGTGGCGTGCCATTTATGCTTGCACTTGGCGCAAGCCACCATACGCCCCTCCGGCCCCAGGGCCGAAGCAGGAACATTATAACTCGCACCACAGTTGGGACAAATCAGGCTCACGCCCCCAGTTTGCAATAAACCGCGCGGCGGGGCAACTGGAGAGATTAATTAGGCGTCAGGTTCAACCCGCCGCAGTCTAGGTGGTTTTGCCAACTGGCCCCTCACGCGCCGTAGCAAGAGGGGTTTCATTTTTATCTTATTTTGTTCCGCAAGATGGTGGGCGGCATAAATAGTTGCTGTTTTACCAACGACTGTCCATTGTTGTTGAGTAAGGCGCTGTAACGTTTCTTCATTATGCACACCCATCGCATTAAGCGCCAACATCAAACCGCGAAGCGTCGCACCGCCCGCGCCAACGGTTGCAAGTTTTTCGCCATCAGGCGTAGAAATTTTAATCGCGGGAATAACGATTGGGGTTTTCACGCCAGGTAGATAAATTTCCATACCTTCTTCACCCTTGGTCAGGATAAAGACTTTTCTTTTATCAACAGTTTCACTTTTGATGCGTGTCAAAAGATCTTCATCGCTGGTATATTCGGGATACATATTTTTCAAATCACCCTTGCTGGCCATCACGATATGGCTGTGCTTGATTTGATCTTCTAATTTTTCACTATACTCGGGATCTTTTGTGGTGATGTCATCACGTGCGTTCGGCGTTGTAATGATTAACGTTTTGTTGGTTAAAACTTTTCTGAAATATTCCTTGACAATAAATTCCTATTCTGTTACCTTCAAATCATAGGCCGAGTCCGCTGCAGCGACGAAGTCTATGTTCCGGATGCTGAGCCGTAGGCGTAGCAACCAACGGGAACCGCAAGGCTTAAAACCCTTGTCTCGCCGAAGCCCCGCAAGGGGCGAAGGCGGATCCTACGTCCGGACCCATCCGCAAAGAAGCCTCCCCGGGGAACTTTTTATCTCCTTTCTTACAACCGAAACCCGCCGACAATCGTCAACGAAAATGTGAAAAAACAATGACTTAACAATCAACCGCCGCTCCTACCGACAACTAAGGGTTGCCAAACCCGAATCAAGGCGGTAAAAAACCCATATGAGAGGATCCGACATGCGCCGACGCGCTATCACCCTACTTGCCGCCATGGTCATCAGCCTATCCGCATGCGCGGCCCAGGCGCAGCCCGGCTGGCAGTGCGCGACCTATGCACGCGAAATCGCGCCGATCGAATTGCGCGGCAATGCCTGGACCTGGTGGCAACAAGCCGCAGGCCGGTACGACCGCGGCCAAGCGCCCAAAATCGGCGCCGTCCTAGTTTTCCAACGCACCGGCACCATGCCCGCCGGTCACGTTGCCGTCGTCCGCCGCGTCGTCGGCCCGCGTGAAGTCCTGGTCGAGCAAGCCAATTGGGGCACCCGCCGTGACGGCGGCCGCGGCAAAATCTCCGCCGGCGACCGCGTGATCGACGTCTCCGCCAACAATGACTGGACCGACGTGCGCGTCTGGTACGCCCCCGTCAACGACTTCGGCCGCGCGAACCCCACCTACGGCTTCATCTACGCCCCAGATTATGACCCCAAAACCGGCATCCAGTGGCAAGCAACGGAGCAGGTGCCGGGGAGTGCGGGTTAACTACTCCTCATACGGCCTCCGCACCCGCAACAACGTATGCGGATAAATCTCATACTTCTTCATAATCCGCTCAATCGTGCCGTTGTTGTGCAGGATATTCATCGCGCCTTGCAGCATAGATTGTAATTTGAACTCACCCTTATTCACGATGAAGACATTCGGATAAACCGCCACCGGCGCGCCTGTGGTCACATTCCGGATCGTGCCCGGATTATGCGCCAGATAATCTTCGCCCACATAACTTTCCACGAATGTCGCATCGGCTTTGCCCTGCGCCACATTGTCCATCTTCATGGAATAAGGTGCGTTTTGCGGCAACGCCAATAATTTCGCATTGGGCGCCAGCGCCGCCGCCAATTGGCTCGCCACCGAACCGTCCTCACCCGTAATCGTCACGCCTTTTTGATTCAGCGCCGCAAGGCCGCCGTCAAAACGATGATCATTCGCGCGCGTCCAAACCGTGATGCCGGAATAATAAACCGGCCCCACCAGTTCCGCGTTTTTCAATTCCGCCGCAAAGCCAAACGCCGCGCCGCAAAACGCATCCGCCCGGCCGCCGCGCACCGTTTCAATGAAGGTGCCCCAGGTGGATTCCTCCACCCACTTCACTTTCAAGTCCAAAACCTTGCCCATTTCTTCGGCCACGTCGTGCAACACACCCGTCATCGCCTTGGTATTCGGATCGACAATATTGGCCGGCGCATAAGGCACATAACTGCAACGAATTGTATGCGTCGACATCACGCGATCAAACGCCGCATTGGAATTCTGTGCAGCGTCCTGATGGCTGGCCTTCGTATCAATGAGCGCCACCGCAATCACACTGCAAATCACAGCAGCGGCAATCGTAACAAGAGAGTTTGATTTAAATGACATAATATTTTTCCTTTAAGTATGTGTTGTGAATATGAGTTGGCATGTTTTTGCCCATGAAAAAATTCTATGCCATTTGGCCGAAATTATCTGCTGCTGAATGTGTCTTATTCAGTTTTAATTTACAATTAATGCATTATAATCAGTTATGATCACTAATTACCAAATAAAAGCCGCCCGCGCCCTGCTCAATTGGAAACAAACCGACCTGGCTGCAGCGGCGCAAATCTCCCTCGCCACGCTTGCCAGTTTGGAACAGAGCAGCGGCAGCCCGCGCGCCGCCACATGGGATGCGGTGCGCGGCGCCTTGGAAACTCAAGGCATTGAATTCACCGACGATCCCGGCGTGCGATTGCGCCGCGAAAAATTCAAACTCGAAATTCTGGAGGGCTATGAATCTATTTTGGACGTCTGGAAAGATATCGAAATAACCCTACCAGATAACAGCGAAGTTTTAATTTCCGGCGTCAATGAGCGCACCTGGATTAAAAAATACGGCGCCGACTTCAAAGCCATGATCAAGCGCCGCCGCAACCGCAACATCATCAACCGCATTTTGATTGCCGAAGACGATATGCTGCTCAGCGGTCCCGCCCAATATTATCGCGCCATTCCGAAATGGCTGTTTCAACAAAATCCCTATTATGTCTACGCCGACCGCCTGGCGATTATTAATTGGGGTCCGCCGCAAACCGTCCTACTTATCCGCAATGCCACCATCGCGGAAACATTCCGCCGTCAGTTTGAATTCAATTGGGACATGGGCAAAAAATTGGATCCGAAAAAAGTAGTGATTGCCGCAACAGATTAACGCCAACCCTGCAATTGATTTAACAACACACTATCATCATTCCGCATCACGCCCGCGAAATCCAGCGCGGCACCTTTCACCAGCTCCAGACCCAAAACCAATTTGCCCTCTTCGAGGCCCTCAATCTTCACCTGCGCCGCGTTCGTTGCCGTGAATCCAAACTCCCCATAATAATTCGGATCGCCGACGAGGTAGATCATCGTCAGGGCCTGCGCCGTCGCCTCTTCAACCGTATGGCGGATCAATCGCGCGGCCAGGCCGAGTTTTTCATGACTCTGCGCGACCGCAATCGGCCCCAGCAACAAGGCGGGTTTCGAATTATCGCCGATGCGCACACGGTAATTCCGCACCACACCCAAGACCAAATCATGCCGGTTCACCATCACAAAACAGAGCCCCGGGTCCGGCGGCACGCCGTCGCGCAGCCGGTAAATCGCCCGCATCATCCGCCCCGGCCCAAACGCCCGCGCGAGCAGCGCCCGCACCCCGCCCTGATGGCGTTCTTCTTCGAGGGCGATGTGGTAGACATGTTCGGTCATTACTTTAATTACTGCAATTTGGCCGATTGGCAAATAAAAAACTTGCATTACGAAAGCAGAACCAGCTAAGTACAGCTATAACCAATAATGGAGACTATTATGAAAACCAGATCATCGCAATTAAAAAGCGCCGCCATACTTACGACCCTTGTGTTAGCTGGCACAAATGCGCTTGCGCAAAAAAGTCATTCCGCACCATCTGATCCAGTTTTGAGCGCGTTAAAACAAATGCCAAATATGCATTTCCTTCGCAAGGAAAGCTATTCTTTAGGAGCGAATGCATATTGCACATCCTATCTGTTTAAATCAGGTTCATATTGGCTTAATGCTATGATTGATCATCCAAGCGATAAAAATGTAAAAATTGTTTATGTATCAGCGCTTCCAAATGATCCGAAAAAAATTAAAGATGCAGGTTTTATTCGTTGGAATAAAACCAGGGCACAGGCAAGCACATACAACGGATTAAGTAGTTTTACCCATTACAGCCCAGTTATGGGTGGCTTAATTAGAAATGTTTTTAAAGATAATATACCGTCATCGATGATGGATGGTTTTCCTTCTTCACCAAAAACGGTAAAGAAATTTACAACCCAGCAGCAAGCAGAATCAACCAAACTTTGGGGGAAATTAATTGAAGTTTATCAAGCGGTGGAAAAAACCCTTCTTAATTCTCGTCAATCGCATGATCTAAAAGGAATTACAGCTAAAAGATTTCCTAAATTAACTGCTTAATTTCTCTTTCAAAATACTATTCACCAAATCCGGATTGGCCTTGCCGCCCGACGCCTTTAATACCTGCCCGACGAAAAAGCCGAACAGTTTATCTTTGCCCGACCGGTATTCCGCGACCTTGTCCGCGTTCGCCGCCATGACTTCGGCGACGATGTTGCCGATGGCCTCGGGGTCGGTGATTTGCTGCATGCCTTTATCTGTCACGATGGCGCGCGCTCCCCTTTTTGAATCCGGGCCGCTTATCAACATTTCCGCAAAAACATCCTTGGCGATTTTACCCGAAATGGTCTGATCGGAAATCAGGTCAATCAACTCTCCCAGCGCGGCGGGCGCGACCGGCGACTGCCCTAAATCTAAATCCGATTTATTTAAAGCACCCAATAACTCATTGATAATCCACGATGCGGTCAATGTCGGATCACGGTCATGGCAGGCCGCCTCAAAATAATCCGCCCGTTCTTTTTCCGCCGTCAGGACCGCCGCATCATAGGCCGAGAGGCCGAGCAAGTTTTCATACCGCGCCTTTTTAGCGTCCGGTAACTCAATCAAATCCCGGCGGATGTTTTCGACATATTCCGGCGACAGCGTGAGCGGCAGCAAATCCGGGTCGGGGAAATAACGGTAATCATGCGCCTCTTCCTTGCTGCGCAAATTACGCGTTTCGCCCTTCACCGCGTCGAACAGACGGGTTTGCTGAATAACTTTTTCGCCGCGTTCAATCATATCCACCTGGCGCTGCGCTTCATATTCAATCGCCTGCGTAATAAACCGGATGGAGTTCACATTCTTAATCTCACAGCGCGTGCCCAGCGGCCCACCAGGTTTGCGCACAGATACATTCACATCTGCGCGCAGATTGCCCTCCTCCATATTCCCATCACAGGTGCCGAGGTAACGCAAAATCGAACGCACTTTTTTTACATAAGCCGCCGCTTCGTCGGGACTGCGCAAATCCGGCTCCGACACAATTTC
>Ga0206808_1206_pt1 | contig 10882 bp, 12 predicted proteins | sample Alteio_BWOrgCont_58_FD_152899 | JGI IMG/M metagenome (GOLD analysis project Ga0206808, IMG submission 152899) | Enriched cells from forest soil in Barre Woods Harvard Forest LTER site, Petersham, Massachusetts, United States -... | ecosystem: Environmental > Terrestrial > Soil > Temperate forest >...
GCGAACTTCGGCAAACACGCGCGTGTTGAGACCTTCGACAGCAACTTCAAACCGACAAACGTCACCTTCGACCAACCCTTTGACAGCAATCAAAACGGCAAAGTCGATAGCGGTGAATATGCACCCTATAACGTACGCGACATCAAAGGCCATGTGTTCGTGACCTATGCGATGACGCAAGTGTGCAACAAAGAAGGTCTTGAGAAAAAGGAATGCAAAAAAGGCGAAATCTATGCCGGTGAAGAAGTGAAAGAAAAAACCCTGGGCCGCATCGCGGAATTTTCCGAGGACGGCAAACTGATCGCCGTATGGAAAGACAAAGGCATGCTGAATGCGCCGTGGGGCATGGAAGTTGCGCCGGATAGTTTCGGCGCGTTGGCAGGCAAAATGCTGGTCGGCAATTTCGGCGACGGCACGATTACGGTGTTTGATCCAGATACCAAGGAAGCAACAGGCAAACTGATGGTGAACGGTAAACCGTTTAAACTTGAAGGCATCTGGGGTCTGCAATTTGGCAACGGCGCGACGCTGGGCGATGAAAACGCGCTGTATGTTGCGGCTGGACCGAACGATGAAAAACAAGGTGCCTTCGGCGTGATCCGTCCCGCTAAAGGCGCCGCACCGGAACCCGAAGCCGCACCGGAATAATATGCAACCCAACCGGATAAACCCCGCTGACGCACCTCGGTGTCTCAGCGGGTTTATTCAGGTGCGTTACCTGGCGCGCTGGATTCACATCCTCGTCGCCGTCATCAATATGATTTATATTTATACGCCGCTGCACGATTGGCCCGGCGGATTGATGCTTCTTAAGTGGTTGAATTTTCCGGTCCTGATTTTAACGGGCATTTGGCTAATGCTCGGCAATAAAATTTGGTTTGGGCTGCGCAAGCGGCTGGCCGAACGCCAACCAAAAGCGTAAATTAAACCATGATCTATCAAAACATCATCACGGATCAACGCGGCGGCGTTCTAATCATTCGCCTGAACCGGCCACAGGCGATGAATGCATTGAACGCAGCGCTACTCCATGAACTCACACATGCCCTTGAAGCGGCAGAGCAAGATGACAAGGTCCGCGTGCTGATTTTAACCGGCAACGATCAAGCCTTTGCCGCGGGCGGCGATATCCGCGAGATGAAAGATTTAACCTTCGCAGAAGCCTATAATAGCGATTTCGTCAGCAAACATTGGGAAGCCCTCACGCGCTGCCGTAAACCCGTGATCGCAGCGGTGGCGGGTTTCGCCTTGGGCGGCGGGTGCGAAATGGCGCTCATGTGCGATATCATCATCGCCGCCGATAACGCCAAATTCGGCCAGCCGGAATTGACCATCGGCACCATCCCCGGCGCGGGCGGAACGCAGCGCCTGGCGCGTACGCTCGGCAAATACGGCACGATGGAGATGGTTTTAACGGGACGCCTGCTGGACGCGCATGAAGCGGAAAAAGCCGCGATTGCGGTCAAGGTTGTCCCGCTAGCCGATTTAGAAAAAGAAGCCGTCGCCATGGCGGAAAAGATCGCCTCATTTTCCCTGCCTGCCGTGATGATGGTGAAAGAGGCTGTGAATGCAGCCTATGATAATACGCTCCAAAACGGAATCCTCCATGAGCGGCGGCTATTTTACGCCACCTTTGCCACCGAAGACCAAAAAGAAGGCATGGCCGCCTTTGTCGAAAAACGGAAACCGCGGTTTCGGGACAAATAGCGGCTTTTTTGCTTGACTGGGGTGGGGCATATGGCCTAAAAACCCAGCTCTAACTAGGAATAACAAATGCCACAGCATAAATCCGCCAAGACCCGTTTGCGCCGCAACGAGCGCCGTAATGAAATCAATACCGAGCGTAAAAGCGGCATCCGCACCGCTGTCCGCGCCGCGCGCGAAGCGATCGCCAAAGGCGACGTGAAAGCTGCTGCGGAGCAACTGAGCAAAACAACCGCCGCCGTGCAAAAAGGTGTCGGCAAAGGCGTGATCAAGAAAAACACTGCCGCCCGCACGGTTTCACGTTTGGCTAAGGCCTTGAAAAAAGCGACGGCGTAAACCGCATTGTCATCCCGGCCTTGTGCCGGGATCCGCCGCGAGGCAATTACATAATTTCAGTATAAGAGAATGCGGAAACGCAGACCCCGGGACAAGCCCGGGGTGACAGATTATGTTACTGGCACTTCAACTTTTTCAATTCCGTTTCCGTGCGGGTCGTAATCGTGCCGGATGAGGTTGGATATTCCTTCGTCAATTGACGGAAGACCGTGCAAGCATCCTTGGTACGGCTTTGCTGTTCAAGCGACAGGCCGAGTTTCAGCAGGCTATCCGGTGCTTTGATCGCCTTAGGATATTTTTGGTAACTCTCAGCAAATACCGCGCTGGCCGCTTTGTAATTCTGGCGTGCGAAATAGGTTTCGCCTAACCAATATTCCGCATTGGGCGCCAATTTATGCTTGGCATTCTGCGCCAGGAAATCACGGAAATCTTTCTCCGCCGCGCCGTATTGTTTTTGCTGTAGCTCGCCGAACGCGCGGTTATAAAGTGCTTCCGGCGTCGCAGGTGTGTTATCCGCGGACGCATCGGGCGCAGCATCATCCGCGTCCGGTGCCGCGGCGGTTTTATCCGCCTTGTCACCTAGCGTATCGGCAGCGGTGGCGGCCGCCGCAGCTGCAGGCGGGGTGGCCGCCTGTTGCTGTTGCAATTGCTGGAACCGGACATCGGTATCAGACTTCAATTTATCCAGATTCGTATTGGCCTGCTGCGAATTGAAATTCGCGCGCTCTACCTGGCCGGTCAGATCGCGGATTTGGGTTTCCAATGCCGACACGCGCGTTTCCATATTGGCAGAAACCGCAGGCACGGCGGGCCCGCTACCACTGCTGCTGGAGACCTGGCCGGGCACATAGGACGACCCGTAAGACTTCCGCGACAGATCCTGAACCTGATTTTCCAGCTGATTAATGCGGTCGAGCAACATGCGGTTGCTGTCATCATCCTGTGCATGCGCGCCTGAAGCTGCACAAACAAAAAGAGTGAGGGCGAAGACCGCCCCCACTCCGTATTTCAATTGGCGTTTCATCGGAAACCGCCGAAAGGGTTACTGAACAACCGTCACAGCGCGGCGGTTTTGCGCCCAGGCAGCTTCGTCATGACCGTCAACGGCCGGACGCTCTTTACCATAGCTGATGGTGTTGATTTTCGCTTCAGGCACGCCCAAGGACACCAGGTAGTTTTTCGCCGATGTCGCGCGGCGCTCACCCAGGGCCAGGTTGAATTCACGCGTTCCCCGCTCATCACAATGACCTTCGATCGTGATGTTCAAATTCGGACGGGTTTTCAACCAAGCCGCCTGTTTTTCCAAAATCGCGCGACCATCGGAAGAAATTTCGCTGCTGTCGGTCGCGAAGAACACGCGGTCCGCGACATCCTGCGCCAATTGGCCGCTTGCGCCGCCATTTGCACCGTCGAATGAGAAAGGCGCCGTTGGTGCGCCCCCGTTGGCGCCGGAACCGCTGGCATTGGCATCATTGGTTTTATCAGCCGTGCTGTCGCAAGCCGTGACCAAAAAGGCCGTTGTCAATAAAATTGCCAAAGTGGCAAGCCAGGATCTACGCATCGTCAAAACTCCAGAGGTATAGTGGTGAATTCAGCTTTTTTCATAGGACGGATTCCCCCCTGCCGCAATATGCAAAAACACCCTTATGATCAAAAAACCATTACGAATGTTTAATTAAGGCAGCCTTGGCTGTCACCCGGGGTTCTGGGTGCGAAGATTAAGGATATGATGGGATAAAATTAACCGGATTTTTCTCTGTTAATTTTGGAAAGGCCACCTTCAGCCTTCAAAAGCTTTTTGTCGTCTGTTTTAACACGGCGTTCCAGTTTTTGAATATCTTCTTCTGCAGGCAGATTTTCGGGAATGATGTCGCTTTTTGCTAAAACTGCGCGTACGTCTTTATTGTTTTTAACATGTTCATTGGCAATAGGGTTTGCATCAAGTAGATTCAGTTTACGGACATTGAAATCAGTAATTGCTGCGGCAAACTCTTTGGCCTTTAATGTCACTGTAGGCAAAAAATCAGCTAACGCGCGTGAGGGCTTTACGCCTAATCGCCGCTTCATTTCCGCAGTATTGTTATTTCCAAATAAAGCATTATCTCCCATAGATCTAATCATGGCAAAACCTTTATCATCGACACCATGCTCATATAAAGTGGAAGATAGTTGTTTTTCCGTTTCGGTTAATTTAGCTCGCGCTTGCAACCGCTCTGCGAGCTGCATTCTTTCTTCTAGTAATTCTTGTTTTCGGGTCTGGATGGCAAAATAGCTCTGGGCGAAAGCGATCACTTCTTTTCGAGGGTCGCCATTTTGAGCAATCAAATAACACGCGTAGCGTGTTAACATTAAGTCTTTGATTTCCCTAGAAGTTCCCGAACCAATATCAACCATTTTCGGGACGTCCCGAAAATGGTTTTCTGCAGATTGGCCAGTATTTTGGCAGGCAGTTTTGGCCCTATTTATAACATCTTCAAAACTCTCCCATCTAGAGTAATCCAATAACAACTGGATATCTCTAGCTAACCAATAATTAATGCCGTTCTCTGTTTTGGCAGCTTCTTCAAAGTTCTGATGTAGGTTTATAAGTTCTTGACGCATTTTTTATTTTTATCAAGAATTTATTGCTTTGTCACCTTCCCTAAGGCAACAACGGGCTCCACGCCGGATCTGATGCATCCAGCGGCGTCACAACTTCACGTTCATTCATCCCCGTCAGGTCGATCGAATACATTTTATTCCCGCCTGATGGACCTTCTTTAAAGTACATCAAAACGCGGCCGTTGGGGGCCCAGGTGGGACCCTCGACGTGCCAGGCTTGCGTGATCAGACGCTCGCCAGAGCCGTCGGGGCGCATGACGCCCAGGTAAAATTGTCCGCCCTGAATTTTTGTGAAAGCGATCAAATCACCGCGCGGGGACCAAACCGGCGTGCCGTAACGGCCATCGCCGAAGGAAATACGGTGCGGGTTCACACCGTCAGCATCCATCACGTAAATTTGTTGATGCGCGCTGCGGTCGGATTCGAAGGCAACCTGACGGCCATCGGGTGAATAGCTGCCGCCTGTATTAATCGCGGGGAAGTTGGTGAGTTGTTTCACATGACGCGATGCGAGATCCATATTAAAGATATCGGAGTTACTGCCGCCACGGATCAATGAGAAAACAACACTGCGTCCATCCGGCGCGAAGCGCGGCGCAAAGGTCATGCCCGGGAATTCACCCATCATACGCTGTTGGCCCGTTTCCAGGTTATACAAATAAACGCGCGGACGGCCGTTGCGGAATGACATGAACGTAATTTCCTGCGCCGCCGGATTGAAACGCGGCGTTAAAACCAGATCCGAACCGTCCGTTAAAAATTTATGGTTCGCACCATCCTGATCCATAATCGCCAGGCGTTTGACGCGGCGCGTCACAGGGCCGCTTTCCGCAATATAGACGATGCGTGTGTCGAAATAGCCGGTCTCGCCCGTGATGCGGTTATAAATCACATCGGCGATTTTATGCGCGATGCGGCGCCAGTTGGCCTCTGTCGTCGTATAGGCCAGACCCGCCATTTGATTGCCCGCGAGGGTATCCCAAAGGCGGAATTCCACACGCAATCCGCCAGGGCCGGGCGTTACCGTGCCGGCCACCAAGGCCTGCGCGCCGATGGCTTTCCAATCCGCCATGCGCGGCCCCTGCGCGAGAATTTGGTCGGCGGGTTGAATAAAACTGGATGGGTTGAGTTGATGGAATAATCCGCTGCGTTCCAAGTCCGCCGTGACGACGCCGGAAATTTCATTGCCGACATTGGCAGCATTTGAATCCGTGCTGGCAAAATTTGTGATGGCGACGGGAATAGGCTGGCTGATACCGCGCGTAATATCGACGTGGATGTCGGCCTTTGCGGGAGAAGCAAGGAACAAGAAGCAAGAGACAAGAATAAATGCTCTTACAACAAAATTGGAATTAGATTTTTTTTGCATCATGGGCCTCGCTTGCATCTTGTTTCTTGCCTCTTGTTCCTAAAATTACAATACGTCTTTCGGATTAAAGCGCAAGGTCATGTCATGCCAATCCGTGGCGCGGTCCGGCGGCAGATTTAACGGTGAACATTTCGGATTCAAAATCGCGCGCTGGGCGCTTTCCGCCGCCGCGCGGAAAAACGGGTCGGACATTTTATCGGTGTTCACGATGTCAGCCGATTGTACGGTGCGGTCCGCGTTCACCACCACATGAATTTCCACAATCAAATCGCCCGCGTCACGCGCGCCGGTGGGCACGTTCCAGCATTGTTCAATCTGGCGGCGCAATGCATCGGTTTCGCTGATGGTGAGTTTATCGGATTGAATGCCGGGCGAGCCCGCCGCGGGGCCCGCGGTTTTCACTGGCGGTGCATCGGTTTGCTGGGTTTGGTCTGGCGCCTTGGATAAATTCTTCAATAAAGAATCGAATTGCTGCGGATCGGCCTGCGCCGGTTTTGCGGCGGGTTTCGGCGGCGTTTTATCGGCTTTTTTGACTTCGTTGCCGATTAAGTCATCCAACGCTTTCCGCTCGTCCACCTTCGGCTGTTCTTTTATGGGCGCGGGTTTCGCGGGCTCCGGCGCAGATTGTTTCGGTGGCGGTGGAAGCGGCGCGGGCGCGTTGTTATTTTGTTTGGCGATCTGGCCGGTGCCCTGAACCTGCGTCGTTGTCACGGGACCGACATCGACAATATCAATCGCGATGGGTTGTGACAATTCCAGCGGCGGCGGCCTCAAATGAGGCAAGCCGATAATGAGCGCAGCAAAAATCAGCCCATGAACAATAAACGAAGTGGCAAAGGATCCGCGCATATCTTCCGTCGCCGTCATCATGCCTAAGGCTGTTCCGTCACCAGCGCGAGTTTGGTAAAGCCCGCGCCGCGCACCGCCGCGATCACTTGCATCACATCCTGGTATGGCAATTGCCGATCCGCGCGCAAATGCACCGGCGTATCGGTTTTATTTTGCGCGATCGCGCCGAGGCGCGCGGCGAGTTCATTCAATTTAATCGGCTGGTCTTGTAGCAGGATTTTATTGCCGGGCAAAACGCGCACCTCCAGCGGCTGCGTTTTTTCATCGATGGATGGTGCGCCTGCCTTGGGCAATTGCACCTTCACGCCCGTCGACAACATCGGCGCGGAGATCATGAAAATAATCAACAACACCAACATCACATCGATGAACGGCGTCATATTGATTTCATTAATCGGACGGCGCGACCCGCCGCGCCCGTAACGGCTGCGCGAGGTGTCGCCGGAGATGAGGTTAAGTCCCATAACGCTTAGTCTCCGGTTGGGCCCCGTTGTTCGTTGGGGGCTTTGGGAAGGCAGCGGGCCCCGGCAAAGACTGCACCGCGCCTTCGGAAATATTGCGCGAGAGAATGATTTGGAAATCCACGACGAAATTTTCCAGGCGCGAAGCATATTTGCCGAAATCGCTGGAAAATTTATTGTAGGCCAGAACCGCCGGAATGGCCGCAACCAAGCCGAAACCGGTTGCCAATAACGCCTCCGCAATCGCAGGCGCGACGACGTTGAGCGACGTATTTTCTGCCGCCGAAATCGCGATAAAGCTCCGCATGATTCCCCAGACCGTACCAAACAATCCAATAAACGGCGCAGCGGAACCGAGCGATGCGAGGAACGTCATGCGCTGTTCGAGTTTCGCCACTTCGCGGTTGATCGTATTATGCATGGTCTGCCCCACGCGCATCTGCAGCGCATCCGAAATCGATGGCGCCGTCAGCGGTAAATTTTTCTGCACCGCGGTTTGCCATTCGCGCATACCGGCGACAAAAACCGCAATCATCGGATCGTTCACGCGTTTTTGCAGACGTTCATAGAGGCGTTCCAATGAACCGCCCGACCAAAAGGTTTCTTCAAACACCTTCGCCGCTTTATTAATGCGTTTGATAATTCCCATCTTTTCAAAAATAATCGCCCAAGACCAAACAGAGCCCAGCAACAATCCAGCCATCACCAATTGTACGACGATATCCGCCTGGGTGAATAACCCCAGAAAACTCATGTCATGCGGGTTCGTCGTACCCGCAAGGTGCGCCGCATCGACGGCGGTGGTTGCGGTATCGGCGCCGGTCAGCGCGAGTAAAAATGTCAGCACGTTTTTCTCCTCTATCCATATAACCTCCCCCTTGTGGGGAGGTCAAAATCTCACAGAGATTTTGGGTGGGGGTCGGCTCTCGCCTTTCCAGAACCCCCACCCAAAAATTCTGCGCGCAGAGCACTTGAATTTTTGTGCCTCCCCGCAAGGGGAAGGCTGAGTCTTGTGTAGCATTGTTATCTATAATTCTCACCTAAAATTATCTTTAGATTTAATCATTTTGCGATGTTAAGTTCGAATCCGTACAACGGAGTTGTAATGAACTTTTTGCACCGCCTGGATTGGACCTTTTACCTCCAGGCCTTCATCACGCTTTGCGTTTGGATGTATATTTACTATACCTGGCGCACGCGGATCCCGTTGGTCTTTACCTCCACGCCCGCGCGGCAGGCCGTGATACGGATTTTGCGCGCTGACATTGCGGCGCGTCCGCCCGGACAGGCAGTTAAAATCTACGATCTCGGCTCGGGCATTGGTGGTCTATGCTTGGCGGCGGCGAAACATTTTCCGGCGGCCAGGGTGGTGGGTATGGAGATGGCTTGGCCTATTTGGGCCGTTTCCGTCCTGCGGCGGATGCTGTGCGGCCTCGGCAACGTCCAATTTATCAAAGGCGATTTCTGGCGCCATGATATTTCGGACGGCGACATCGTGCTATTTTACCTGGGCGATGTCGTGATGGATCAGATGGGAGAAAAATTACGCCGCGAGGCGCGCGCGGGCCGCCTCATCATCTCCAACACCTTCCCTTTGCCGAAAGACTGGGCGCCAACCGACCGCATCGCCGTGCCGGGCGCCTTGAGCAAGGAAATTATTATTTATCGCCAGCCAAATTAATTGGGATTTCCGCCAGCGCGCCGGTGGCGGCGCTGACCGCGACCAATTCCACATCCAGTTCCGCACAGACATCTTCACCGCGCGTAACTGTTTGACGCAATTGAATTTTATGACGCGTGATGTTTTCCACCGCAACCGTCACGTCCAACAGGTCATCCAGCCGCGCGGGCGCGCGGTAACGCACGCGGCATTCCCGCACGACAAAGACAATCCCCAGCCGATCCCGCAACTCCGACTGGTCGTGCCCCAGCGCGCGTAGCCATTCCGTCCGTGCCCGCTCGGCGAATTTCAAATAGTTGGCGTAATAGACGATCCCCCCGCCGTCGGTGTCTTCCCAGTAGGTGCGGATGGGGTGGGTGAAAGTATTGTTTTTCTTGAAATTTACCATCTTTCTGGCTATATCATACCCTTATGAACTCGCCAACCCGACCCGAAAAATCACCTGAAAGAATAGCCTGGAACCAAATGAGGGGCGCATTAAGCAAAACTGTGCTTGGCGAGGAAAAACGTTTGCCGGGTATTGAAGCAGGATTAAATATAATCGATCATTATATCTGGACAAATGACAATCTGAGATTTCTTTCCGGGATTGTTTATGATTGGGCGCTTAGCAAAGGGGTTTCTCAATTTAGCGAGACACAAAAAGAACGGCTTTGCGTATTTGTTGCTTTTGCCGTTCCACATGTGATAAAAACATGTTTGACTGCTGAAACCAAAGAGAAAGCCGAGTTTTTAGCCTCTAGCTTTTTTCAGGCATTAATACACGGATTCGCAATTCATACGATACGCCGCGCGCGTGAGTTTATCGAATTTGCCGATATAATTTTCGCGCCTCCAAGGTGTTGCGCCGTAACAATGGGCGTTGGCGCGTTCCTTGATAATTTCGACTGGGTCCGCGCCGTCGGTAAACGTAAAAATCAACTTCCCGCCCATCGCCTGCTCACGCGGGTCGGTGGAATGGTATTTGCGTTCCCATTCGGCGTCGAATTTGGTTTCAACTTTCAACATCAAATCGCGCAGCGCGGGTTTTTCGTGATCGGGAATGGTATAAATGTCTTCATCCCAGCGCCCCAATTGCAGCGTGCGCGCGATGGCGAACATGATGGAATGATCCAGCGTGCCGCGCGGCGCGTCGGGGTCGACTTTCTGCGGATCTTTCGCGTCGGTGCCAATAACATGATGCGTGTGATGCGATGTTTCCAGCACGATTTTTTTAATCTTGGTCAAATCCTGCGGTAGTTTTAATTTCACCTCTAACACCGCATCGATAATCGCCTGGCCTTGATATTCAAAGGCATGTTCTTTTGGATAAGTCATCAAAATATTTTTAAACTTGCCTTTGCCCGGCACGGCCAATTCCACCTGATATTCCGCCTTGGGGTCGTCGCGGCCGTTCAAAAACCGCCGGATTAAACTATCTTCGCCTTCATAAACCGGGTTGGGGCCGACAAGGCCGTGCATAGCATTATTCACCGCTTCAATCGCGATTTCCGCACTATACCCCGGCACGAATTCCTTTTGCGCACCGATTTCGCCTTTGCGCGACTGGCGCGACGAGACCGAATTATGCACGGCGAAATTCACCGCGTGATAAATTTGTTCCACTGGCAAATTCAGCATCGCGCCCATGCCCGCCGCGCTCGCTGCCGCGATGTGCGTCATGTGATCGACTTTGTGTTTGTGCAATGAAATCCCCGTGCCGCCGCCTGTGCCGACCAGCGCGACATGAATTTCATAAGCCACCGCGATGCCGCGCAGCAAATCCACACCGCTGCACCCCATTTGCTGCGCCACTGCCAGCAGCGGTGAAATATTATCATCCGGATGCGAATATTCCGCGGCCAGATAAGTATCATCCTGATCGCGAAACCGCACCGCCGC
>Ga0206808_1207_pt1 | contig 10875 bp, 8 predicted proteins | sample Alteio_BWOrgCont_58_FD_152899 | JGI IMG/M metagenome (GOLD analysis project Ga0206808, IMG submission 152899) | Enriched cells from forest soil in Barre Woods Harvard Forest LTER site, Petersham, Massachusetts, United States -... | ecosystem: Environmental > Terrestrial > Soil > Temperate forest > O...
GTGTCGGGGTGGCAGGATTAACTGCGTTGATCCCGAGGTGGGGGTGCTCTAAAGCAATTAAAGCCTTTTCGCTGAGCCCGCCTACCGGCAGGCAGGCTCATTCGTCTTTTTTATTTTTGCGCTTTTGCAAACTTTTGTTTGCAACACTCCAAAATAAAAAAGCCTCGTCCGTTGAAAACGGACGAGGCTTTAATTGCTTAAGTCGGGGTGGCAGGATTCGAACCTGCGGCCTCCACATCCCAAATGTGGCGCGATACCGGGCTACGCTACACCCCGAAAAGGTTTGCAAAGCTAAGGTTTTAAAATGCCGTGGCAAATATTTTTGAAAAGAAAGTTTTGGAGGCTCAAATACAGGGGTGAAGAAGGCCGTTACCGCTTGCAGCGGTATTTAACGTGATCAGGCAGATAACACTGGCGATCTATGCGTCAGTTCAGGGGAATTATATACGGGCGTTTATGCTCCAGTTTATAATCAGCATCGATAGGGCCACAGTAGTTACCAACCCGAGTAAAACGAGTATCCAATATAAAAATGTTCTCATTAACATCGGGGACAATTTATCAATCGTAGCTAAAATACAAAAAAAAATCGATTTGATTGATAATCAAGTAATTTATTTAAAAAAATAGCACATTTTAGTAGGAATCGGGACTATATCAGGACAAAATCTACCATCGGACAACTGGAAACAAATAAAGCCTGCACAACTTCCGACTATTTGTCAAAAGCAATGCAGGCTGTACTTTATGTTAACAAGCGGGCAAAAATCCCCTTGAAGGCCCCACGGACCGATCGTTCAATTAAGGATGTGGCGGCGCTGGCGGTGCTGGCGGCGCCGGTGGTGGTGGCGGTGGCGGCGGCAGGTTGATATGCAGCCGGCGGTGGTGCCACCTGTGGTGCCGGTGATAAAATGGACTTGGCGGCCTTGGCGGCGGCGGTGGCGGCCTAACCTGTAACAGCGCCAGACCGGGGGCCGGTTCAATGGCTGCGGCACTATTTAGCTGTACGGTAGCCGCCAGGAATAATGCGATGCTTAAAAATTTCAGGATCTTCATTGAAAATAGATTGAATATGTTTCACTGTAAACACTCAAATGTAAAAAACGTTTTGGCAATATTATTATTATCGCCATTTAACTATTTGATAATTGCCCGGTAAAGAAAGTCCGCCGCAAATTGCCCCGCTTCCAGCCAGCGTCCTTGTGTCGCTTTTCCGCCGGCAAAAAAGGGGTTAAAATGTTTTTGCAGCTCGTGCGAGTAGCCCTCAAATACTTTCAGGTCGTTGGGTATTCCTAAAGAATCCGCGCGTTGATGAATATCCTTGCCACCAAAAAGCGGCGTATTCTTATGGGCAGGCGGCACGATGGGGTCGTTACTGCCTAATGCGCTTACAACAGGTACATGGGCATTCTTCAGCCAGTTCAGATCATAAATGGCGCCCCAAAAGTTAATTATGGCAGCAACCTTTACCCTGTCATGCGGCTTGTTTACAGCTGCGCTGTCTGCCGGCAGTTTGGCAAGTTTAGCCAATTCTTCGTTACTGCTATAGGCAGCCTGCAGCGCGATCATCCCTCCTGCCGAATTCCCGGCGAGGATGATCTTGTCCGGGTCGATTCCGTATTGAACGGCGTGTTTTTTGAAGTAATCTACCGCAGTTTTAATGTCCTGCACCGCATAATAACTGCTGGCCAAAAGCTCATCGAAATGAAAGACAGGGTTTTGCTTGCTTAACCGGTAATTGATGCCGGCGCAAACGTATCCCCGCTGCGCAAAAGTTTTACACCAAAGTTGGATCCCTTTAGCCGATTTGGAACCATATTTAAAGCCGCCGCCATGCATCCAGATGATCAGCGGCCGGCGCTGCTGCTGATCGCCGGCAGGCTGATAAAGATCAAACAAATACGATTTCTTTTCCTTCGCATCCACAAGCGGGTTATAGCTTAAGTCGTATCCGATCGTCACATCCCTGAATACCAGGTCTTTATAGCGCCGGGTAGATTGTGCACGAAGGCTCGCAGTTGGCAGGAAAAAAAGAATGCTAATGAACGCGTGTTTAAATGTCATGATCAACATACGAGACAATAACGATAAACGATTGTTTGCCCGAAACACTTTTTAAGCCAATCCATCGATTGCCTGCTATTACCCCACACAACCTTTTGCCTTTCACCTTTTACCTTTCACCTTTTTTCATAATTTTGAAAAGCTTCAACACAATAAAAGGTAAAATGGCAATCTCCAACCAAACAGATCCGGCTAAAATAAACACCCCTTCCCAAAAGCAAAACGAACAGCTGAAGGATTTGCTGCGCTACCTTTCTAATAATTCGCCCTTTTATAAAGAACTGTTTTCAACAAACAACATAGATATCCGCGCCATTAACACGGTTGCCGACTTGCCCTTGTTACCTGTAACAACCAAAGACGATTTGCAAAAGCGCAATAACGATTTCCTTTGTGTCCGTATTGAAAATGTGGCCGAATATATGTCCACTTCGGGCACTCTGGGCAGCCCGGTCACGATAGCGCTTACCGCAAACGACCTGGAACGTCTTGCACTGAATGAATACAATTCGTTTTTATGCGCCGACGGCTCCAAAGCCGACACCTACCAGTTGATGCTCACGCTCGACAGGCAGTTTATGGCCGGCATCGCCTATTATATGGGCATCCGTAAAATAGGCGCCGGACTGATCCGGTTAGGCCCCGGCGTGCCTTCCATGCAATGGGAAACTATACTGCGGATCAAGCCCACGGCAATAGTCGCCGTACCCTCGTTTATCCTGAAACTGTTGCAATATGCTAAGGAAGCAGGCATTGATGTGAACCAAACATCTGTAAAAAAGGCCATCTGTATTGGCGAAAACATCCGCAATACTGATTTTTCCCTCAATATCCTTGGCCGCAAGATCACCGAAAGCTGGAATATCAAGCTATACTCCACCTATGCCTCCACCGAAATGCAAACCGCGTTTACGGAATGTGGCCAGGGCCGCGGCGGCCATTACCAGCCCGACCTGCTGATTGTAGAGCTGCTCGACGAAGATAACCAGCCTGTCGGCCCGAATACCCCCGGCGAGGTCACCGTTACTACGCTGGGTGTGGAAGGCATGCCGCTGCTGCGCTACAAAACCGGTGATGTGTGCATGTACGATGATGAGCCCTGCGCCTGTGGCCGAACCACTCTTCGCCTTACCCCGCTGATGGGCCGCAAAAAACAGATGATCAAGTTTAAAGGCACCACCCTCTACCCTCCTGCCCTGTTCGACCTGCTCAACGAAATGGACGAGGTGCTTGATTTCGTGATCGAAGTTTCCACCAACGAGATCGGCCTCGACCAGGTGCTGCTCTACCTCGTCCCCACCGAAGAAAGCGAAGAATGCGACCACCGCATCCGCGCCTACCTGCAAGCCCGCCTCCGTGTTAGCCCGCAGATCAGGTATGTATCCCCCGAAGCGATCCTAAAAATGCAGTTTAATGAAGCAAGCCGGAAGCCGATAAAGTTTATTGATAAGCGGGGTTAAAAATCAAGGTAAGATCGTACCGGACAAGGCATTAAAATTATTTATGCCAATGAGTTTAATTAGTAAATACGAAATTAGCGGTAAAGACAGGGAGAGTATAACGAAAATACCTTTGACGAATCTTTTATTAGGGCTTTCATCTTTCCACTGTAATAGATAATTATCATATTTCCCATCGTATTTCCTGTAATTCAAAAAATACAAGACAAGAGCTAACAACCCTGCTACCCAGCCAAATTGCTTCGCATGTGACGCCAATTCGTTCTTTGTAAGAAAATATTTAAAAATTGGTGTCGTAATTATTGCCATTAAAAAAAATTGCATTATCGAAATGAAACCTGCAGCAGTGGCACTTGTTGGACCTTGTGTTTTAAATTTCCATTGAGCAACCCTGAAATAAATATAATCAAAAAAAAATTCATAGCAAGGACACTATTTAAAAGCACAAAGTTATTATTTTTCATTCAAGCGCTGATGTGGTGCCAAAAACGCAAATGCGACTCGTGCCCGGGGACAGATAACCCACCCTTTTGCGCTAACCATCGACTGGCAAAATATCCCCCTGCTAAATCCTTCCGCCGATAACCTGTCAACACGCTCATTTATAACAGCTTAACCGCAATAAAATTTTCGTAACGTAACTCCTCGTGTAACGTCACGGTACAGTTATTGTACCCTCACGAAATCCCGATTTGCATTCGCCGCAAAAACAAAACATATTTGTCAGGGATTCGAATTTTAAAGTGGCAAGCCGGTCATCCAACTTTCTTATTCGTCCAACTTTCTGGCCCTTTAAATGTCAGTAAAAAATAAAGGATTAAATAACAAACGTGTAAACAAATTTCACGTCGAAGCAGCGACCAAATAAAATTGGTAAAAGCTAACGCAACAACCAATTTCAGTGTGAAAAATAAAAAAAATCACACGGAATTCACACGGCGTTCACACCAAAATCACATGCCAATCACACGGAATTATAGAAAAATCACACGGAATTCACACGGTGTTTTTCTCTAAAAAAATCGGCAGATAGCTGATAATTAGTTCTTTGACATATTAAATATGAATTCAGACCGGCTGTAGAGACGCAATATTTTGCGTCTACTGCAAATTTGCCGTCTTTACATGCCTGGGAAAAAAGCGAAAAACAGCCTTAGGCCGCACAGGAGAAATTAAAAAAATCGACGATAGAGTAGCATTAAACCACGCATTAACCCAACATTAAGCGTCGTAAAAAGGCGATAAACCTTGCATTAACCATGCATTAGGCCAACACTAAACCATCATAAATCACGCATAACCCAGGCTTAAGCCACTTCAACAAATAACGGTAAATAGCTGAACATCAATAGATTTAGTGTTCAGTTTTAACAGTCTCAATGCCCCCGCTTACCCAATAAGACGTTTTTTTTGCCAAAACAACAAATCTTGCTACAACCTGTTCGGTAACCTAACTCATGTCTCCGCCTCCTCCCATGAACGATCAACCAGGTATCAATACCAAACTGCTACTGCCACTACTACTGCTACTCAACAATCCGGCCATGAACCATTAACTATGAACTATGAACCCATCCGGCACACTAAAAATTCCCGGTTTTATCTTACATTTACCCCTTTAATAATTTATTCTTCTACCCAACTTTTGGCCAGTGATAGTTATCGGACAAGACCATTTAACGTTAGATCAATTTATCGGTATATTATTTAAGCAGGAGCAAATTGCCATTGACGCCTCCGCCGTTAAAAAAGTAAACGACAGTTATGAGTTCCTGAAAAAGTTCTCTTCGCACAAGCTTATTTACGGCATAAACACCGGTTTCGGGCCGATGGCGCAGTATAAGGTGAGCGAGGAAAACATACTGCAGCTGCAATACAATTTGATCCGCAGCCATGCTTCGGGCAGTGGTAAGCTCATCCCGGCGCAGCTTTCCAAAGCGCTGATGGTGGCCCGGCTGGGGAGCTTTTTACAGGCGCACTCGGGCGTGCATACCGAGGTTATTGATCTGCTGGTCACCCTGATCAATAAAAACATCAGCCCCTGCATATACGAGCACGGCGGCGTGGGCGCCAGCGGCGACTTGGTTCAGCTCGCGCACCTCGGCCTGGCCCTCATCGGCGAGGGCGAGGTTTGGTTTGAAGACCAGGTTTACCCCGCCTCCGAGATTTTTGAGCGTTTGAATATCAAGCCGCTGCAGATCCATATCCGCGAGGGGCTGGCTATTTTAAACGGCACTTCGGCCATGACCGGTATAGGCCTGCTGAACATCGTCCAGGCAAGAAAGCTGTTGGGCTGGTCGGTTTTATTTTCGGCCATGATCAACGAGATGGTTGAGGCGTATGACGACCATTATTCGCATGAGTTGAATATCGTTAAACACCATACGGGGCAAAATAAGATCGCCGCCGCTATGAGGAGCACCTTAGCCGACAGCAATTTGATCCGCGACCGTTCAGCACACCTGTACAACCCGGATAATATCGACCAGGAGTTTTTTGAGGATAAGGTACAGGAATATTATTCGCTGCGTTGCGTTACCCAGATCTTAGGCCCTGTTTATGATACCATTGCCAACGCGGAAGTGGTTTTAATAAACGAGTTGAATTCGGTAAACGACAACCCCGTTATCGACCACGAAAACAACAATATTTTCCACGGAGGTAATTTTCACGGCGACTACGTCTCGCTGGAAATGGATAAACTAAAGATAGCAATAACCAGGCTTTCCATGCTGGCAGAGAGGCAGTTAAACTACCTGCTAAACAACAAGCTCAACCAAAAGCTACCCCCTTTTGCGAACCTCGGCATACTGGGCTTCAACTTCGGCATGCAGGGTATGCAGTTCACGGCGACGTCAACGGTGGCCGAAAACCAGACTTTGTCGTTCCCTATGTATGTCCATAGTATTCCCAACAATAACGATAACCAGGATATTGTGAGCATGGGCTGCAACGCCGCGCTGATGACAAAAAAGGTGGTGGATAATTCGTTCGAGGTACTCGCCATACAATTGATGACCATTTTGCAGGGAATTGACTACCTGGATTGTGCTGACAGGTTATCATCGGCATCACGATTGTTGTATGACAAGGCAAGGGCTATCTTTCCAAAATTTGTTCACGATCATCCCAAATATAAAGACCTGGCAAGGGTGAAAGATTTTCTTGAGAATTCGGACAACTTTACCCTGTTTGAAGATTAGTCTAAAATATGGGCGCGATGTTTCGGTTAAAATAACGGTTATAAAATCAATTTAATTTTAACCACGGAGATCACAGAGAATGCGCGGAGAACACGGAGAAAAAATAAATTGACAAACTATTAAGACTCTGCGGCCTCTGTGTCTCCTCTGCGATCTCCGCGGTTAAAATTTTAACAGTTTTGTTATATAGAAAACAGCCCTTCGGTTGGGAGGCTTGAATTCCTGGCAATAAAATTATGCGGGATGACTAAACAGACAAATAAAAATGTTTTTATAGTAGCAGATAATGTTTATTCCCCGGTTGGGAATACAACAGCCGCCAATTTTGCCCGCCTTAAAGAAAATGTCACAGGGGTAAAAAAACATTTCGACAGCGCAATGTCTCCCCTGCCCTTTTACGCATCGCTTTTTGATGCGGAGGCCAGTTTTAGTTCAGATGGGCCATACACCAAATTTGAACAATTGCTCATCCGGTCGATCGATGATGCCTTGAAACAAAGCGTCATCGATGCCGGCGATCCGAACACGATACTGATCATTTCGACTACCAAAGGCAATATCAGCCTGCTCGAAACGGAAAAGCATAGCCCCGCATTTAGAGAGCGGATAGCCCTATCAACGTCGGCAAAAATCGTGGCTGATCATTTCGGGTTCCGGCAGGTGCCCATTATTATTTCCAATGCCTGCATTTCGGGGGTACTGGCTATCCTAACGGGCATGCGGCTGCTGCGGGCGGGTGTTTATGAAAATGCCGTAATCACCGGCGCCGACGTGATATCAAAGTTCATCCTTTCAGGATTTCAGTCTTTTCAGGCCTTAAGCCCGGATGTTTGCCGGCCCTTTGATGAGGCACACGATGGACTAAATTTGGGCGAGGGCGCCGGAACGGTCGTTTTATCCGTCGATAAAAAATACGCAGGCAGCCTAAAGGTAAAAGGCGGATCGGTCGGCAATGATGCCAATCACATTTCCGGGCCGTCACGGACGGGCCAGGAATTGGCGGGGGCTATAATGAAATCACTGGATGACGCCAATATCGGCGCCGGAGATATTGGCTTCATCTCGGCACACGGCACCGGGACGGTGTATAACGACGAAATGGAAGCGAAGGCGCTATTAATCGCCGGTCTCGAAAATGTTCCGCTCAATAGCTTAAAAGGCTATTACGGGCATACATTGGGCGCGGCCGGGTTGATCGAAACGATCATTTCTGCCGAATCTTTGCGTAAGGGGCTCATTTTGGGCACCCCAGGATTTGTTAACGCGCCGGAATTATACCCGGTAAATGTCGGCGCTTCGCACAAATCTTTTGATGCCGTCAACTTTTTGAAAACGGCTTCGGGCTTTGGAGGCTGCAATGCCGCCGTGATAATTGGCAAATAAGATTATTTTTGAAAATCAACAGGATAAAAGAATTAACTTGGCGGATCAGAACTACATAACGGCATCGTGCAAAATAGAAAACGGCCTGGTTGAGAAAGACGGCCGCAACCTGTTTACACATGCAGGCGATGTGGGCTCGTTGCTCCTTGCCGCCTACCAGCATTTCCGGCTCAGTTATCCAAAGTTTCATAAAATGGATAGGCTGAGCAAATTAGGCTGGCTTGCAACTGAAGTACTGTTGATGGACAGCTTTGAGCAAGGCAAGTACGAACCTGAAGACATCAGCGTCATCCTGGCTAACGCAAGCAGCAGCCTGGACGACGACCTTAAATACTATGATTCCGTAGCCGAGGCGGCCAGCCCATCGTTATTTGTATATACTCTGCCCAATATCGTTATCGGCGAGATTTGCATCCGAAACCATTTCAAGGGCGAACAGGCATTTTTTATCCAGGGCAATTTTCAGAGCGAATTTATTCAGCAGCAGGCAGCGTATTTGCTGGCAAACAATTGCACGAAATGCTGTGTTTGCGGGTGGGTAGACATTTTAGGGGAAGAATATAAGTGTGTATTATTTTTAGTGGAAAAGATAAAAAAGGGAAATGCCGCGTTATTTTCGGCAGTAAACATGGACGAGATATTTAATTCTACCGCGAAATAATGGGTACGGAAGTTTACATAGCCGGCGTTGGGGTCATTTCGGCAATCGGGAACGATGTAGCAGAGCACCTTGATTCCTTTGAGCAGGAAATTGCGGGTATGGGCGACATCACCCAGCTGGAAACCATTCATCGCCAAAAACTCCCTGTTGCCGAAGTAAAGTTGACCAATGAACAATTGGTTAAGATGACCGGACTGCCCGCCCATGTTAGCCGGACTGCCCTGCTCAGTCTTGTCGCGGCGAAAGAAGCGCTCGCCGATGCTGCGATTCCGGCCATGGAGCAATGGCGCACCGGTTTTATTTCGGCGAACACCGTGAGCGGGATGGACAAAACCGAAGGCTTTTTTGTTCCTTTCCTGGCCGACGATAACAAGGGCAGGTTGAGGTACGTATTTGACCATGAATGTGGCAGCATGACCGAAATTGTGGCTGATGAGCTTGGTATAACCGACGTTATTACAACCATCAGCACTGCTTGCTCTTCGTCAGCAAATGCTATCGCCTACGGCGCACGGCTGATCAGGAACGGCCAGATCGATATAGCTGTAGCAGGTGGTACCGACGCCTTGTCAAAATTTACACTTAATGGTTTTAATACCTTAATGATCCTCGATAAAGAATATTGCCGCCCGTTTGATGAGCACCGGGCAGGCTTAAATATGGGCGAAGGCGCCGGATACCTCGTTTTGATTTCCGAAAAGGTAGCGGCGGTCCTTGGCAAGGCGCCTTATTGCAAGCTGGCCGGCTACACCAACAGCAACGATGCTTTTCACCAGACCGCATCATCCCCTGATGGAACCGGCTCATACCTGGCCATGACAGGAGCCTTGCAAAAAAGCGGGCTCGACGCATCGGACATCGACTATATCAACCTTCACGGAACCGGGACGCCCAATAACGACAGTTCCGAAGGAACAGCGATCAGCAGGATTTTCGGCCCCCTGTATCCGCCGATGAGTTCCACCAAATCCTACACCGGTCATACGCTCGGCGCGAGCGGGGGAATAGAGGCGGTATTTTCGGTGCTTTCCATTAAACATGGTATTATTTATCCGAACCTCCGGTTTGAAACACCAATGGCTGATCTTCCTTTAATACCGCAAACAAAGTTTTTAAAAGGGCAAAAAATCGATCATGTAATGTCAAACTCTTTTGGGTTTGGCGGAAATTGTACATCACTTATTTTTTCAAGGACCTGATATGAAAGCATTTATACGGTCAGCTGCTTGCATATCGCCCCAGGAAACTTTTGGTGATGAATTTTTGACCCGGATCGCCGGATATGAAGGCGCCCGGTTAAAAGCGATAGAGCCCGACTACAAAGAATTTATCGATCCCAAACAGGCGCGTCGAATGAGCCATGTCATCAAAATGGGGATAGCTGCCGCAAAAAAATGCCTGGGTGATGGGGATGTCGAAATACCGAGGGCAATCATCACCGGCACAGCTTACGGTTGTATAGAGGATACCGTAAACTTTTTAACCCGGATTGTTGAACAGCAGGAAGAATTGCTTTCGCCAACAGCATTTATTCAGTCGACGCACAATACTGTTGCTGCCCAAATTGCGCTCATGCTGCAATGCCACAGTTACAACCTTACCTACGTACACAAAGGTGTATCCTTCGAGAGTGCTTTAACCGACGCGCTTATGCTCCTTAATGAGCAGGAAGCCGATAACGTGCTCGTTGGTGGTACCGATGAGTTGGTCGACGCCTGTTTCAAAGTATTAACCCGGCTGGGGCTATATAAACGCCACCCGATCAACAGCCTCGATCTGTTTAAAGAGCGATCAAAGGGAACCATCGGCGGCGAAGGCGCGATTTTCTTTTTGTTGAACAACAGGCCCTCTCCACGTGATTTGGCAGAGTTGAGCGGCTTAAAAGTGCTTTACAAACCAACTGACATTCATAAAAGCATCGAAAACTTCCTGTCGGAAAATAAAGTTGGTTTAAATGAGATCGATCTGTTGATAACCGGCAAAAACGGGGATTCTCAATCGGATGAAATTTACGCCGCGCTGGGCGATTCGCTATTTCCCAACACCCCGGTTGCCAACTATAAACACCTTTGCGGTGAATATCCCGTCTCCACTTCGTTTGCGC
>Ga0206808_1002_pt2 | contig 10843 bp, 5 predicted proteins | sample Alteio_BWOrgCont_58_FD_152899 | JGI IMG/M metagenome (GOLD analysis project Ga0206808, IMG submission 152899) | Enriched cells from forest soil in Barre Woods Harvard Forest LTER site, Petersham, Massachusetts, United States -... | ecosystem: Environmental > Terrestrial > Soil > Temperate forest > O...
TCGCAGCTTTTCGCCATCCGCACTATATGTGTATGTAACTCCCTTTGCTGAAATAGCCTGGGGAAGGTTCAGGATATTGTAAGTAATGCCGGTTGCACCCGTTATCCCTTTGCTGTTGTCGGTAACCATGTTGCCATTGGCATCGTAGGCGTAAGTAAACGTGCCGTACGGATAGCCGTTAGAAGCGGTATTGCCCGAGGCATCAGTAGCGCTTTGCAACTGATCGGTATAGTTGCCGCCGTTGGTGTAGTTAAAGGACAGGCTGTCGATAAGCGTGCCGCTGAATACCCGTGAAAGTGTAGCAATATTACCCGCGGCGTCATAGCTGATGCCGCGCTCGATATTAACCCCTCCCGGCGTAGCGCCCGAAAGCAGCCTGTTTAGCGGATCGTACTGGTAAACGAAGTTACTGTAAGTGGTAGCGGTGTTGCTCTGCCAGCTTTGAACCGCGATATTGCCGTTGTACTGCGGCGTGGGGTATATCCCGGTTATATTCGCGGTATTGCTGTTATACATTAATATTTCCTGGAACAAAGCCGCCGCATTGCTCAGCATCCATCCCCGCTCGTTATAGCCATAGTTTATATTTTGATAGAAATTGATGCCATCTGTCGAGTGCAGCGACTTTGACCCCAATTGATCAATTTCATTGTAATTCTCCTGTGCTATGAGGATATTGGGGCCAGGCGTTCCGGTCCCATTCGTCAGCTGCTCAAAGTTTTGTACGCGTTTGGCCGTATGGTCGTAAACGTAGGTATTGGCAATGGTAACTAAAGGACTGGTGGTGCTGGAAGTATTGTAATGTTTATGGGTAGTGGAAGTTACCTGGTTGTTGAAATTATAGGTATTGGTAATATAATCGTAATTGTTAACATTAGCCGTTCCGCCACCTAAGTAATGCTGCTTATAAACATTGGTGAGCCTTCCCAGGTCATCATAATAATTAACCGTCCACAAAGCGTTAGTATAGGCATCAGCGGGATCTATCACCGTCGTCAGGCTGGCCGTTAACAAGCCCTCGGTCATTTTGCTTGCGGATGCATTGGCATAAGCCGCGGGCAGGTTTGGTATATTGGTGTAATTGTCATAGTAATTGATGGTTAATATGCTGTTCAGGGTTTGCGGGTAGCTAACGATATTGTAACCGGTACTGCTTGCGGGATTGGGGGTGTCCCACTGCGGAGCGGCGTAAATGGCAGCTTCAAGGTTCGCAGGAGTTATCGCGGTGTTGCCGTTGTTCCATAAGCCCTCGATGATCACCCTGCCCAAAGCATCGTATTTGGTTATCGTCCATTGGTTGTTGGCCCGCTGGTTGGCGTCCTGGGTAGCTGCCAACTGGTCGGCATTATTATAAACCATATATTCCCAGCCTTTGCCCGGCAGTTCTTTTGCGCTCATGCGGTCCCTTGCATCGTACTGGTACTGGTAGCATAAATTGTTCAGAACGGTTTGGGTAACGCCCGAAGGAACATCCGGATTTGCGACCGGCGGAAGGACAAAGGCCAGCTGGTTGTCGTTATCATATACATAATAGGTGGAAAACTGCTGAAGCGTCCCTGAAACGCTGTTGTAAGCGCGTTTCAGGACCACGCGATTTAATTGATCCCTGTATTCCTCTGTGGTGCCTGCCCTCCCCGAAACCCAGTTTTCATCCTCGATCACCTTAACACTTAACAAATTTGCGTAGTAGGTACCGTTGTTAACCAATGTACGGGAGCCGTCGCTGTTAACAGTGGCCGTATAGAGTATCACGTCCATGCTCGTGGTTGGGTTGCTGCTCCATGTGACGGTATTGTTAAACAGGTAATTTAATTTATCGGTATGGCCGCCGCCCGTAACGCCGCTGGTGCTTAGCTGCCAGGCCTGGCCGGCATAGCCTTGTTCCAAAGGCCGGTTAAGGGGCGAGGATTCGAGGTTTACCTGTGCATAAGGATAAGGCGTGGGTATATAGCCCTGGCCTGTTTGCTGGTAAAAAAACGATAAGCCGCTGTTAGCGGTTAAGGCGTTGGAACGAAAAGAACCGGGTGGCCCTATTGAGGTTGTGTATGGGAGGTAATTGAAAACGTGGCGGCCCATGGCGTCATAAGCTACCGGTTCGATTAGGTCGTTCCCGGCAGGGCTGCCTCCTGCCTCCACGGTTTGTATCAGCCTGCCGAGACCGTCAAAATACCGGATGCCGGCCATCACCTGGCATGATGTATTGCTTGTGCTTGCATAATTGGTAAGCCCCGCCACCTGCGGCGTATAGGTAATTATATAATTTAGATTGATGCTGGGGACAGTTAGAAGACTTTTACAGTCGGCCTGTATATAAGCGCTGAAAGTTCCGTTTGCGGCCGTGGAAAAACCGGGCCCCAGCAAAACCTGGCTTGGGCTGTAATATGCGCCGGTAGTGTTTGGCTGGGTAAGCGGGGCCGAAACATGGCTTTGCGCCCGCACGCCCGCCGCCAAAGCAACTATGAGCACCAGAGCAAACGGAGTTGCCTGCAGTAATTTTTTGATATATTGGATAAGCACATACATACTTAAGGCTTTAGTTTAGTTTGCAAAAAATTACCCTACGGTATAACAAATGTTGCCGGCAGCGATGTCACCGCCGACGGGTAGTTGGTACTGTTGCAGGTTATGGTTAACGTATAATTGCCGGCGGTTAAATTGTTTATACCTATCGTTGTCGGCTCACAGCCGCCGGTGCTGGATGATGGCTGACCGGTAGTCGTATTTGTATAGTTGATAGTAGTATTTGTGCAGCCGTCAAGAGGTGTATAATTGATGGTTACGCTATAGCCTACCGTACTGTTACCTGTAACCGTGGCGCTGTTGATAACAGGGACACTGACAATGGGGGTTGCAAAATTGTAGGCGTAAGCTTTGACCGGGTTGCTGTATTGATCGCTGGAAAGCGTTAACCGCTGGAGGCCGTCGTAGGCGAAATTGCTGATCTCCTGCTTTTGGTCAATAACGGTTTTTACTCCTACGAGGGGTTCATACGTATAAGTGCTCATCAGGCTGCCCAAGGGATACAACCTCAATTCGTCAATGCTGCCGGTTCCGCTTACCGTGATAGCTGTTACCCCGGTGACGATGTGTTTAAAAAATGTCCAGGCCCCTAAAGTAATGCCCTGGGTATAAGACTGTGAGCCCGTGACTGAATAAACCCCGTTCTGGCTCCAGTAGCTTACCACATAGGTTTCGGCAGAATTAAGGGTTAAACTGGTAAGCGGTGTGCCTGTTAGCGTATAATAATTGTGCCCGGAGATCGCCGTGCCTGTTGTCACTACATTATTTATATTGATGCCGGTCCAGTTCCCGGTGCCATAGCTTAATTCGTTTACCAGGGTATTCGATGCGTTATACTCGAACGACGTGTAGGCAACGTCGTTTTTGGCGGTGTTAGTTACGTACTGCGAAACAGGATACTGAAGGCTGATGTTATACCCATAATAATTTTGGAATCCGTTCATGGTTTCCAGGGTCAGGGTTAGGGTATATGTTCCGGCGGGAACATTTAACGTAGCTGTGGAACCGGTTGATCCGCATGTACTTGTTCCTCCCGGTGTAGAGGCGCACAAGGTTCCGGTCTGGTTAACCCCGGTACCGGTGAGCTGGTATCCAAGTGTTGATGTATTATTGCCCGGTATGCTTGTATTGGCATAAGCGAAAGAAAGACCGACAGTGCCGGCAGCTACCGTGATGGTAGAAGTATTAGGGGTATACAGCGTACCGCCTATATGTACAACGGCTGAATTGGTGATGATCGGATTACTTGCAGGCGGAAGGCCCGGGTAAACGTTACTTGCATTTTTTATACTTGCTACGGGTTTGCTTCCGTTAAAATCCCACACGTAAGCAGATGTGCGGCCGCTATTGTCTAAGACTGAATTGATGTTGCCATAAGGATCATAGAAAAAAGATTCCCGTAAAACATAATGACTGTCAAGCGCGAGTTGCCCAAAAGTTGCCAATCCTTCATAAGAGCTTGGGGTTTTGCTGGCATATAAAACCGGTGGCACCGCCTCGAAATTATAGACGGCATCGTTTTGTAAGATATACATTTGGTCGTCGCCGGATATTTGATCTGATCCATAAGCCTGGTAAGTATGTACAGTACCCCCGATTACATATTCAACACCGTTTACAACAACATCATTCATTTGTTCTATTACCGTGTTGTTCATGTTTTGGGCAACCATTATATTATAAGGGTTATTGGCATTAGTGGAAGTAAAATTATAAGGATAGAAATACCTGGTTATCTGTATTGTCCCATCGCTGTTGGTAACCGAACGTTCTATAATATTTTTATATTGGTCGTAGGTGTCACTCACAGTAGTAGACAAACTGTTTCCGGAACCTGTGAGGTTCAGATCATAAGTAGTATTAACCCGGGCGATGGGCACGAAGGGAAAGTATTCCATCAGATAAGCTGTTCGGGAAGCGGCATTGCCGGCAGCGGTGTTGCTGCATGCGTAAAGCAGGTTATTATATACCGCGTTTGCGGCTAAAGTTGGCGCAGGGCTTGTATAGTAGGTGACATTTGACGAGTAGGTGGTAACGTTTTGCGAAACAGGATAGCCATTGCTGTTGTAATCCGTTTTTTGAAAAAGCTTTCCGCGCTCAAACGCCAAAGATGTAGCCAGTACATAGTCGTTAAAACCGGGATTAAGCACAGTTCCTGTGGGAGGCATAATGTCGTTATAGCCATTGTCGCTGTTGGTGTACTGGTAAGTGGTGTAACTCCCGTCGGAACGTTGCTCCACCACGTTTGAGTAACCGATATGCGTGCCGGTACTATTTGTCGTTAAAGGGATAATAGGATTGGAGGAAAACGATTGAAAAGTAACGGGTGTATTCGAAAATGACTCTCCGGTTATGGAAAACTGGTACGTTGGCTGGCTATCCAGCACTCCGCTGGAAGGCAGTGATGAAACGTTAGCGCCGGGTGTATAACCGGTAACGTAATAATAGTTTTTCGACAAACTGTTTCCGTTGTTATCTACGCTGGTAATATTGCTGATACGCAATCCACCTGCAACTCCTGTTGCAGGCGACGGCGATACGCCTGTTGCCCTGTTAATAGCTGCATAATAGGTGTTGGGCTGATAAGTAAAGGTGGTAGTTCCGCCGGTGGGATATTGTATGCCGGTTAATATTTCTGCCTGTGTTTGTACGCCTGTTGGATCAGGCGCGCGGACCGTGGCCAATGTAGCGGGGTTGCTGGTTACAAAAGGCGTTGTATTGTTATTGTTAAATCCCCAGCTATCGGTGTTGGTGCTTAAATACGAGGGCAGGGGCGTCGAATTATAGGTGAAGTTGTAGTTTTCGGACGACACGCCGTCACTGCCCACGATATTTACCGCATTGAGGCGTAAGCGTTGCAGGGGATTGTTATTATAAAAAAGACTGATCGTCCGGTCGGTTTTATTGCCGGAGGTATTTTGAATAGTGATCTGGTTAAGTTCCAGCCAGATCAAGCGGTTTGCATAGTCGTCCGGAGACACGGGGCCGGGAGGAGGATTTGAGGCAAAATACGGAATAAATTGAGCGGTAGAATAATAATACAGGTATTGGCTCGGAAAATAAGAACTCGGTGTAGGATTGTACGGTGGCGATCCGGGCGGAGTGTAGACCTGGTAATAAGGGTCGCTTAGGGGACTGCCATAAAGCATGCTGATAGGGGGAGTCAGGTAATTGAGCTCGGTACTTGCGCTGGTTGTAAAATTGATCTGGATGTCTTCTGCAGGCATAGTGATCGAGGACAAATAAACAGGAAAAATTATGTTGCCTGAATAAAGGGAGGTTCCGGCGTTTGTATTGTAACAAGTGACGGTTGTGGGGACAAAAAAGGGACCGCCCATTGTATATTGACCGGTGCTTTGCGATGCGTTAAAGCCATAGCCAACGTAGCTGGTAAGCGGCCCGCGCACATAATTTAAATTGATGGTTTCCGACGCATCGGCGGAGATAATTTCGGACAGATACCAGGTAGTAGCGGTGATGGACGATCCAAGGGTGCCGCTCGGGACCATAACATCGCTGAATTCTATGGCCGAGTTATAGATATCCATACTGCCGAAAACGTATTGATCGCCTGCTTCATCCGTAATGGTAAACTTTCCAAAAGTATTTGAAACATATCCGCTATTAACCGGATTCGGGTTGAATCCAGGATTCAGCGTAACAAATGGAGCGACAAAATCGCTGGAATTAAAGCTTACTGTAAGGTTTTGGTCGCACTGAACCTGCCATTTGCCTGTTTGGTCCAAAAAGAATTTGCCCGAATATCCCAAAAAGTTAAAGTCGAATTCATCCGGCTCAACATCCCCATCAGATACGGTATTATTGGGGTTAGTGTAAATTGGATCTGTATTTTGCACTGCGGTCGATACCCAATTTGAATTGTTAAGCAGGCTATGGGTAAAATAATATCCCTGTTGAACCCCTCCGGACTGCGCCGATCTATTATACTCATCAATGAGCCCTTTGGCTTTTCGCGTAATGCCGCCGCCGGCCAAAAGCGTCCAGCCATTGCCCACCCATCCCGGGTGAACTTCAGGTCTCAAACCGGATGCATTGTAGCTCAATGAAATCGGCAGGCTTATCTTTTTTCCTTTTACCGTATATAATGGAACGGATATATCGGGAACCCCGGTGAAATAAGATACCGGCAGTTCACCATATAAACCCAGACTTGAAGCGTTCGGGCTGGGAATAGTTTGGGAATAGGGCACCCACTGAGCCTTTACCGAAGTACAGGCAAAAACTATAATGAAAAAAAGTAAGTTTCTTCCGGAGATCATAACGAGTTTATTTTTTGAACGCGGTTGTGGTCGGGTATCTTTCCTATTACTGCTTTTTGTTTTTCAGTATTGAATCCATCTCTGTCTCCAGTTTTTTAATTCGTGCTTCCTGTTCTTCATTCTTTTGTTTTTCTTCTGTGAGCTGCTTATCCTTTTCTATTAAGTATAAGGTAAGCTCCTCTACCTTTTGAAGCAGCAATGTTTGATTTTCGCCCAGGTTTAAGCCCTGGGCCCGCATTTGTTCGGCAGGCGCAATCCCGGGCAAATGATGATTTTGGGATAAATACCTGCCAAGGTCGGCAAGCGGTAACAATTTATACTTTGGTTCAAATACAAAGTCTGCTCCGGTGGTGTTTACCGTTACCGCTTTCATACGCGCGGTTCCTGCGACATTCAGCATGTAAGCCGTGTTTAATCCAGGTGAAGTTGTTGTTTGTCCAATAAGTACACTCCCTGCTGAAGTTATAACCATTCGCATTACATTTGATGTTCCGTCAAATACGAACCAGGAATTTGGCACGCCATAGGTCGTTTCAGAAGCATTGCCGACTCCGGAGTAGAAGGTTCGGCCGGTACCGGTGTACGCCAATTGCGAGTACGAAGTAATTGTTGTATTTTGAATATTAATCAAAGGGCTTGAGGCCGCTGCATGCACATGCAAATACGTGGACGGAGTAGTGGTACCAATACCAAAATACCCTGCATTTGTAACGCGTATTTTTTCTCCCCCAGCAACTCCAAACGCTAAGTTTGTAGATGTAGAAGGAGCAATCATGGCATATTTGCTGGTTGCTCCGGGTGCGCTGAGCGAAAATACCAAGTCCTGGTCTGATTGATTTGAGAGTTGTTGCACGTTTCCGGAACCGATTATAACCAAGGGAAGGGCAGGTGCAGAATAGCCAATGCCAACATTGCCGGAAGTGATATAATAATTTCCGGTTCCGCTTTGATTAATCCATTGGGCATAAGAACAGTTAATGGCAAGCAAAAAAATAATTGAGGGAATGATGGCCTTTTTCATTACTTTGTTTTGTTAAGGTTAACGGTATTCAGATTGTAAATTTTTCGTTTTTTGTTCAGTTTAATTTCCGTTTTTTAATCCCAATAGACTAAAAATCGATCGATTAATTAAAAAAGCGCAACTTTTTTTCTTGAAGGCTATCGCATAACATTCCATAGCCCCTAAAAGGAGACAAAAAAATATTTATTATTTTTTAATGATTTCTAAGAATCGGAATATCCTTGATTTTTCATACTTCGTGAGTAGGTTAACGGTAAAAAAGAGCACATTGGATTAGAAATCAATTGTATTGAGAAAAATTGACTTTTCCTAATAAAAATTAAAATATTTTAAAAAATTTTAATCCGAGGGATTCCCTTTACCTATTCATGGACGGTTTTAATGCCAACAATTTAAGAGGGGCTTGAAAATGCGAGGGGGCCGCACATTGCGCAAACTATTCTTCGCCATTTCTACATCTTACAATGTCCCTCACACACAATAGCGCACAGCCTCCATTATCACCTCGCAAGCACTTTCAATCTCTTCAACAGTAATAATCAACGGTGGCGCAATCCGCATGGAATTGCTGCAATGCAGGAACCAATCTACGATAACCCCATTGGCAATGCAGCGGTCGATTATTTTTTTGTTGAGCTCGAAGCTGTCAAACTCAATGGCCAACATAAGCCCTTTGCCACGAATCTGCCTGATGGCCGGGTGAACAAGTAGTTTCCGGAACAGCTTTTCCTTTTGATCAACCTTCCCTATCAGGTTTTCATTGAGCAGCGCTTCCAGTCCGGCAAGACCGGCTGCACAGCAAACCGGGTGACCGCCAAATGTGGTAATGTGCCCTAAAATCGGGTTCTCCTTTAAAGCATCCATAATTTGGTGCGATGCGATGAAGGCGCCCAGCGGCATTCCACCACCCATGGCTTTGGCTAACAAAAGGATGTCAGGCTGTATACCAAAATGTTCAAAGGCGAACAAACGCCCCGTGCGGCCAAAAGCGGCTTGTATCTCGTCCAATATTAGCAGCGCTCCTGTGTCCGTGCAGCGCTGCCGCAGGGCCTGCATATAGGCCACATCGGGCACTCTTACGCCGGCTTCCCCCTGGATGGTTTCCACGATAACGGCAGCCGTTATCGTGGTTATATGGTCAAGGTGGCTTGAATCATTAAAGCTGATAAAACTTATTCCGGGCAGCAACGGGCGGTAAGCTTGCTTAAATTCTTCATTTCCCATTACACTTAAGGCGCCATGGGTGCTGCCATGATAGGCATTTTTAAATGCGATGATCTGTGCCCTGCCGGTAAACCTTTTTGCCAATTTTAATGCGCCTTCCACCGCTTCGGCTCCCGAATTGGTAAAATATACCGATTGCAGGTTTTCGGGCAGCAGGGACAGTAGTTTTTCAGCGAACCGGACCTGCGGGGTTTGCACGTACTCGCCATAAACCATCAGGTGCATATACTTATCCACCTGGTTTTTTAAAGCTGCGATCACCTGCGGGTGGCTGTGGCCCAGGTTGCTTACGCCGATGCCTGATATCAGGTCGATATAGGCACGACCCTGGCTGTCATACATATAAACGCCGGCAGCCCGTTCAAACTCGAGTAACAGGGGGAAGTCAGTGGTTTGTGCGTTATTGAGCAGGAATAATTCGCGCAGTGTCATGACTAAGATTTATAGGATACGAGGATTGCAGGATTTGATCGCGTAGCGGGAAGCTCTAAACATGCACAAAGTTAGCACGATTTATAGGATTTTATTGATTGCAGAATTTGCCCCGCAATCTTAAAATCCTTAAATCCTAAAAATCTTAGTTCAGACAACTGATCAATTTGCCGGAGCGACGCCGCGTTCACTTAGCTGCCTTACTACTTCGTCGTTAAAATCGCGTTCGCTTTTGTACAGCAAGCTTACCTTTTCGGGCGGCAATATTTTCATAAACTCGCTTAGGTACTGTTTCCGGATGTTTACCAACTCGGTTTCGTACTGCAATTCGTTTACCGCCTGCTGCGACCCGTTTGGTGTGGGCATAGACAGATTTTCGCGTTTTGCTATTCTGACAGCGGTCTGGTCCTGCACATATCGCCTGTACAAGGGCCAGAAGGCCCTTGACTGTTCAGGCGTCAGGTTAAGACGCCTGGCTATAAATGACTCCTTGATCATTTCGAGCCGCCTGGTCGGGGGCTGTACAATGACCCGGCGCTCAACAGGTACCCCGCCGACAGGTCCAAAGGACTCCTTATGGAGTAATAAACTGTGCAAGCCCCGCTGGCAGGTAACAAACTATCCAATCACTGCACCATCGGTTCAACCAAAATTACGTCAATTAACCCCGGCAAACCGAAGTAATTCCCTGCGCTTCCATATAACCAAGTCTTTATAGTCTGTCAATTTATCTTTGGCTGCTGCGCTCTTTGTGCATTCTCCAAGCTCTCTGTGGTTAAAATTAATTGATTTTCTCTTCGTTATTTTAGCCGAAACATAAGCCTCTCTGTGTTCTCTGTGCATTCTCAGTGCTCTCCTGTGGTTAAAATGCACTTCTAAGAGCTGCTTTAGTCGAAACATAAAGCCTTTTATTTTAGCCTTCCCAAAGAACTATTTTTTGCTCCACGTTTTTTTTATCGGGTCAAAATAATAAGTAAAGGCAATGGGCTTGCTCCGGCGGGGTTTCCGGTCTAACCGGCCTGAATTCTCCCCGCCATTGCAATAATAGTTGGCTATCCCATGAAAGTATAAGTCAAGGTAGCCATCGGCGTTCCGGTCGGTATTTTCAAATTTAAGGTCGTCGTGCCGGTAGGTGATACAGTCTAACGATGAGTTGCTGACAAAATCAGGCGACTGAAAGATATTTGTTAAAGCCTTGCCCGACCAGTTAAATATTTTAAAAACGCCGTATCCCCTCCTTTTATAAATTCCGGCGAGGAAGTACGCATGGTCGCTTGCTTTCACTTTAACGGGTTTCAGCTCCGACAAGGTGATCAAAAAATAATGATGCGCCCGGTTATCCACAAATAAGAATCCATCCCGGTCA
>Ga0206808_1197_pt2 | contig 10744 bp, 13 predicted proteins | sample Alteio_BWOrgCont_58_FD_152899 | JGI IMG/M metagenome (GOLD analysis project Ga0206808, IMG submission 152899) | Enriched cells from forest soil in Barre Woods Harvard Forest LTER site, Petersham, Massachusetts, United States -... | ecosystem: Environmental > Terrestrial > Soil > Temperate forest >...
TGGTATTTTTTCCAGTTTACCAGTCATCCAGCCATCTAGCTTCCTCTACCGATCCGCAAACTTCCCGCCCTCGCGCTGTGCCGCCATATCGCGCATCAGCACCGCATAGACGTTTTTATTTTCCGTCACGCGTTGCACGTAATTACGCGTTTCATAGGCGGGGATGGTCTCAATCCAATCGATCATATCGATATTCGGATTATTGCGCGGATCGCCAAAAGCCGTCAGCCATTGATGCACGCGCCCCGGACCTGCATTGTACGCCGCAATTGCCAAGTACGGATTGCCGAAATTTTCCAACTGGTCGGCAATATAAAAACTGCCGAATTGCACATTACACATCGGCCGCGACGTCAATGCAACCTGCGAATAAGGCGTGCCGATTTTATGCGCGACGACCTTGGCCGTGGCTGGCATCAATTGCATCAGGCCGAGCGCGCCGGAATGCGAACAGGCCGAAACATCAAACTCACTTTCCTGACGGATCAAACCATGCGCGAGCGCGGGATCAAGACGCGGGTCAAATCCCGCGCGGATATCTTTCGCCAAAATCGGATAGGCCGCGCGCAAGCCGATATAGCCGTGCTGCTGTGCCGCCTTCCCCGCCAGGACGGCCCATTGCGGTTCGTTATGCTGGTTCGACCAATTCGCGAGCGCGGCGAATTCATTTTCATCCGCCGAGTCGTTCAACAAGGTTTTGAAAAACGCGCGCGCATCCTGACTGTCACCCGCATTCGCCAAAATCCGCGCGGCACGCAAGCGTTCATCGTTCAAAATTTCCGATTGCATCGATTGCGCCATGCGCGGCGGTAATTGAATGTCTTCATTCAAATGCGCGGCGGCCAACTGGCCATAAAACGTCGTGCCGTATTTAGCGGCTTCAGAATACCATTGTTGTGAAACGCTGGCCTGCCCCGCAGCCTCCGCAGTCCGCGCCAACCAATAGGCCCCGCGCGCCTTGGAAACCGGCGTTTGCACATTGTCGTAAAAAGCCTGGAAATGCTGCGCCGCCGCGCTAGTGTCCTGACGGAAACGCAAGGCCAGCCAACCCGCGTACCAAATATTTTGTGTGGCGTTTTGGCCCGTCACGACGGGTTGCGCGGCGGCAACCGCATAGGCACCGCCCATATCGCCGCGTTCAAAAAACCGGCGCGATAAAATCCCGCGTTCTTTCGCCACGTCTTCTTCGCGGCTGGCGGGTGCAGTGACATGCGATAAAATCACCGCCGCGCTATCATCAAACCCCAACTCCCGCCGCCAATGCGCGCGCGCGTAAGCCAAACCCGGATCATTCTTTTCATCATCCGACAGCGCCGACAAATAATCATCCGCATCGCGCGTGTTTTGCAGCAAGGCCAACCGCGCCGCCGGCACACGCCGCGCGTCGGCGGGCAGATAGGCAAGTAAATCATTCGCCTGTGCAAATTTTTCTTCCCAAATTAATTTATCTTCGCGCGTGGAAATATCTGCCACGCTCACCCAACCCGGAAACGTCGCCAGTAATTGTGCAACACTATCACTGCCGCTATCGCGCACCGTGATAAAATCGTGCAATGCTTTGACCGCCGCGTCATGCTGACCTGAACGCTCTAACGCCGCCGCGTAACGCGCGGTCCCACGCGCTGTCATGGGTGCGCGCCCGTCAAACCAGGCCACCACATCGCTATCACCCAAATCTTCGGGCATCACATTCTCTGCGTGCGCCTGGATCGCGCCCAATCCCGGCCAACCTTTCACCGCCGCCAAAAATTCCGCATAGCTTTCAAAGGGCGCAGTCACGCTCGATTGCTGCAATAATTTCCACGTAATCACTTTGCGCGTCAGCGGATCTTTGGTTACGGAGGCCGCGTTGACATTCCCGCTTTGCGCCTCGGCCATGGCTTTAGCCAAATTAATATCCGCAGCCTGCGCGGGCACAACAAATAACACAATCAACTTGCATATCACCGCAAAGCGCATTATTCTGCCAAAAAACACGAGGTTCCGATGTTTCATGGTTCTATCCCCGCTTTGATTACGCCGTTTAAAAATGGTCAGTTTGACGCGCCAGCCTACCAAAAATTGATCGAATGGCAAATCGCATCTGGATCGTCCGCCTTGGTGCCCTGCGGCACGACGGGCGAATCTCCTACATTATCGCACGAAGAATGGCGCGAAGTCATTAAAACTTGTGTCAAAACCGCCGCGGGACGCGTGCCCGTGATCGCGGGAACGGGCAGCAACAGCACCGCCGAGACCATCGCGCGGACGCAGGAAGCCGAAAAACTTGGCGCCAATGCCGCGCTGGTCGTTGTCCCTTATTATAATAAACCGACGCAGGAAGGTTTGTATCAGCATTTCAAAGCCGTGCATGATGCGACCAACCTACCCATTATAGTTTACAACGTCCCCGGCCGGACGGTTGCGAATATCAGTTCGGAAACGCTGGCGCGCCTGGCACAACTTCCGCGCATTGCCGGAACGAAAGACGCCACGGCAAATCTGGAACGTCCCGTGCACGAACGCGCGAGCTGCGGCGATGATTTTTGTTTTCTGTCGGGCGATGACGGCACCACCCTCGCCTACCTCGCGATGGGCGGGCATGGCTGCATTTCCGTCACCGCCAATATCGCGCCACGCGAAAGCGCGGAATTATATGCGGCATGGCAGCGCGGCGACATGGCAAGTGCCGGACGTTTGCGCGACCAATTGGCTGAACTGAATAGCCTATTATTCTGCGAAGCCAACCCGACGCCGGTGAAATACATCGCGTCCTTGATGGGATTATGCGCCCTGGAATACCGCCTGCCGTTATTGGCACCCAGCGCGGAAAACCAAACCAAATTGCGGGCTGCAGCGGAACGCATGGGCCTCTTAAAACAAAAGGCAGCGTGAACGATAAAGCAACAAAGTTTCAATAATTTACTTTGACAAAAGGCTTTATATCTATTATTTTAAACACCTAAACCTTAAACATGTTAGGAGATAAAAATGATATTCCCTTTTCGTAGAAATAGCGCTGCCGCTACTAACCCAACAGCTAACAAACCTGCCAAAGTTAAACAAAGCGGTCCGATGGTTATGACTAAAGACGCACAAGGTCACTTTGTTCCAAGTGAGTATGTGGCCGGACAATCAACCTCTTCCCTTAAAACATCAGGTGTATTTGCTATATGGAAAGCGAAACGTGCTGCCGCAGCAGCTGCAAAAAAAGGTGATGCATCCGCACCGGCAGTCCCACCACAATAATTGCTAATTATAATATATTGTTTGTACCTTGCCTGCTTTTCGCCTAAAGATTTTTTATGGCAAAAGCAGGCCTTCACTACATCCGCAACGGCGAGCAGATCAGCTTTAATAAAAAGGCGAAGTTTGATTATGCCATTGAAGAAAGCATCGAAGCCGGTTTGGTGCTGGAGGGGGCTGAGGTCAAATCCCTGCGCTTCAACGGCGCATCATTGGGCGAGGCGCATGCCGCCGTGATGGAAGGCAAAATTTATCTCTTCAATTTAAACATCAAAGAATACCAATTCGCCCCGCGGCAATTTTCGCCTGAGGCCAAACGCCCGCGCGCATTATTGCTATCCAAAAAACAGCAAAACAAATTCCTGGGCGCGACCCAGCGCGAAGGTTACGCGCTCGTGCCGATCAGCTTGTATTTCAATAAACGCGGTTTGGTGAAAATCGAACTCGGCCTCGGCAAGGGTAAAAAAGAATACGACAAACGCGCCACGATCAAAAAACGCGACTGGGAACGGGAGCAGCGGCGCGTGATGTCGGAAAGAGGATGACTGGTAGACTGGTAGACTAGAAAACTGGTAAAGATTTCTTTCCAGTCTACCAGTCATCCAGTCTACCTTATGAAAAACGAACCCACGTATATGATGAACCCACACCAAACAGACGCGATCATCATCGGTGCCGGGCCGGTGGGGCTTTTTGCGGTCTTTGAACTCGGCCTACTCGATATCAAATCGGCACTGGTGGATATCTTGCCCATGCCCGGCGGGCAGTGTGCGGAGCTTTATCCCGAAAAGCCGATTTACGATATCCCTGCCTTGCCCATCGTGACGGGCCAGGAATTGACGGATCGTTTGATGGAACAGATCAAACCCTTCCATCCGCAATTTTTCCTCGGCCAAATGGCGGAGAAATTAGAACAATTCCCCTCAACTTGTCATCCTCGGGGGCGCAAAGCGCAGCCCGGGGATCCACGATTGGGTGATAGGAATGCGTTAGAACTTGAAAATAGGGAAAGCGTGACCGTGGATCCCCAGGCTCAATCGCCCATCGCGCGAAGCGCGCGATTAAGCGATTGCCCTGAGGATGACACGTTAAAAGAATGGCGCCTAACCACAGATACCGGACAAGTGATCGAAGCGAAAGTTGTCATCATCGCCGCCGGCGGCGGTAGTTTCATGCCGAAAAAACCACCGATTAAAGAGATTGAGAAATACGAAGGGCACGGCGTCCATTACGCCGTGCGCCAGATGGAAAAATTCCGCGACAAAAATATTCTAATCGTCGGCGGCGGCGATAGCGCGCTTGATTGGTTTTTGAACCTGCAACCGCTGGCCGCGAACATCACGCTCCTCCACCGCCGCGATGAATTCAAAGCCGCGCCGGACAGCGTGCGCCAGATGCGCGAACGCGTCGCAGCGGGTCGAGGCAAATTGATGTTTGGCGAAGTCGCCGAACTCCACGGCGATGCGCCCGCGCTGTCGGGCGTGACAATTAAAACTCAGGCGGGCGAAATGGTGCGGCATGATTGCGACACGCTACTGCCCTTCTTTGGCCTCACGATGAAACTCGGCCCAATCGCGAATTTCGGCATTAATTTTGAAAGCAATCTCATCCCCGTCGATACCGAAAAATTCCAAACCTCCACGCCCGGCATTTTCGCCATCGGCGACATCAATACCTATCCCGGCAAATTAAAACTCATCCTCTCCGGCTTCCACGAAGCCGCCCTGATGGCGCGCGCGGCCTATGACATCGTCCACGCGGGGAAGAAATTTATTTTCCGCTATACGACGAGTTCATCCGACTTGCAGGAAAAATTAGGCGTGAAATAAAAACACCGTCATTCCCGCGAAAGCGGGAATCCATGAACCGCAGCATTCATTCGAAACCATATCTTAGAAAATTAATACCTGGCGATGGATCCCCGCTTTCGCGGGGATGACAGTTTATATTATCGTTTATCTCTTCTTCCAATACTTAAACGCCTTCCCCTGCCGTTTCTGAATATAAGCCAGCGCCTCCGGCCCCTCATACAGACCATGATAATCATCCGTCTTGCTATCCGCCCACCAGCCCGCGCCGGGGATGCCGTCCGACGCGCGCACGACCAGCACAGCGAGTTCCGGCTCTTTCCGCCGCCGCGCCCGTGCATCGACCTCCATCAAGGCCGCACAGAGCGCCCGCATTTTCGGCCGCGAGAAATGATATCCCAACTGCCCCAATGTCTCAGAATAAGACAGTGCCTTCCCCACCCGCGCGGCGGCGTGCAAGACGGCTTCAATCCTATCGATATCAAACAGTGCCGCCCATGCGGGGCTGGGTAATTCATCCGTGACGTAACGCGGTTTGGGCATCAAGAGCTTATAGCAGAGGAGCTGAAGGGCAGAAGAGTAAAAAAATTGCCCTCAGCCCTTCAGCTCCTCTGCTCGTCTGCTATAAGAACGCCATGAATATCAATGTCACCGATCCTAATGGCCAAGCCCATACCATCCCCGCCACCCCCGGCTGGCGCGTGATGGAAGTGATCAAGGACGCCGGTCTGCCCATGCGCGCGGACTGCGGCGGCTGTTGTGCTTGTGCGACGTGCCATGTTTATGTCGATGATGCCTGGCTCGGCAAACTCAAACCCGCAAGCGACGAAGAACGCGGCCTGATCGGCGAAAGCTACGCCGAACAAGCCAATTCCCGCCTCGCCTGCCAGATTACGATGACCAAGGAATTGGACGGATTGCCAGTCACCATCGCGCCGGATGCAATATAGTTGCGCAATGCAATTCCCGCGTGACAACACGTTAAAATTGCATAAAATACCCTCCACAACCTTGGGAGGGTTCAGATGAAAACTTTATCCATCGCCGCCGCTGCGGCATTCTTATTGGCAACGCCTGCTTTCGCGCAATCAACCGGCATTGCGCCGCAGGCCTCGCCCGGCACAACGACGGGCGCACCGCCGATGGGCCGCGGCGCGAATGCGGAACAGTACGAACAAAAAGCCGAGGCGCGTTTTTCCAACCGCCAAAAAGCCGAACTAGAATATTTCCAAAAACGCCAGGCGATCGAGCAAAAATACCACGCACAATTCAAGGCACTGGGCGAGCAAGAACACGCCGAATTTGAAAAACTGCGCGAAGAAATGAAAAAAGCCCACCCCGGCATGGCTGACCACATGGGCGGCGAGCGCGGCGGCGAAGGCGAATGGGGCGATCATCAAGGCGGTCAACCGCCAGCATCGGCACCCACAAAATAAATATTCCCCTCTCCTCTTGCGGGAGAGGGGAAAGTTATAATTTGACCGTCACATGCCCCATCTTACGCCCGGGGCGAGCCTCGCCCTTGCCGTAATCATGGAACGTGCCGCCCTGCTCGCGCGCCATCTCCGCGCCGCGCATGATTTCATCGCCGATCAAATTCGTCATCACATATTTCCCGTGCGGCGTGACATCACCCAGCGGCATGCCCGTAATCGCGCGCACGAGTTGTTCAAATTGCGACGTCGCGCATCCCTCCATCGTCCAATGACCGGAATTATGCGGCCGCGGCGCCATTTCGTTGACCAGAATGTCATCGCCGACGACAAACATTTCCACCGCGAGCAGGCCCACAACATCTAATTTTTCCACCAGTTGTTTCGCGTAACCTTCCGCACGCGCAGCCAGCACGCGCGCGATATCGGCGGGCGCATGCGTCTGCCACAAAATATGATCGCGGTGTTCGTTGCGCACGGGCGGGTAACATTTGATCTCACCATCCAGGCCGCGCGCCGCGATAACCGAAATTTCAAAATCGAATTTCACGATGCCTTCAGCGATAAGTTGCCCTGGATTTTTAGAAAAAATCTCGTCCACTCGTCCACTCGTCTGCTCGTCTATTTTCCATTGGCCTTTACCGTCGTAACCTTGCTCCGTCGTTTTCAAAATCATCGCGCCGCCAAGTTCACGCAAGGCAGCACGCGCGGACTCTAAATCCGAAACCGCGCGCCAAGGCGCGGTGGGAATATTCAAATCCCGGCACAGCGATTTTTCCCGCACGCGATTTTGCGTCACGCGCAACGCCGCCGCGCCGGGATAAACGGGCGTAATAGCGGCCACTGTATCCACCGCTGCCGCTGGGATATTTTCGAATTCATACGTCACGACATCCACGCTGCGCGCAAAGGCTCCCAGTGCCGCGACGTCATCAAACCCCGCCACCGTAAAATCCGTCGCGACCTGCAGCCCGCAATCATTCGCATGCGGCGTATAGATATGCGTTTTAAACTTGAGCCGCGCCGCCGCCTGCGCCGTCATGCGGCCGAGCTGCCCGCCGCCTAAGATGCCGATGATCATGGATTTATTCATAACTCATCCGCGCGCGGTCGCCTTTAATTTTCACGCCGCGCATGCTGCCCGAAATCAATTCGCGTGTTGAGGCCACATGCGTGCCGCCGCAGGGCACAGATTCGTAATTGCCAAACTGTACGGTGCGGCCATCAGATGTCAGCGCGGAAATCACCGGCAAATCCGCCGCAATCGCGCGCACCAATAATGCATTAATATGCGCCTCATCCACCGCAACGTTATTATTCGCCACCGTAAATTCCACACGGCATTCACCAGGCCAGTGATGGCCCTGCACCGCTTTCAAAACCGGGTAAGCCTCATCCACTACATGCGCGAGCAAGTGCCCGAGGCTATGCAAGCGGGTATGCAGCGCGCGCACTTCGCCATCCACCCACATTGCAATTTTATCGCCGATTTTTTTCGGCAATGGCGCGGCGAGATAATGCACCACATCAAATTCTTTTGGCGTGCCGCGTTTGGCGACTGATAAAACTTCTATGCCGTCAATCACCCCGCGATCTGATTTTTGCCCGCCGCCCTGGGCGTGAAACACCGTTTGGTCGCAGACGATAAAATGCCCCTTGTTGTCCTGGCCGGATTCCAAAATGGCAGCTTCGGCGGTCAAATCAGCCGAGAGGAAATAAATGCAATTCGTGGGCATCTTTAATTCGGCTTATCCGCCACGCTTGCGGTCAGCTTCGCCATCCAGTCCGAAAGGCGTGTGGCCAGCCCCGCATCCGCCAGCGCCAAAATCCGCGCGGCGAGCAGGCCCGCATTTTTCGCCCCAGCCTTGCCGAGCGCCAGCGTCCCCACCGGAATCCCGCCCGGCATTTGGACGATCGATAACAGGCTGTCCATCCCCGTCCAGGTCTGTCGCGTTCACCGGCACGCCTAGGACGGGGAGCGCCGTCAATGACGCCACCATGCCCGGCAAATGCGCCGCGCCGCCCGCGCCGGCGATGATGACTTTGAAACCCTCAGCCGCCGCGCCCTTGGCGAAGGCCACCATCCGGTCCGGTGTGCGATGGGCGGAAACAATCCGCGCCTCGGCCGTCACACCCAGTTCCTTTAATATCACCTCGGCATGTTGCATCACGTCCCAGTCGGACTGGCTGCCCATAATAATGGCAACCTGCCCCGTCACGCGATAATATCCGGGATAAGCATGCTCTCCAGCCGCGCGATCAGGTCTTTGAGTTGCAATTTCCGTTTTTTCAAGCGCTGGATGGTCAGCATGTCCGACCCCTGGTCTTCCAGTTTGTCGATCATATAGTCCAGGTTACGGTGCTGGTGGCGCAATTTCTCCAGCATTTCCTTGATTTCGTCTTCTGTCCAGCCGCTCATGTAACCCGATGTCAAAGTTAAAACACAAAACCGTATCGCCAAGTCCAGATCATCAGGGCGGCGGGTGAAGAGCGACTATATCACAAGCAAAACAGATTCGCCACGTATTTCCCCATCATCATAAAAATCCGGTTGATTCGATGCCGGGCAAGCCGAAAACCGCATTTCACGCGCCCGTATGGGAATTTTATATCTGATATGTCGCTTTTAGAACACATGGTAACCGTTTGAAAAAGCACCACTCTTATAAAAATAAGATTTTTTATTCTTTTTAATCGAATGATTATTTCGCAAAAAATAGCGCGAAAATCGCGATTTTTTGCGCTGCAACTAATATTTCCATGGCTTTTTTACCACACCTATGATATCTATAATATTATAGTTTGGTGACAGACAATCTGGCGGCAAATTATAATAGGACCCATCAACTTGAAACTTTATTTCGCCCGGCTATGGGGGAGAGAAGGAGAGGTAGAATGTCAATGGAAGCACGTATTGATGCCCTGCGCCGTAAACACGCGCATTTGGATGAAGAACTGGAATATGAAATCCATCGCCCATTCCCCAACGGGGCGGCGATTTGGCGCCTGAAACGCGAAAAGCTGTTTCTGAAAGATGAAATTTCCCGCCTGGACGCGGCGAACGATGACGTTCCGCAAACCCAGGGCGGCGTAGCCTAGACTGCGCAACCTTCTCGCTGCCGGATGAATGACGGCGGCGGATAAACACAAAGGGCGGCCCCTCCTCCGGGCCGCCCTTTTTACTTTCAGGCTTGATGCCTCAATTGAATTACATTCCCGAGGGCTTTAACTCAAATACGGTTGGCTTACCCTTATTTGCGCCAGCACCTATGGTACCCGTCGCCAAAAGAACGCCTTTGGAACTATGGCTGATCAAACTATTTAACAAAAAGTTTGATTGAGCTAACCTAGTCCATATGAAAAGGCCGGTCGTATTGGTCCAGAATGTACCCGCAAAGGCGCCGTCACCCGCGCGGCTCGCAACCATATCCACATACTGTAGATTGCCGCGAAGCGTATCGATTTTATTGACCCCGAAAACATTAGGGCCCAACTCCAGGACACCCACCCCTGAACTGGGCAAATCGTTGACAGGCACATCCGACAGAACGTAGCTATTGTTCGTGCTGGCGTTGAAAACCGCAGCTGTATGATCGGGCTGCGTAACAGCAACATCACCGGTGGCAAAATCAACATCCTTAATTCTGACACCTACGGAACCGATCGACGTTCTTTCCCCTGACGCAAAATTATAAATAAATGGCGTCCCCGCGTCATGGTTCAAGCCCCAAAGACCGCCCGCATTGCTGCCAGTCACGAAATCATTATCCAATACGCCCGGAACAGCGGCCCACGTTTTCTTCTTTGAATTATAAGAAAGAACGGTCGCATTTGATGCATCAGCATAGGCCTGCACATATAACGTCGTGTTATCTTTCGCCGCCCCCACAAATGAACCCCGCGTATAACCGGCAGGCAGGACAGGCTTTGTAACGGCGCCATTGGTGCCAACCAATATGGCGACGGATGCGCTATTATCGCTCTTTTGCATGGCGCCGTAAAATATATCGCCGGCCAAACCGTTAAACGTCACCTTATTATAAGGGGAAGATGGCGCAACCGTAATGGGTGCCGTACTGCCGGCCAGGCGGATCACGCCGGCACCATTGGCAAGATTGCCCCAGGTCGCACCGGTGTCACTGACCCCGGAAAAGGTTTCACCCGCTTGCAAGGCGCCGCCGGGGATGTTTACAACGCTATAAGACGCGGGCGTTTGCGCGAGAGCGGAAGGCGCGAACATTGCCGCACCCATAGTTGCGGCGCTTGCGAAAAGCGTGC
>Ga0206808_1211_pt1 | contig 10642 bp, 20 predicted proteins | sample Alteio_BWOrgCont_58_FD_152899 | JGI IMG/M metagenome (GOLD analysis project Ga0206808, IMG submission 152899) | Enriched cells from forest soil in Barre Woods Harvard Forest LTER site, Petersham, Massachusetts, United States -... | ecosystem: Environmental > Terrestrial > Soil > Temperate forest >...
TATAAGAAAAGAGTGGACAAGATTTTAGAGACGATAGCGAATAAAGACTCGCCGAGCTTGGTCAGTAACAGCCATATCAGCGACGACGAGCGCTAGTTACTCAATCCTCTACCGGGCGATGGTAGTGTCTTTGTTGTACGTAAAGGGAGCGCTTGGCCGTGGTGCCGCGCTGTACCCCATTGTTCGAGGGAAAGGCGACTGCTCTTGCTCCTGGCGGTCGCACACGACGTGTAACGATGGCGCGCCGCGGATCGAAGCGTGATGAATTGCTCCAGGTGATTCGCAATGGCAACGGACTGAGCAGTGGCGAGTTTCTGGAGAATGATGGGTTTGAAGGGGAATAAAGCGGGCGAGATGTCGGTCTCCAATGCACTGACCGCTCTCACCAAGTCGCAGCAAGTCGAACGTCGCGGTGGGGAGCCCCTGAAAGTGCTCACCTCAACCACCCCTGCACCCCACCGTGTCGAGAGCAAGTCCCGGCGTGATGCGCGCTGTAGCTGTAGGTGCTGTCTCGGCAGACGGCGGTAGCGCCCTGTGGTGGCGCTTCCTGCCTGACATTCCCGCACGGCCGGGGCACGGTGTCACCGCTCCGGTTGACGTAATACCCGCAGTCGCCTGGTTGCTGCTGCGCAAGAGCGGTTGCGGTCCAGAGCAGCGCGGCGATTAACATTGCGAGTGCTGATAGCCAGCATCGCATGGCGTTACCCCCAGCATCGCTCATGGCGTCACAGGCTCCCTGGCTCGTGATTTGTGGCTTACAACAAGACGACGCAATATCAGAGGCAACCGTTTGTTCACCAGAGGAAGCTCAGGTGTCAATGCCGGTTGAATCCTGACCCACTTTGCTCGATGTCGCCGATTGAATGTTGACCCAGTCTCCTTGCTCGCGAGCTTGTCGCGGTAGTTCATACGGCAGACCCGCGCGTAGCGGAGTGACCGCCAAGAGTCCGACGCAGCGAAGCGCGGGTGATCATGAAGCCGCCGCCGCAATACCCGGATATCCAAAGCCGCCTCCACTCCCACCATCCGGTCCCCTCCTTCGAGGGAACCAGCCTAGCCAGCGGGTCAGCTTTCAGTTGGCGACTTGGGTCAGAATTACAGCGGCGCTAACACAGGCATGACCAGCGATCCCACCGACCCGCCGAACCTCAACACCGGCACCCCCTGGAGCGAGCTATCCGACGGGGACCTGCGATGGTGCGTGAACGACAGGCAGTCCGTCGAAGAGATCGCCGATTTTCTCTGCCGGACCAAGGCTGAGGTTCGAGAACGGCTTGCGGAACTAGGGCTCGAAGTGCCGCTGGCCTAACGACGTGGGCGCGCCCTGTAGTAGAATTCCCCCCGTATAGAGCGTTTCGTTAGTATCAAACCAAGATAGCGAGACTGTCCAATACAACGACAGCCGGCGCAGTGGAGAATATTTCCATGGCCGATGATGATGATAACAGGCGTGGCTCAGGGAAAACGCAGATTGTCGTAGCGGTAATCGGCGTGATCGGAACTATCGTCGGGGCGCTTGTTACTGGCGAGCTTTCCCACAGCTCTTCGCACCAACACGCGGAAGGCCACGGTCACGAAACGCATGTTGCGCAATCGCGCCGGTGATCCCCCGCACTCGGTCTGAGCGCTGCTAATCACCCGTTGCCGCGCCCCACCTGATACTGACCATTGCACGTCCCCTCGCATCGCACTCCCGGCACCGCAACCGGCGCACTGAGCCGAGGCTTGAAGAGCCTACCCAGGCGATTACTGGCACTCCAGCATAAACACAGATTTCGCTGCCCGCTCGCCGACATCTGCTGGGTCTAGCTTTTCCGTCGATTGCGCCACGTCGTAGTCGATACGGTTGGCTTCGAGGAACCCCCGCACGATACCGCTCTTGATCGCGAAGTTGATGTTCTCCGGCAACGTGCCCGTCGCTTCGGCCATCAGCAGAGCGTTCAGCTTGCTCGACACGACGCCGACGACGTTACTACTTAGATCAAGGAGTGGCCCGCCACTATTGCCGGGTTGCACGGGTGCCGTCAGTTGCAGTTCGCGCGTGTCATTGTGGATGCCCGACAGCGCCGAAACGGTTCCGGTTGTGACCTGTACATTCGTGGTGAGCACACCTGCATAGGGGAAGCCCATCGCAACAACCTGATCGGCGGGTCGGATTCCCTTGCCCTCACGGAAGTGAAGCGGTGGCACTGTGTCGGAACCCTTCGCCCGGATCACCGCAAGGTCATTGTCTTCGTCGCTTGCAGTCGTCTGGGCATCCCGCCACTCACCTGAAACTCGAAGCCGCACCGTGGAGCACCCCTTGACGACATGGTAATTCGTGAGGAAATCACCGGTGCCATTAATGGCAAACGCGGTGCCACTTTTGATTTGTCGTTGTTCAGGTAGCGGCGCGGGACTGGGTGCTCCCGGCGGTATCGGGGCAGGTTCCGCAGGCGTGATCGGGCCGGGCCGGTTGTTGGCTGAAGTGTGGTTTCGATCGGAGCTGCTCGTCAGCATGCTCACGACATAGGGCGCAATGCGATCAACCAGCACGGCCTCGCCCCGCGCATTCGGGTGCCGGCCGTCGCGCTGGTTTAGGTCCGGGTTCATCGCCACACCTTCGAGAAAAAACGGGTAAAGCAACGTCTGGTGTTCTTGCGCCAGATCAGGATATATCCGGTTGAACTGTTGCTGGTAGCCCGCCCCCCAATTGCCCGGCGCCCGCATCCCGGCGAGCAGCAACGCGGCGCCGCTGGCCCTTATCTTGACAACCATGGCGTCGAGATTAGCGCGCACAATTTTTGGGTCGATGCCGCGCAGCGCGTCATTAGCGCCGAGTTCGAGGATGACAAGATCGGGTTTGTCGGCGAGTGGCCAATCAAGCCGTGCCAGTGCGCCGGTCGTCGTGTCACCTGACACCCCCGCATCGATAACGCGCACATTTAGCCCCTCGCCCCGCAGCTTTGTTTGCAGGCGCGCAGGAAAGGCCTGGATGTCGGATATCCCGACACCGGCGACAAGATCGTCGCCGAAGGTGAGAACTTGAACTTCCGACGCGAGAGCATCTGGAGGGGCCGATACCTGCGCGAGAATTGCTGCGACGGCCAATGTGATGCGCACGAGATACATGCTTCCCAATGTGCGTTGCGTGGTGATCCGCAATCCTAGCACCCGCCCCTTGACTAGGCGTTACGTGAACTGGAGCGTTATATGTGCCGTGATCTCCGAACTCGACATCTACCGCGCCGCCAATCTGCTGATCGAGCGGCATGGTGCCGACGCGCTGATCGAAGCCGGCCGCATGATTGATCGGATGCTCGATCACGGCGATTTGGAGGGTCGTGCCGTGTGGCGGAGGATCAGGACAGCGGTTGAAGCTTTGCAGGCTCCGCCCAACGGCGCGACGCACTGACTGCTGCCGATCAGATCCCCCCACGATCGCCCCAATGCGCACGTCAATCCGGTAGCTTGGGCTTTTCTGCGCAGCGTGATTTTTATAAAATCGGGTCCATCTCTGGGCAAAAAAGAGGAACGCTCGGCGATGCCGCTGAATGACCCTTACACAGTCAGCGTTCGGGTCCCTGTGACCACTCCGCTCGGTCTGACCATGAACAAATTCCGTGAGTGGCTCGACAGCCAGAAAATTCAACCCCGCGAGTTCAAGATAGACAGCACTCTCCACTATTCAACAATTACGATAGGCTTCGGCACTGTGGAGGATGCAGAACGCTTTCGGGCGGAATTTGAGACTGTTTCAGCCGCAGCCGAATGGGCACGAACGGGGTAGTCTGACCAGCAGATTGGGGGGACGTTGCCGAGCCCTGGCGAGTTCGACATCCACATGCTCCCTTGCCTCGGCGTGATCGGCCAGGCGGTCGAAACTATCAGCCATGGCACGCAGTCGGGCTTGCGCTCCCGAAATGCGCGTCTCTCGGGCAAGCCGCCGCAACGTCCTGGCGTGCTCTCGATACCTCTGTACTCGCGCCGGTGCGCCAAGTTCCATCGTTGGCATGGTGCAAGCGGTCCTACGCGGTACTGTTCCCCCGGCGCAACAACGGGCTTTGGGCAGCGGCATTCCCGAGACCCTGAAGAAAATTGTCACACGTTGCTGCTCTGCCCAACCAGGCGGCAGACCGAGCTAATGAGTAATTTCCGATGCTGTCCCCCTCAACGCTCAGTAGGTAACGTGGGAAATTGGTTGCCATCCCGGTTTGAGGCTCGGTAGCCACCTGAGAGGTGCTCTCGCCTTATGGCACCGGAAAGGAGCGCTGAATGGCGCTCGATCCCCCCTTTACGATCCGCATAGAAAAGCCTGAAACCGCACTCGCCGACGCCATGGCCGAAATGAGAATCTGGTTGGACAAGCATCGGGTCCAGCCCGTTGCGTTTAAGATTGCGATGACAGGATTTCCCGGCATCGCCTTCGACATCCAATTTCGCAGCGAAGACGAAGCGCATTTGTTCGAGCGACAGTTTTCTTTGGCCGGCTCATCATCCGACTAATCGGCCGCCCTGTTTTGCCACGCGCGGCGCTTGATTGCCATGTCGTATAAATACCGCTGCACGCCGCCGGCACTCGCTATATCGCCATTGGGAGTATAGGTCGATGCGTCTACTAATTGCTTTGATAGTGATCATCTATATTTTGGGCGTTGGCGTCGTGCTATCGCCTACTATAGAGGCCAGGTGGACCGGCGGTTCAGCGTCAAACCTCGCCGCAAGTGTCGCGCAGGCTCTGCCCAATGCAGCCGCCTGGCCGGTAAGGGCTTACCACAGCATAACCGTCCATGGGTGATCGCGATTAACGGACTGACCTACTTGGGTTTTCGGCTTTCGCCGCCATTCAGCCGGAGGACCAATAGAAACGCCCTGGTAGGGGAGTACCAGGGCGCTTCAAACCGAGCGGCGTGGGAGGGGGAAGATGTCCACGCCACCCAGATTCCGCAAAGTGCTTACAGGTCGCTGGCGACCGTATTGAAGACGCTGCTGAGGTTGGTGCCGACCAGCTTGAATGCGGCGATCGCGGCAACCGCGATCAACGCGGCAATCAGGCCGTACTCGATGGCGGTAGCACCGCTCTCGTCCTGAACAAGGTTCTTGAGTACGCTGAACATTGAATGTCTCCGCTGCCGAGGGGTTGATCGGCTTCGAGGGCGACAATAGACCCAGGGGTATTACCGAACGGTAAAGAAGGCTATCCGAAAGGATGTATTTTGGTCGTCGGGTGCTCACGACGACAAGCTGACCGTCCCATGAACCTTGAACTGACCGAACCCGAGTGCGGCGCCCTGGTGATGCTGCTGCGGGTGACCATCAGCGCCGACCGCTACCCCATGTCACCTCGCAGTCGGACGCTGCGATCCATTCTCGCGAAATTGGAACCCTCCGCCCCGAAGGCAGAACCGATCCCGCCGCCCAAGCTACCGGGCGAGCCCAGCATGGCGCTGCGGAAGGGAAACCGGCGGCGGTAGCACCTCAATTCGCATCGAGCGGCTGACGGAAACGGTCGGGACTACTCAGCATTTCCCTGCGGTGTACCAGGATCAATTCAAGTAGACCCTCGGGATGAAGGGTAATGATATCGTCTTCTACTCTCGCAACAATCATGCGAACCCAGCCGTTATCTTGCTTTGAGTACATCTCCCAGACTTGGCCCACTTTGATGTTCATTCGACGCTCCTCCTCGCGTTATGAGGAGAACGCCCAACACGGCCCGGTTGTCGCGTTCTGCCGTAGCAAGCCCCACGGGATTTGAGGCCAATGCGGTGATCCTGCTTGCGTAGCGAGAGCAGCTCGATTCAATCAGATTGCTTCCAAAACCCGCCTGACCTCATCGACCTCAGCGCCGTAGATCGCGGCGACTTGTGCTCTCGTCATGCCGTATTTGATCCAGGTGCGGATGCGTGCTGCATGTGACGCCGGTATTGTCGCTGGCGTCGCGGCCGGCTTCTTCATTCCGACCACTGTCTCCGTCGGCTCGTGCTGGTTTGACGGTGCCGACACCGCTGCGAGCACGCGCGGCTTACGTGTTGGTGCATCGGTAGGCGCGAGCCCCGGTGGCGGTGACAACTCGCTGACCGGCTTTCTTGGCCGGAATAACTCCTCAGCCGCCTCTCGCACCGACGCCTGCGGGCGATCATCATTGGAATCGAGTTGTCGTTTCGTAGCGTAAGACAGCAAGGCCACCTCGTGTTGAACTGCCGACGCACAAACGCCAATCGGCTTGGCGAACGCGATCGATCAAAGCTTGATCCACCGGCTTTACGACTCAAGCTCGCGACGGTAACGCCGCATCTTCGCCGTTAGGCCATACCGCGCTCGGCACGCAAAACCGGCCTACTTACGCGGGATAGTTGGTGTGCTGATTACCCAAATCAAGCGATTACCCTCGTCTCCCATACCCCCGCCTATGCGCCAGACAAACAGGATAATCGCCGCCACGAAGTCGGAATGGCCGGAAGGCGAGCCTGGTCAGGCGTAGGGAAGGTTCTTTCATAAACCTCTTTGCATTTTGATCGACTGCGAGTAAGCAGCAATACGTTTCTACTCGGGAAAGTCAACATGAATAGCTCGATACTCAACGAGACCCAGGCATTCATCACGAAGCAGCGCGACGCGCTAGCACAGCAGCGCGAGAGCATATTCGGCCAGCAGCATGAGCTTCAGCAGCAGCTTGACGCGGTGAACGCGATGCTGGCCAAGTTCGACGTGTTCGAGGGGAAAGCGACTGCATCTCGCACTCCCGCCGGTCGCGCTCGACGCACAACGACGGTGCGCAGTGGCTCAAAGCGTGATGCTTTGCTCCAGGTGATTCGCAGTAGCGGCGGTCTCAGCCGTGGCGAGATACTGGACAAGATGGGGTTGAAGGGCGACAAATCCGGCGAGATGTCGGTGTCCAACGCGCTGACTGCTCTCACCAAGTCGCACCAGGTCGAACGCCGCGACGGGAAATACCACCTGGCAGCGTGATAGCGGAAATAACGTGGAGGGAGAAGGAGGCGGCTCTGCCGCCTCTTTTTTGTGGTATCTAACAGTGCCATCAGTCGGGAAAACTTTCGATGAAATCGCACCCCTCTCGGGTTTCTGTCGTTTGCCATGAGTAATTAAGTGTTAGCTCAGGCAGCTTTTCGCATGATTGTCCGTTTAAAATTACGCCCTTGGGATTTGTCCTAATGTGCTTTTCTACGTAGTGCCAAAAATGATTTCTGGGGTCTTGAGTCAGCGTGCCAATTACAATAGCTCCGCACGGCCCGGTTGGTCCTTCTTGAGTTATCCAAGATGCGGTTTGCTGGTTCCATACGAAAGTTGATTGTGAGTGGAAGTTATGCACTTTGCAGCTATGTTGGTCGGTCTCTGTCAGGAGTCGAAAAAACTTTGCAGCACTGTCGCCGGTCGGATGCTTGCAAACCTCGATTATCGCTTGCATCATCGGCCAGCCGGAAAGGACAACGCGCTTGTTAATTGGATTACCATCTATCCCTATGCCGCTTTGCATCGCTTGTTGAAACTTAGCTTCGTTTTCGACAAGAGGCTTGCAACCCGCCGCAAAGGTGTTGTTGAATGCGGCTAATGGGTCAGCGGCGACTTGTTTCAATTGTGAGTCTATTTCATTTTGAGTTTTCTTTTTCATAACGAGCGTCTGGAAAATGTCGCACGTCATTTGTGTGGCGTTTGATTTATTGCACACAAAATAGAGCCAATTAATACCAGTGTCGTCGTTGGTCTCCAGGTGCCCAATGCGAAGCTCCTCGGCACGAGGGGTTGCCAGTCCGCAAAAGAATACAGCTAGCAAGGCCAAGATGGTTCCGGCGATGTGGCGCATCGTTGGCGCTCCCGTGGGGCCTTCGCTGTTTCTACATCTTGCCACGGTTCGCGGCGAGTGTCCGACGTCGCGACCAGGCATGGACAGTGGTGGCGGCAGCAGCGGGATGTAGCCGACCCAGCTCCCTTGCACCGGGCGCTAGCGACTATCGCCGGCCGTTGCCTTTGAAAAGCGAATGACTATTGATTTCCTTGGGCCGCCTGCGTTGCGATACCGATTCTGGACGTGAGCCACGCAGGTACTGAGCCAGTATCTCTCTTAACAACGTCAGCGGCTATCTGCAATTCGGCGAGACCAACTTTTGGATATCCGAGCATTAACGACGACATACCCATTATAGTGAAGCATTTCCAACAATTGTTGACTTGGATTTTATCACTATCCAATATTTTGAACATTAACGTTCCCGGCTTTAGCGCCAAGATTTGAGGGTCTGTGAGCGTCAGCCACATTAGGATATCTACAGCGGTATATTTGGGGGTCTCGGGGTCGGTTACAATGCGTTCGCAAGCTTTACGGTACACGTCGGAAAAGCCCTGCCCGCGATGACCTGTCTATGCCTGGTAGGTTAGTGGCGTCTCCGGCGCTCCATCTCATGAATCCCCAACACTCTGCGGCTTCGGCTCCAAACCACAACATATCAGAGGGCGTAGTGTCGTTACCGAATCCCTCTATGGTCTCCCAAGGCACTCCATGTGCGGTAGCGTTGGCGGCCATGTCCTTGTTACATTCGGGGACTGCGGTGCCTTTCACGGCGCAAGAGTGAACGCCGATCCGTCCCCCCATGTAAACGATGCGCGTCTCACCAGATACGAACAGCACCATCGCGCATGCTGATGCGCAAGACGAACCCGGCTTGACCACGGTGCGGATGCTCCCGCGAGCATCCATGATCGCGGCCATTTTCAAAGCTTCGCCAACTAATCCGCCGGGGCTGTTCAGTTCCAACGTGTCAAATTTCGGGAGCGCCGCGAATTGCGCTGCATCACCGGCCTCAATCGGTCCCGACGCGTGCACAGTTAAGTGGTCGCGAGTAAAAATCATAGCGTCCGCCGCGGTCGCTGCTGCGAGCAAAAAGCCAAACGCCATTGCAATGCGTCTCAGCATTCCAGTTGTTGCTCCATGGCGCAGACCCGCGCACTGTCTCTCCGTTTCGCCCGCATGGTCGCCTCCGCGCCTCTCTCAAAACCACCAGATTTTTCTGGGGAAAAATGCCGTTCCGAATGTGTTGTTTTTGCAGGCGACAGTGTCTCACGCACGCGAAGCGGTGCTAGTCTGTTCATCGGCCGTCGAAGGCGGCAATCACATCTCAGTCGCAATCGCCACTTCGGCCGGGTGGAGCTTCGTCTCGCTGATGTTGTGAAAACGTCACTAAATTGGTTGGCGTCGTCGTCGCTGATCCTCGATCAGCCGCGCTAGGACCCGCTTGCCGCTTTCAAAATCGCCACCGCCAAGTCGCTTTACATAATCGTGGCGGACAACCAAACGAGCATCTCGCCGTGGCACAAGCGCCTCAGCGGCAAGCCGTCGGCGATAGGCTGGCACCAAAAGCGGCGGCGATAGCAGCTACGACGGCATTCGCATCAACATCGGCAGGCAGCAGTACACCCTCGTCACCACCGCCGACAGCACGAGATGTTCCGATTGGCTCGGCGGGGTTCAGACTGCATCGAAGGCCGCGATCACCACGTCGGCGTCTGCGTCGGTGCGGTACAGGCTGGAGAGCCGATGCCGTCAAGGAAATCGTGACGTGGCTCCCACAGCGGACATCGCCAGCTTTTCTTTTTTTCCGCGCATACCGCAATTACGATAACTTTAGTTGATACGAGGAATAGAACTTGTTTTCACGCCTGTCTTTTCCTCAATCATGTTGTGGAATTTTCGTAGCGTACCTAAAATGTGCTCCCCCTTTAACATAAATCTGTCGAAGCGCCATTTTTCGAAATGTTCTCCGACAATGCTTTCATCATCTTCAATGAACTTATGCCATACGACCCAAGGTTTGCCATTTGTCATATTCCAAGCGCCATGAACCATTAGATTGCGTTCCTCGGCTAAAGTGCGAAAACTGTCCTTCAGTGCATCCAATTTTAATCCGTCTTCTGCCTGTTCCACGCTCTCTATAACCATGATAAAATTTTCGGTTGCGGGGACTCTTGCGAGCTTGAGCCTTTGCTTCAAGTCCGCGTCCTTCAATATCCACGATATTTCGACTAGCTCTTGTTCCATCCGCCCGAAGACGACTACTGCGTCAGCTATCGACAGCTTGACCCACTCGGGCAACTCAGTCGACAACTGAACACCCTCACGCATTGGGACGTGCATGGATTATCTCCGGTTGCAGTGATGCCGGTTGCTCGGACCCTTATGGTTGCCAAGCTTGGTTTCGATGCCGGCTGCCGCAGCTCGCCGGCGGATCATCGCTTACGCGTTCGCTTGCGGTAGCACCGTGCACGTCAGCTTGCTGGTGCCGCGGCCGATCGTGCGAAACAGCGGACCCTTGGGATCGTCGCGCAGATCGCAGCCTTCGAGATAGGCGGCAAGATATACTTCAAGGTTGTGGTGGCACGGCATCGCATGCCGCTTGCCACCTTTCTCGCGTAGCCGCACCCAGAGCCGGCGATGCTGCGTGTAGACATCCTCGACTGCCATACCGAGTGCAGTGCCGATCCGAGCGAAGGAATAGACCATCAATCCGATCAGAGCGCGGTCGCGCAAGCCAGCCTGCTTTGCGACATCGATGCTGTCGAGCAACGCGCGCGCTTCGGCAGGATCAAGCACCGGCGTTTGGCCGATAGTCACTACATGCCGCGGACCACGAACTGTATGCGCCGGGTT
>Ga0206808_1212_pt1 | contig 10615 bp, 12 predicted proteins | sample Alteio_BWOrgCont_58_FD_152899 | JGI IMG/M metagenome (GOLD analysis project Ga0206808, IMG submission 152899) | Enriched cells from forest soil in Barre Woods Harvard Forest LTER site, Petersham, Massachusetts, United States -... | ecosystem: Environmental > Terrestrial > Soil > Temperate forest >...
TGTCGAAAAGAGACAGAATTGGACCGTTTGGATATTTGTTTAGCTGCAAAGTGGCCGGAATTTACCAGCTTATCCTGGATTCTTGGCTCTTGACTCTTGATTCTATCTTGACACAAGTAATTTAACCATTTAAAATAACCATTATGTTTCATCACGTAAAAGACCTACAATTCAACGCCAGGGTTTCGCGCCCTGACCCGCGTTTTGCCAATTTATTATTGGAGCAATTCGGCGGCGAGAACGGCGAATTGGCTGCAGCAATGCAGTATTTTACACAGGCATTCGGTGCAAAGCAGCCGCATCCTGATAAATACGATATGCTGATGGATATCGCGACCGAAGAATTCAGTCACCTCGAGATCGTAGGAGCTACCATCCAGATGTTGCTGAAAGGTGTAAACGGTGAGCTGAAAAACGCTGCCGACAGCAGCGAGATCATGCAGGTGATGGACGGCAAAGCTGTCAAAGAAAACATCATCCACCAGGCGCTCGCCGCTAACCCGCAGTTTTGCATTATAACGGGCGGGGGCGTAACGCCGCGAAACAGCCAGGGTATTCCATGGTGCGCTTCCTATGTAAATTCAAACGGCGACCTGACCGTTGACCTGCGTACAAACCTGGCATCCGAATCGAGGGCCAAGCTGGTTTACGAGCACCTGATGAAGTTTACGGATGATCCGTATATTCATGAGACGCTGTCGTTCCTGATGACGCGGGAAGTTACGCATTATAAAATGTTCGAGGCGGCGCTGGAAAGCATCCAGCCGAACTTTCCCCCGGGCGTTTTGGCGGCCGATCCGCGGTATGTACAAAAGGTCTTCAACATGTCAAAGGGTACCGTTCGTGGCCCATGGAATGAAGGTGAAATACCAGGCATGGGCAAAAACTGGGAATATATTGAAGAACCTGTTGGTTATGTAAACGAAAGCGACGGCCTGTCCATACAGGAAAAAGGCATGGAGAAACCGCTCGCTGATGCTGAAAAGCTGAACAAAAAAATGAGTGAAGAGAAAAGTGAAGAGGTAAAAAGCACAGAGCCGAAAGGAGTTGCCCAATGGTGCGACTACGAGGCGGTAGTGTAATTGATTCATATTGTTAAAAGGGGTGCTTGTTTTTAACAAAGTACCCCTTTTAATAATTCTAAAAAAAAAAGCAGGAGTGGCCTTGCGCTATATCCCGCTTTAAAAGATTAACTATTAACTGACAGTTTTTTAATACTGTTAATTGACTGTAAATATAATAACAATTATCGTTTTAATATAAATTATTAGTTGTTAATTAATGTTAAATTAATTTTTCCAGAATTTCCTTGATGGAAAATGTTGCCCCGCAAACAAATTCATCAGCGGCGCCATAATAAATGGTTAGCTGGTCGCCGTTTAGGATATGCCCGTTGGTAAACACCACATAGCCGAAAAAGCCGCTTAATTCGTAGGGTTCGGCAGGCGCCATGATCGGGTCGACCGTTCGTGCGATAATTTTTGAGGGATTTTCCAGGTCCATTAAAAATGCTCCTAAGCAATATTGGTGTGCTTCGTTAGCGCCATGATAAATTTCCAGCCAGCCCCGTTCGGTTTTGACAGGTGCGCCGCCTGCGCCGACCCTTGCGCTATCCCACATGCCCGGCCTGGTTTTGATCAGGCACTGATGGTTTCCCCATTGCGTGCCATCGCCGGATTCGGCCAGCCAGATATAATTGCCGCCGATCTCTTTACTGCTTGGACGATGCAAACAATAAAGCATGTTGCGAATCTTTTCTTCAAAAATCGCACAATCCTTATTATGGGGCGATAAGATAATCCCTTTGTTTTCGAAATGCCGCCAGTCTCTTGTTGTCCACAGGCCAACACCAACGCCGTTATCAGATACTGCTGTAAACGTCAGGTAATACGTGTCGCCGATTTGAGCTACACGGCAGTCTTCAATACCGAAGCGCTCCAAATAGCCCTGGCCGAATAGGCCCGGATATTCGGTATCTTCACTAAAGTGAATGCCGTCATCGCTGGATAACAGCCGCAAATGGGAAATGGTGGTGAGGTAATCGAGGCCTTTATAATTGATGACCCGCGCATCCGTTGCGATCAGGTCAGGGTCATTCAGCGGAACCTCAATGATCTCGGTGTTCCCTGTCGCGTTCAGCAAGGGGAAATAGATCACACCTTCTTTCTGGCTGATACTTTCCGCCACACGGACCAGGAGCCAGGTTTTATCATGAAATGTGAATACGCCCGGGTTAAGAAGGCTGATCACCTGCAGCCCGGCAGTGCTTGGAGCAATGTCTTTGGGTAGCAATAGAGGATTTTGGGGGAAGCGTTTCGCCAGGTCGTTCATGCCGGATTAACATCCAACTGGCAATCTGGTTTTTTAATTTGTTTCCAAACAAAAAAATCCCGGCGCGGTTAATGGTATTTGAAATTTTAATAACGCTATCCGCAGCGTTCACGGAGTAATAAAAGGATTGTTTAACATTAATTTTTTTACAGATGAATGCATTATCACCCTGGGCAAAGGCGGTCAAAACAATTTTTGACGAACGTGACCTCCCGTCTATTTTTAGCAGTGTTATTTCGGGATTTGAAGTGAGGGTTCATCACCTTAATAACGCATTATGGATAACAATAAAATCTCACAAGGGAACGCGCCTGGTGCTCAGGCCTGCTTACGCCCCGGTGGACCACCTGCATATCGGGCACGTTACTAAACAGGATAAAGGGATGCGCCTGCAGCTAACAGCCGCTATAGGCCATTTTGACGTCAGCCTGCAAATTCATGAAGGCGACGAGCCCATAGTTCATTATACTGCTTCATTTAAAGCATCATCGGATATGCTGGTGCCCTTCTGGCCGCGCGACATGGTAATTACCGGTGCTGATGAAGACGATGTCATGCCAGCAGGAACTGTTCATATCAGCCAGACGGGCGCGCGCTCAGGTTTACAATATTTTACCTTTGACAAGCCGGCCGCGGGCGCGGCATTATATTTTCAAAACCTTACGGCACTGAATGACTATGCACAGCTAACGGAAACCTCGCTGGCTAACGTAGTGGGCGGGGTTTGGCCCGAACTGGGGTTTGCCTTGCCGCCCACACTGAAAGATAAACCTCTTCCCGCAGGCAAAAAAGTTGTTTTGTCCGACGCTTTTATTGCGTTAAGCAACCAGCATCCCAAAAATGAGTTCGAACAGTCAAAACAGTTCTTAAGCTTGCTGGCGGCTATTTACCTTCAGTTGCCCCTGCCGGAAACACGGTACCATCACTGGCCCGAAATTCTTGACAAAGGGCTGCACGACCTGGAATTTAGCCATGGCTGCTGGTCGCATGGAGCGGAACAGGACTATCTGAATGCCTATGTGGCAGACTATAAAACGCCGCCCGAAATTATGGTGCAGCTGGCGGTGCTGCTTCCCCTCACCGATTACCACGATTGGTGCAAAACAGATATGCCGGCCGTCACCAGGATAAAGAATGGCCTCGACGCTTTTTACAATAAAGAATTAGGCACTGTTATGCGGTTTCTTCCCGCCCTTTCGGACAAGCTCGACGGTTCCGAAGAACAATTGAAAGCGAATGTGATGGATTCCTGGTATTTACATCACCCGCTGATGAATCTCGGCAGGATGGCTATGCGCGGGGACAAGCAGGCTAAGAAACTTTTCCTCGCTTCGATCGACTTTGCTACAAAAGTAGCGCGGCATTTCAGCTATGAATGGCCGGTAATGTACGATATGGAAACACTGGAGGTGGTGAAAGCGGAAACCCAGCCAGGTAAAGGCGGGGAAAAAGACGTGGCAGGCTTATATGCGCTGGTAATGCTGCATGCCTGGGAAGTAACCAAAGACAATAAATATTTATCGGAGGCAAAAAAAGCGGCCAGGACCCTGCAGGGCAAGGGGTTTGAGTTATTTTACCAGGCCAACAATACCGCCTTTTCGGCCAATGCCATGTTATGGCTCTATAAAGAAACTAAAGAAAAATTATACCTCGACCTGGCCTATCTCTGCCTTGCGAATATCTTTAAAAACTTCCAGCTGTGGGAATGTGAATATGGATACGCGAAGGATTACCCTACATTTTTCGCGCTGTTCCCGTTAAACGATGCCCCCTATACGGCAGCTTACGAGGAACAGGAAGTGTTCGCCGCCATGCACAACTTTTTGTTGTATGCCGAGGACGAAACAATACTACCCCCGGTTTCCCTGCTGCTGCCGGAGTTTTTGCGTTACATTGTTAACCGCGCGGCGTACTACTATCCGCCGAACCTGCCGCCTGCTATACTGGCTGAAAAGACAATTAAGGGCCAGCTGGATCATAAATTGTGGATTGCTATTGAAGATATCCACGATGGATGGGAAAAATCAGGCGGGGTTGGCCAGGAGGTTTATGGAGCCGGCGTTGCATTTGGAATTGTGCCGAGACATTATTACAGGGTGCCGGGTGAGGATTTTATGATATACTGCGATTACCCAACTGCCGAATTCACACACCGGAAGAGCAGCATCCGCATGAAACTGAAAGGAGATAAAAGGCTCACTTGCTGGATGATGCTGATCAAGGGTAAAAGTCCCTTGCCGGAATGCAAAGTTTGGAAGGATACTATAATTTTAACAGGCAAAAAGGTTGAAGCAGGCAATATGGAGTATGCGGTTCCCGGAAACTCGATACTGATTATCGACTGGCTGTAAATTGGTTAAAAAGCAAGGCAGGATTGGGCTTGCGCTATTCCTGAATCCGATCGTATCGTTTATAAATCATAAAGAAGTTGATTAATGGGATAACTCGAAAATTGTTGTAAAATGAAGGATACTAGTCCTCGATGAAGATAGCTACCTACAATATTAACGGCATCAATGGCCGGTTGCCGAACCTGCTGCGATGGCTGGAGGAATCGCAGCCGGATGTGGTTTGCCTGCAGGAACTGAAAGCAACCGATAGCCTGTTCCCGGAAAAGCCGTTGCTGGATATGGGCTATCATGCAATTTGGCAGGGACAAAAGAGTTGGAACGGTGTAGCCATTCTATCGCGCCATGGCGTGATCAAAGAAACCAGGCGAGGGCTCGGGGGCGATCCGGACGACCTCCATAGCCGTTATATCGAGGCATTTATTAACGGAATAGTGATCGGCTGTTTATACCTGCCGAACGGCAATCCCTGGCCGGGGCCGAAATTCGACTATAAACTGCGATGGATGGCAAGGCTGATGGCTCATGCGGCACGTCTTCAAACTTTTAATTTGCCTGTCGCCTTAGTTGGCGACTTTAACATTATCCCCACTGAAATGGATACCTATAAACCGAAAAAATATATCGATAATGCCCTGTTTCGTATGGAAAGCCGCCGGTTATTTCATGAATTATTGGATCAGGGTTGGGCCGATGCGATACGCCAGCTATATCCGGATGAACGTATTTATACTTTCTGGGATTACCTGCGAAATGCCTATGGCCGGGATGCCGGCCTGAGGCTTGATCATTTTTTGCTGAATGGAGCGCTTAAGCCAATGCTGGTTTCAGGCGCAGTCGATAAACACGTGCGGGGTTGGGGACATTCAAGCGATCATGCGCCGGTTTGGATAACTACCAGGTAATTTTAGTTAGGGCTTCGGTTTAATATGGTTAGCGTTTGCTGATCGTCCTTGCCCTGGAAGTATTTGGCAATGACTTGTTTGAACACGGGATCACTGTCCTTTACTGCGGCGAACAGCGTCATGGAAGACCGTAATTTCAAATCATCGGGGTTACCGAATACCTGGGTCGCATTTGTACCTTCCAGCGCCAACAGTTCCCGGCTGATGTCAATCAACCGTTTACCGAGGATAGGATGCCTAAGGTAAGCTTCGGCTTCCTGCAGGTCCTTTATTCCATAGTGCTGCGCCATGGAGCTAAACCCCAGCCCCTTTACCTGCGGGAAAATATACCACATCCAATGACCCCGCTTACGGCCATCCCTGATTTCCGCCAGGGCAGTTTCGTAATCGCGCTCCTGCGCTTCGATAAACCTTTTTAGCTGTGTTGTAGCGGCCATAATAGGATAAGTAAATTGGCGGGCAATAGTTTCATAAGAATTCAGAAAACCAGCAAGCTACGTTAACTGCCGCGTTCCCCGGCCTTTTTTCAGAAACAAAAGCATCGTTACCGGGTTGTTGGGGGTAAATCAAGCAATTGGAAAATAAGAAACGTATCGCTATTTTGGGGGGCGGCCCGGGCGGCTTGTTTATGTTCAAAAGGCTGGTCAACTCCGGAAGAGAGGACATCCGGATAGCAATATTCGAAAAAAATAAACGATTGGGAGCAGGGATGCCGTATAGTGAGGAAGGCGCGAATGACGAACATATCACCAATGTATCCGGCAATGAAATACCGCAGTTAGTAACCCCGTTGGCAGACTGGATCGGCACGGTATCGAAAGATACACTTAAAAAATTTCATATCGATCCGGACCGGTTCAATGACTATAAGGTGTTACCGCGATTATTGTTCGGCCAATACCTTGCGGATCAGTTTGAGCTATTGCAGCGGCAGGCGACAGAACGCGGTATATCCTTTGAGGTGCATTATGACAGTAGGGTTACCGATATAATCGACTATCCGCACCAGCGACTGGTTTATGTGGAAATAAACGGTGTAAAGAAAATTGAATTCGACCATGTGATCATTTGTACAGGGCACCATTGGCCGGTTAAGCATGAGGGCACGGTCCCAAACTTTTTTGACTCTCCGTACCCGCCCGCAAAACTGGCCCTGCAGCTTGATCACGCAGTTGCGATCAAAGGCTCCTCACTTACAGCAGTTGACGCGGTAAGAACGCTGGCCCGGCACAACGGAATTTTTGATAGAGATAGTAACGGCAAGCTGTTTTATAGCCTTGATACCGGCAGCCCCAACTTTAAAATGATAATGCATACCCGGCACGGAATGCTTCCGGCGGTTAGGTTTCACCTGGCGGACTCACACCTTAGCAATAAATCTCTACTGAGCCGCGAAGAGCTGGCTGAGCACATTGCCGCAAACGACGGCTTTTTATCGCTCGATTTTGTTTTTGAGAACGACTTTAAACTGCCTATAAAAGAAAAAGATCCTGCGTTTTATGAAACAATAAAGGATTTGCGCATGGAGGAGTTTGTTGATGCGATGCTGGAGCTTCGCGAGCAGGTAGATCCATTCCAACTGTTAAAGGCGGAATATGCAGAAGCTGAAAAATCTATCAAACGGAAAGAATCAGTTTACTGGAAGGAGATGCTCGGCGTGCTTAGTTTCGCCCTGAATTATCCGGCGAAATACCTGTCGGCCGAAGACATGCAAAGGCTTCAGAAGTCGCTGACGCCGCTGATCTCGCTGGTGATCGCTTATATGCCCCAAAGCTCGAGCGAGTAATTGATGGCGCTGCACGAGGCCGGCATATTGGCGTTAGTTGGAGTTGGAGAGGACAGTGAGGTGACTGCGGTTACCGAAGGAGGCGCCACTTATAATTATACCGATGAATCCGGCAAGGCATTGTCGGTCTACTTTAATGCCTATGTAAACTGCTCGGGTCAGCCGCATATCGCTTTTGAGGATTTTCCGTTCAAAAGCCTGGTGAGCAAAAATACCATCAGCCCGGCGAGGTTGAAATTTAATAACGCGCAGCAAGCACAACAGGCGATTGCTGAAAGCAAGGACGTGAAGCAGGATGAAAACGGCGGCTGTTACCTTAAGGTTTCGGGCATTGCTGTTAACGACTATTTCCAGGTGGTTGACGAATATGGTGCGTTGAACGACCGGATCTATGTAATGGCGGTGCCTTATATTGGCGGTTACAACCCGGACTATTCCGGTTTAGATTTTAGTGAAGCAGCTTCAGAAGCTGTTATAAAAGCCCTGCTACCAAACGATGAGCCTGTTTAGCTGGTTTAAGCCGCGAAAGCCGGTCGATCGGTTGAAGCATTGGGTAAAGCGGCAACACAAAGGCCAGCGGGTAAAAAAAAGCGGCAAGCCGTACTTCACCCACCTGCTGGCAGTGGCGGAAATGGCCGCACCAGTTACTTACCTCGGCTACGAGATAGGGCTTTGCCACGACCTTTTAGAAGACACGTCAATCACCGCAAACGGGCTGCGGGTTGCGGTGACCAACTTTGGCTATAAGCCGGAACAGGCCGGCTATATCGTTGCTGCCGTAGTTGAGCTGACGGATGTATTTACCAACAATGCGTATCCACTGCTGGACCGGAAAACCCGTAAGGAAATGGAAGCCCGGCGCCTTTGCAGCATAAGCCCGGGCGCCCAGACCGTAAAATATTGTGACCTTATTGATAACATCAAATGGGTTTTACGTTATGACAGGCGGAACGCGGCTGAATATCTAAAAAAGAAGGAGGCCTTGCTCGGTTGCATGGAGGCCGGCGATCAACTGGTGCGCAATAGCGTCCTTGAAATCGTCCATATCGAACTGGAACGAGGTGCAGACTTATAATTTACTTACTTATTTTCTTTTAGGGGAGAATCGGGTTTTTCTTATCCCGGAACCAGTTTTTCGCTAAGACTGAATGACAGCGTATGGTCGTTAAGAAAACAAGTGATTTCGTTTAAACATTTCTGCTGTTTGGCAGTTATTAAAACAGCATTAACACAACACCTATGAAAACGCTATTTAAAGAAAAAAATAATACAACACTCGTTCTCGCCATAGCCGGGGGCACTGTTGCCGCCGGAACTTTAGCTTACCTTTATTTAACAGAAAGCGGTGCATCTGCGAGGGCCGGCATTTTTCACAAAATAAAAAATGAAGCCAAAAATCTGGCAGCCGGCATCATCAGCAATAAAACCGGCATTCACAAACAGGCCGTTAAAAGGGTCGCCGATCATGTGGTTAAGTAAATTCTTCAACACTATGAAAAAACTGATTTTACCTGTTGTTGGTCTTGTTCTTTGTTGCTCACTTTCCGGGTGCGGCTTGATGGAAGATGCATTTAAAGCGGGCGTTATCATTACGTTGATTGTAGCCGCACTTATTGGGCTGCTCATCTGGATACTTCATTTCAGCTGGAAAACCCTTACAAAATACTTTCCGGAGGTTGGTGTTCGTTTTGAAGGCTTTTGGGACGAGTAACCTAACTGTGATTATGGGTTAGTCCGAAAGTCCGGAAGTCCGAAAGTCGAAAGAAGCTGCGACTGAACATGATTGTCGTTATAGAAGTGTGCGGACGATTTTTTTAATATGGGCTCAAACCGTCTTTATTTTGCGTACCTGGCGTAGTTTGGGTTGACACATTCTTATGTCCGGTAATATTGTTCGGGTACTTCCCGAAACGTTGGTGGCCGGAAAGGAGCGCGTTTACTTTGATTTCTTTTAGCGCGCTGGAATTAACGGTCGACGAAATAACCAAATTGATTAAGCACATCAGCCATGTCCGCGATAACCCGGCGGCTGGAAATATTTAGCCTGATGATAGATAGAATTCCGCAACAGGAGATAGGGCCGGATGAGCTGAACGGCTATTTTCTCAGCCACTTAAACCGAATCTACTGTGCAAAGAATCAACTCGTTGACAAATTGCCTGAGTTAACGCGGCAGTCGCATTTTCTTGATCTTAAACAGGCCATTGAGGAAACTATCGACATGGTACAAAATCAGATCAGCCGGATGAAAACAATATTTATCCTGATGGATGCCTGGTATAGCTATGAGGCTTGTACAGGATTGATAGGCCTTCTTGATGAGGCATTTCAATCAATCGGCCCGCAGGCCGGCAAACCTGCTTTGCGCGATCTTTCCATCCTGTTTTATATGCACAACATCGAAAGCATCGAAATGGCGTCTTTTAAAATCCTGATGCTTGTTGCCGATAAAATAGGGAACGCGGAGGTTGTGCAGCTGCTCCGTGAATGTTACTACGAAGCTAAAGAAGACCGGCTCCTTTTCAAAGAAATTACGCAACGCTACCTTTAATGACCTGCACTATTTTAAGTATTTTTTGATCAGCTTTTCAATATCCAGAAGATCAAACGGTTTTTCTATATAAGCATCAGCACAGCTGTCGCGTGCAATTTGGGCGACGTTAATAAGCGCTGAAATCAAGATGACGGGTATATGACGTGTGGCAGGATTGTTTTTAATTTTCCAGCATAAGTCGCCACCCTTAGCGCCACGCAGCCAGTGGTCCATCAATATCAAATCGGGGTTTAATTTCTCAATCTCGGATAAGGACAGTACATCAGGCCTTAAAATCGCGTTCAACTCCAGGTCCTGGATCACATATGCTAATATGTCTGATGTACCCTCGTCATCTTCAATTATAAGGATACTCTTCATTATTATAGGGTTTATCCGGCAAACAAAAGGGCAAATGATAAAATCGGATCGGCAAGGATAGAGCGCCAAATATATTAGAACTTTAAGGAATATTAACTGCTGACAAAAAATATAATTTTTAGATGAGCAGGCAAACCCCGTTCAATTGCAAGTAAACAACAATCCAAACGGCCAACCCTGTCTCTTTTTGGCTATTTGTCCATCTCATCCGTATTTTTCCTTCCCGCACGTGCGGGATTGGCTCTTGATTCTTCTCTCTTCTCTCTTGATTCGTATTAATAACTGATGTTACGCATTAAAATGAGTTAAAACCAATATTGGGTGTTGATAA
>Ga0206808_1214_pt1 | contig 10525 bp, 7 predicted proteins | sample Alteio_BWOrgCont_58_FD_152899 | JGI IMG/M metagenome (GOLD analysis project Ga0206808, IMG submission 152899) | Enriched cells from forest soil in Barre Woods Harvard Forest LTER site, Petersham, Massachusetts, United States -... | ecosystem: Environmental > Terrestrial > Soil > Temperate forest > O...
AAAGCGCGTGGGGGTTGCGCCGCCCACTTCGATGGCGATCCCCACTTCGGCCGGAGCAACGGCGCCGGGGAAGAGCCGCATGGCGGGGCGTCCGCAGGCCGCGAGAGTTGCGCTGAGGTTGTCCGTGCGGTCTCGATCTACAGGCACGAACCGCATCTGGTATGTCCGTTCTTCGCCGGGTTCGAGGACGACGGTTGTGTGACCGCCAAACCACTCGCCCCAACCTTCGCGCTCAATGGCGGCCCGGCTATGGGCGTATACGACGGGTATTCCTTCCCATCGGAAGGGAGTATGGAGCGAGCCTGGGACGTGATTGAAGAACTCCCAACTCGTGTCCCCACCCGGGAAGATCAGCAAGCCGGGCGGACGCGCGTTCAGGCGTTGCGCAAACACGTAGCTTGCGGCGCCGCCGATGAATTTGTGAACGTGGAGCCGATCCGCGAACATGTCTCGCACGCCCTCGTCGGTGCGCGGAAACCCTTCGAGGACGTTGTTGAGACCGAGGGGGAAACCGAGTTCACCAATTTCCACGCTCTTTCTTGCGCGGTTTTCAATTCGGAAGTCCCAGGCAATCTGGGGGATTTGGCCAGGAATCTCGTAGTATCGACCGGTTGTATGGAGGTCGTCGAGGAAAGCGAACTCGTATTGGAAGGCGACGATGCGGCCTTCGTCATCGTCCTCTAGCGGCTCGGCTCTGGTATTTCGGCTTACAATCCAGGGGTCTTCGGGGTGGGTTCTGGCACCGATAAGGACAGTGCCGGGAAAGTAGTCGTCCGTGAGTTCCTCGCCCATATTCATGGGCGGAGCGACGAACTGAAATTCGTCGCTCTCGTCGGGGGCATTTGGATCACTTGCCCAAAGTTGCTGAATCCTTCCGCCCGGTCCGAACTCCATTGAGATCAGTGACCCAGTTAGCTCTTGCCGGTCCAGGCTAAAGTCGTCCATTTGGGAAGGGGAGGTTACCTTCCCGAAGGAAAGTCGCGAATGATTGGGATCGGATTGTGGTTGACGCCGTAGCGGCGAGCCTGGTTCATCTGGTAAAGTTTCCTTTCGCCGCGATGCATGACAGAGCGGTGGAGCGATAACATGGCGAAGATTTGTCAGGTAAGCGGTAAGAAGGGCAACTCGTCCGCGAAATATATCAGAAACCAGCACTCACAGGGCTGGAAGTACAAGGCTCCTCATAAGAACCGCACTCAGCAGGCAAATCTGCAGACGGTGCGCATAAAGACCCCGACGGGCACCCACCGAATTCTCATTGCAACCTCGGCGCTGAAGTCGGCCGAGTTCAACATGGTGGCGTGCGGGCTCAAGCCGTGTCCAAAGGCGTGGCTGAAGAAAGCGACGTACGGAATTTAGCTTTTCGCGAGGCGTTAGGGATGTTTAAACCAGGCTTTGGGGCTTCGCCCCAAAGCCTGGTTTGTTTGTGGTGAGGGAATCGGCGATCATTGCGTCATTCGTTTCGGTTTGCGAATCAGGGCGGCGAGTTCATGATGTTGTCCGGCGGGCTTCGCACCCCCGGCTACCGCCCTTTGGGCGTGGCGATGGCAGGTTGATGCCTGACGTCTCGCGGCGCACTTCGCTTCGCTCGTGCACGGGCTACCGCCTAATTGGCTGACGGGAATTCAGCGGCTTGTGGGCAGTCGTTAAAAAAGCAGGGCATGGGAAGAACCCCATGCCCTGCTTTTTTTATTAGCGTCGTTACGCGGGGACTTTTTGTTTGGACTCGCGGTGGATGCGGAGAGCCTCGGCTTTTCGCTCCTCGGGGGTCATGCTGAGTTCGCGCTGGCGGCGGACGATGTCGTCTTCGGTGGCCCAGCGGACATTCCAGACGAGCTTCATCTTCTCAAGGACCCGGAGCACTCGCGCCGAGGTGTCGAGTTGACCCTTGAACATGCCGTGGTTGGCGGCGTGGCCAATGGCGTGGTGATTGTTGTGGTTTGTCTCGCCACAGGTGACCCAGGCCACGAAGAGGGAGATGGGGTAGCCGAGGGGGCCCTTCAGCCAGAAGTTCGTGCTTCGATCGTCAGTCTCGAAATCGCGAACGCCCCAAGTGTGGGCGCCGGAGTTGACCCAGTAGGTGGCTTGATTCGCGATGAATATGGCGACAACGCCGCCCCAGAGGAAGCCGTCCCATGCACCGATGTGCACCAGGTAGCCAAGGGCCGCCGGGATCGCCAGGCCGGCAAGAGCGATCACCCAGGTCCACTTGCTGATCTTCATCGCAAGCGCATCGTTTCGGAAAGTCGGGTTGATTTCGCGGTCGAACCGGATATCGACGAGCCAGCCCCAGTGGGCGTGCCAGAAGCCATCTTCCGGGCTGTGGGGGTCTCCGGGCTTGTCAGCGTGACGGTGGTGGTCGGTGTGGTCGGACGCCCATCGAACCGGCTCGCCTTGGAGGGCCATGCATCCCATGGCGAGAATAAGGCCGCGGAGCCAAGGGTACGTCTCGTACGCCTTGTGCGTCAGGCCCCGGTGGAAGCCGAGGGAAATTCCGTACATCCGCACTTTGATCCCGACGATCAAGAACGCCAGAATCGTCAACAAATACCAGGTTTGACCCCGATGCGGGGAAGTGCTCAAGACCATCGCCGCCGCGAGGGCGCCAAAGACCGGAAGCACCATGATGATTACTGTAATTGCCTTATGCGTAAACGGCTTTTTCTGCTCAGCTAGAACCATGTTCACCTCTTGTGAAATCAATCTTAGAATGGAGGGCTTCGACGTCCTTGCCGAGCCTTCACTGACCTACTCTACGTGTTAGTGTATCCCCTCGTGGCACGGGTTCGATGAATCTTATCCAAAAAAGTCAAGATTCATTACCATGCCACAATGATCTAGTGATCGATCCCGAGTTGGATGACCGCCTGAAAGAAGAATGTGGGGTTCTCGGCGTTTACGTGCCGAACCAGGAGGCGTCCCGTCTCGCCTTTTTTGGCCTGTTTGCCTTGCAGCACCGGGGCCAAGAGTCAGCCGGCATCGCGGTGAGTAACGGATCCCGCGTCAAAATGGAACGGGCGATGGGCTTGGTAAGCCAAGTTTTCACCCCCGAAATTTTGGCCACCCTGCCTGGCCACATTGCGATCGGCCACACGCGCTACTCGACGACAGGGGCAAGTGTGCTCCGAAATGCGCAACCAATCTTCTGTCAATCGCTGGTCGGCGAGATCGCCGTCGCCCATAACGGCAACCTTATCAACGCCCGCGAACTCCGTGAAGAGATGGAGCGGCACGGTGAGCATTTCGACTCATCGAGCGATACAGAAGTCATTGCGCGCATGTTGGTGCGTTCACTCGTAAACGGTCCTGAAGCGGCAGTGAGGGAAGTGATGGCAAAGGTGCGCGGCGCCTACAGCGTCACGGTGCTCACGCCGAAGTTATTGATTGGTTTTCGCGATCCGAGCGGCATCCGGCCGTTGAGTGCAGGCACCGTCGATGACGGCTTTATGGTTGCCAGCGAATCGTGCGCGTTTGGACCGGTTGGGGGCACGGCAACCCATGAGCTCGCGCCGGGGGAGATGGTCATCATCGATGCCAATGGCATGCGTTTTGCGCCAGGCCATGATGTCGAGCCCGGCGGGATGTGCCTGTTCGAGTTCATTTACTTTGCCCGTCCGGACTCGGTGATGTACGGCACGAGTCTCTATTCGGCTCGGGAGCGAATGGGGATGAAACTTTCCATTGAACATCCAGTTGAGGCGGACATTGTGGTGCCGGTGCCGGACAGCGGGATTCCGGCCGCGCTCGGATACAGCAAAGAAAGCGGGATCCCCTTTCGCGAGGGGATGATGAAAAGCCGTTATATCCACCGGACCTTTATCCAGCCTGATCAGCGGCTCCGCGAGCTTGGCGTTCGGATGAAGTTGACGCCGCTTGAGGATCATATTCGTGGACAGCGCATTGTTCTGGTGGACGACTCGATTGTCCGTGGAACGACAACCAAGCAGATAGTGAAGCTTCTCTTTGAGACCGGGGCCAAAGAGGTTCATGTGCGAATCACCGCTCCCCCTATCCGTTTCCCGTGCTTCTACGGAATCGACATGGCGAGCAAGGGCGAATTGGCGGCGGCCATCATGACGAACGAAGAACTGCGGGTGCATCTTGGGGCGACAACCTTGGGATACCTCAGCATCGAAGGGGCGGTCGAAGCGGTAGGGAAGGAGAACGGCCGCTACTGCCTCGCCTGTTTCAATGGCAAGTATCCGATTCGGGTGCCAAATAGCATGGCCAAGAACCAGTTTGACGAGCCGCACGTGGGCGAGATGGCGGCGGTCGTCGGCGGACAGCCGCGCCTGTTGGAGTAGGAGCGCAAGGTTGTTTAATCAGGTTTTGGGGTTTCGCCCCAAAACCTGAATGTTTGGAGGTGAGGGATGCGCCTCGTGAATTTGTTTGGCTCAAGTTTGGACCGCACTTTTGAGACTGCACCTGACTATTTTCGCGGGCGGCTAATCTAAAGGGATGGAGGACGGGATCTCGTTAGGTGCGTTTCGCGATCCCGACGCCGCGGTTCGAACCTTCGAGCGCATCGAAGGTTTGACAGGAGTGAATTTGGCGTCCGCGCCTTTGGCGAGTCGGTTGGCGGATGCGTGGAACGGGAATCCGGATCCGGACCTTGCGTTGCGTAACTTAGAACGGTGGCTTTCGGTCACCACCAGCCCGAGCATCCACTTGCAGCAAGTCGTCGGGCTACCGGTCCTTGGCCGACTACTCATTACGATATTCGGGGCCAGCCAGCCCCTTGCCGACTCGCTTATCCAGAATCCCGAACTTGGGAGCTTGATTCTGGAGCCGGGGCAATTGAACCCTTTCCCCGATCGCGCTCGAGTGATCGACGAAGGGAAGCGCCTGCTTCATGCCGCGACTTCGTACTCGCACGCACTTGACCGGCTAAGGTTTTTGCGACAGCGATGGAATCTGACCACGGTCATTAATGACCTCGGCGGAAGTTGGGAGCAAGAAAGGGTTTGGCGGGCCATTTCCGATCTGGCCGACGGGCTGATCGAACTGACGAGGGCGGCGGTTTGGTCGGAGCAGCGGAAATCTCGAGACTTGCCGGAAGAATGTCCAATCCTTGTTGTGGGGTTCGGAAAGCTAGGTGGCCACGAGCTGAACTATTCTTCGGACGTTGATCTCGTGTATGTCTGCGAAGACGGCCTACCGGAAAGGCTTGAACGCGACTGCGGAAAGTTTTGTGAGGCGTTCGGGCGGGCTCTTTCCGACCGGATGGGGCGCGGTTTTCTTTACAGGGTGGATCTTCGACTTAGACCTGAAGGGGGGGTGGGGCCGATTATCCGTAGCATGCGCTCGGTAGAGGCGTACTACAAGCTCTATGCCGAACCCTGGGAAATCCAAGCATTGCTTCGATCGCGGCCGGTCGTCGGTCCAGCGGACATGATCAGTCGCTGGGATGAGATGCGGACGAAGTCGTGTTTCCGACCAAAGCTCTCGGAACTTGCGTTTGATGAGATGTTGGCGATGCGGGCTCGTATCGAGCAAGGGGCGACGGCGGACGATCTGAAACGGGGGCCGGGCGGAATCCGCGACGTCGAATTCCTAACGCAAGTTTTTCAATTGCTCTACGGCTTCGACCGCCCCGAGCTTCAGGTGCTTCCCACTTGCGACGCGATCCGGGCCCTTGAAGGTGCGGGCCTTCTCGAACACCCGGTCGCGTCGGCACTCGTTGAGGGTTACACGTTTTTGCGAAAACTTGAGCACCGGGCTCAGCTTGTGGGCGACCAGCAGACACATATGATCCCGGCCGAACCGCGCTCTCGGGAGCAATTGGCACGATCCATGGATATGTCCGGGTGGGTCGAATTATCCTCCGCGCTGACCGCGCACAGGCGTACAATCCAAATCTTGTATCGATCGAGTCTCCATATCGACTCCTCTTCGGATGGCCACCAAGAAGGAGCCGCGGCCGAGGTCCGCGCGCGCGTCGCAACGCAACTCGGCGTCTTTGGGCCCGCCGCCTTGCAGTGGTTTGACGTGCTTCCTGAATCGAACGCCTTCTACCACGAACTTATTGAAAACTCGGAGAGTTTGGAGCGAGTGAGGAGGGTTCTTGACGAGTGCCCGAGGCTCGTGACGGTGTTCAAATCCTCGCTTTCGCTTACCGAGCTTCTTCTTAACGGCGAAATTGAGGATGTGCAGGACGGGGTCGAACGCCTGGAACGGCTTTCGGTCGAAGCCCCCCTCGCAACGGTGGCAACGACACTACAATCAGTGGTAGCGATCACTCTTTGCCAGTGGATATTCTCGCCCGACTTTGAACTGGGTCCAAGGCTTTCGGCCGTTACCCAAGCGGTCCTGGACCACTGTGCAAAGCGGCTGTACGTTGATTTCGACATCATCGCTACGGGCAGCTTCGGATTGATGGAGCCAGGGCCTGGCTCGGACGCGGACCTGATTTTTTTGGTTAAGGACAAGGCAAACCATCCGGGCGCGGAACAGCAGGCACAGCATTTTATAAGGCTGGTTGGCCAGTTGCACCGCCTCGGAGCGCCGCTCGAAATCGATCTTCGCCTTCGGCCCGAGGGGGGCAAGGGATTGTTGGTTCGTACCTACGACGGTTTTCGAGGCTACGACTTAGACGGCATGGAGATGTGGGAACGGTTCGCCCTCGGCTTCTCCCGGCGGTTGAAGGGATCTGAGGAGGCCTTCGCGGTTGTCCTGCACGGCGCCTACGGCCTTCCTCTCACGCCGGAGCGCCTGCGAGAGCTAACCAAGATGAAGCGGCGCGTCGAGACGGAGCGGGTGATGCCTCAGCACGTTCGAAGGGACGTCAAGCTGGGAGCCGGCGGATTGAACGATATCGAGTGGCTCGTTCATCTTCATGAGATGAGGTATCCGGAGGCCACGGGAGCGGCAAGTGCACCCTCGGGCGGACGGACAATGGCCGATCGCATTCGGCGGTTGGGTCGAGTCAGCCTTATCAACGCGGTTGAGTCCGAAGTTCTTCTTGATGCTCACCGATATTTGGTGGAGCTTCGCACCCGTATTTGGCTGCTTGGGTTACAGGACGATCTAATGCCCGAGAATCCTGACCGGTTGGAGCGGCTCGCAAAAGCCTGCGGTCTGGGCTCTGCGAATGACCTTCTTGCGAAGCACCGGGAAGTCACGGAGGCGGTTCGCCGCCTCTATACCGAGTCGTTGGAGCGCTTACGGCCATGATTCGGGAGTTCCTCACCGCGTGCGGGATCGCCTATCTCATTGGGGCGATTCCGTTCGGAGTGTTGGCGACGCGTTCCAAGGGCATCGACATTTTTCAGTTTGGGAGCGGCAACCCAGGCGCGACCAACGTGGCCCGGGCCCTCGGCAAGACCTGGGGCATGGCAATTTTTCTGCTCGACGTGCTGAAAGGGGTTGTGCCGGCGGTGATCGCGCGGCTTCTTATCAAGGGGGACGCCTGGGGCTTACACGCGCAATCGCTGTGGTTTGCGGTGGGTTTGGCGGCGGTGGCGGGCCACTGCTGTTCGGTTTTCCTAAGGTTCCGGGGCGGTAAGGGGATTGCGACAAGCCTTGGGGCGGGCATTGGAGCCTGTCCTTTGGTCGCTTTGTCCGCTTTCGGGATATTTTTGGTCGTGTTTGGTGTTACTCGGTTCGTCAGCCTCGCCAGCATTGTCGCGGTCATTAGCGCCGTGCTCTTTGTCTGGCTCATTCCGCAACAAGCTCCTGAACTCGCCGTCGCTTTCATCTTGCTTTCGATCTTTACGATCTACCGTCACCGAGGCAATATCCGCCGACTTCTCAACCACACCGAACCCAAGTTTTCTTTCAAGAAGAATCCGTCCGTCAATGCGTCTCAAGATTTATCTGAGCCGTCGACGGACGATCGTAACGGTCAGTAGAGCGCCATGCTTTTAGACCTTCTTTCCCGTCATCCGGAGTACTTTTTTGCCGGCCTCGTTGCGTGGATCATCGCGGCCTATTGGATCATGATGCTGTTCGGCCGCATGGTCATGGCGGAGATCGATTTCTTGACCGGGTCGATGGGGATCGGCATCGTGCTTGGGATGTCATACATGACGGTCAATCCGGCGATTCCGATCTTGCAGCCCATCAGTATCGGCGGCCTGTTCCTGAGCGGCATCATGATTCCGGTCCTCCGCGTTGCCTACTTGAGGCGGGAGGTCAAGGATGCGGATATTGAAGGGGTGGAGAAGGGTTACGAGGGTTTGGTGTTCCGACCCAATAACGCGTCGGCCAAGATTCGGATTGCGCGTCACCTTTACAATTTAGGGGTTCGGGGCCATGCGATGGTCATCGGCGAGAACACGATCGACGAGTTGCCGCGCAAGTATTTTCCGGACGAGTACCGGATGATCGATATTTGGCGTCAGCACCCGCCAGCGGCGTCGGAGTTCAATCCCATCCCTTGCGTGGAGTGCGGACAGATGAACGAGCCGGGCCAAATTCACTGCGTGAACTGCGGCAGCCGGTTCTTGCTGGATCGGGTCAAGGGGAAGATCATGTCGAGCACGCTGGGGCGCAAGGTCTTGGGCGCTTGGATCGTGATGCTCGTTGCCTTGTTGGGAATCCCGGCGGCGGCGGAGGTGGGCGGCATGGCGGGCCTGCTTATCATCGCGCTCGTGCTCTTGGCGGCCGGAGCGGCGGTATTTATGGTCCTCCGAACTTCTGGGGAACCGGCAACTTGAAGCAGTTAGACCGGTATCTCATTCGCGAGTTAATCGTCCCATTTTTGATCGGGACGGTAGCGGTGGTTTTGATGTTTCAGGCGAACACGTACATCTACCTCGCCAAGACGTTGAACCTCGACAGTGTTCCGAAGAAACTGGTCTTTCAATATATTTACTTTCAAACCCCCACCTATCTGAACATGACATTGTCGGTAGGAATGGCGCTTGGCTCCTCCCTGGCGTTGTCCCGAATCGCTCGGGAGTCGGAGTTGACGGCGATCCGGGCGGCGGGCGCTCGCATCATGCGCACCATTGCGCCCGTGATGGCGTTCGGGCTCGTGGTCGCGATCGCCAACTTCTATTTGGCCGAGCGGATCATGCCGGATATGACGAAGCGGGGGACTCAGCTTGCGTATCAGATCGGGGTTCTTGGGATGACTCCGGAGTTGAAGGCAAACGCGGTGGTTTCGCTTGAGAGTTTTACGGCCGCGTTCGGGGTGATTCACAAGCAGGGTGAGGACGAACTGGAGTTTGAGGACGCCTGGCTATTTGAACACCCGACGCGTGGGCAGGAGCATGTCTACTATGCGAAGAGCGGGCACTACAAGGCCGGGATTTGGACATTCCGAGACACGTACGTGCGGATGTTCGACCAGCTCAGCGTTACGCCGATCACGGCGGCGAAGATGACGATTCGCCAGAAGATATTGACCGACAACCTCTTCGCGCCTCCCATTCCGGAAGAGCAGACGGGCTCTGAGCTTCTCCATAAGATCGACTTGGCGAAGTTGAACCACATGGACGCCAAGCCGACGGAGGTCAAGTTTCTGTCGCGGTATAGCGTTCCGGCCGCGTGTCTCGTGTTTGCTTTGGTGGGCCCGGTGTTCGCAATTTTCTTTGCGAGGAGCGGGGGCTTCATGGGGGTGCTGCTAAGCATCATCATGGTGCTGATTTATTACAACGCCTTTGTGATCTCGACCGAGATCTTGTCGAAGGTCGATGCGGTGCCGGCTTGGGTGGCGGCATGGCTCCCTAATATTTTGTTCGCGGCGGCCGGAATTATCGGAATTCGGAGGTTGGAGTGAGGATTCGGCGCTCAATCGGTGCGTTGGCTTGCTACGCGTGCGGAACGATCGCCACGGCTCAGACGCCTCCTCCGGTTACTTCTCCCCAAACGAATCCACCCGCGACAGCTCCTGGTCAGGTTGGTAGTCCGATTGCGCCGGGTACGCCGGTGCAACAGAACCCTTTAGAGCCGAAGGGATTTCCCAGTCCTCCGGCGAAGACGCCGCTCACTGCCCCCGTTACGCCGTCAAAAGATCTGCCCCCGGCTCAGGATTCGCTTGGACTGTTCAAGCTGCTGCACTCGGAAACAATGTCTTCGGTGGGAGACGTTGCCGTGTTGGGCGGCAACGTGGAATTCACTTACAAGGGATATCACGTTTTCGCCGACCATGTGGCGTGGGATCATACGACGCATATTGGCAACCTGACGGGACATGCCAAGGTTCTCACCGGTACTACCGTTATTCGTGGCGATCAGATCATCGTTGACTTCGACGTTAAGACCTATCGGGCCTTTACCGGCGAGGCACAAGTTGCGCCAAACCTCATCGGCGGCGGAATTCGGGACTTTCTCTATGTAAAGGGGCAGGAGTCGTTCGGCGCGGAAGGGGAAGTTCGCAGTTACGACGGCGATCTGACGACTTGTAATCTCGAGCACCCGCACTACGATATTGAAGGTGACGACGTGGTGATTCGGCCGAACCGGCGGGCGATCTTCCGGCGAGCGCGGATTCGTCTCTTTGGCCGCACGGTGCTTCGACTGCCGTTCCTATCCATTCCGCTGGACGACCGCTCGTACAACAACACGCCCGAGGTTGGTC
>Ga0206808_1216_pt1 | contig 10513 bp, 6 predicted proteins | sample Alteio_BWOrgCont_58_FD_152899 | JGI IMG/M metagenome (GOLD analysis project Ga0206808, IMG submission 152899) | Enriched cells from forest soil in Barre Woods Harvard Forest LTER site, Petersham, Massachusetts, United States -... | ecosystem: Environmental > Terrestrial > Soil > Temperate forest > O...
TAATCGCCAGCCCCGTCATGTGCCCGTCGCTCGGATGATCCACAAGCTCCGGCTCCGCCCTCAGCTTGGCCGCGCGGTTGCCCTTGCCCCACTCCTCCGGCTGCGCAAACGTCCTGATCGACCACCCGCCATCCGCCTGCTGATGCGCCAGAATCATCGCCGTCAATTCCTGCATCCGCTTCGCATCCAGCAGCCCCGGCAACTCCGCCGCCGCCCACAGAAGATCGGTGCGGTCATAATCCCCCTGCACCTTCCGCTCCGCGCGCAGATAATTCTCAAGCAGATCGATCTTTGCCTCCAGCGCCGTCCCGCGCTGCTCGGCCAGCCATCCCGGCGCATTGCCAATCGCCCGCGCCGCCACCGTCGCCAGCTGATACCGATTCGACTCCAGCGGCGGATTGTTATCGTCGCTGATCGTCCAGTCCCCATCCGCCCGCTGCAGCTTGAACATCACGCTCAGCGCCTCTGAAGTCTCCGCCGACAACCGGTGCGTCACATGCGCATCCCAGATCGCCAGGCCGGCCGCCACATACACGGCCTGCGTCGAATCCAGCTCCGGCCGCATCTCCGCCGGCTCCATCGCCAGCTCCTCCTGCAGCGTCGAAACAAAAAACGCGCGCAGCTCTTTCTGCGGCGGCCCCAGCTGCTCCGTCATCAGCGGCCGCACCACCATGTACGATCCGTTGGTGTGACATGCCACGCACTTCCAGTCCTGGCTCCACGCCGCCGCGCCCTGCTCCATGTAATCCACCGCCAGCCGCGGCGAAAACGGAATCTTCGCCTCCTCCGGCGACGGCCGCGCATACGTCACGTTCTTCATGTGGTACTGGTAGAGAAACGGCGTCGCCCACGCCGCCTCTTTCCCCGCCCGCCGCAGAGTCAGCGGCCCGGTCTGCCCATTCCACGTCCACGTCCCGGCAATCGTATTCCCATCCCCGCCAATCGTCCCGTCAAACGCGCCCTTCCCGCCCTCCACCTTGAAGTCGACATGCGCGCCCCGCGCAGCAAACGACTCAACCTTCGCCGGGTCATGCAGAAATTCAATAAAGCAATCCTTGGCCGTCCAATCGCCCTTGTCGCCCTTGGCAATCAGCACCACGATTCGCCGATCCTCATCGCCCGCATGAAACGTTCCCTGCCACTTCGCCCCCAGATCCTGCGCCCGCGCAACACCCGTCAGCAAAATCACCGCCACACACACCTGCAGCACGCGTCGTCTCATGTGCATTCTCTCCTTGCCGAAATTCCAGCCGAAATCAATGTCTTGAAACCCAGAGTTTTGAAAGGGCACGCCTTCAGCCGCGCCGAAAACGCAATAGAAACGACGTGGGCTTCACAGCCCGCGAAAAAACTCAATCGAGCGGTAGGCCGGGGATTTATCCCCGGCAAAAATCAAATACAATCGGCGCGGGCTTCAGCCCCCGAGGCATGCTCTTCAAAAATCACGCCGAAAATGCCACAAAAAAATTCCAAGATTTACAGGACGCTGAAGAACGAACGCAAAAGGCAAGAAGTGTCAGGCCACGCCTTCAGCCGCGCCGAAAGCGCCATAAAAACGACGTGGGCTTCACAGCCCGCGAAAAAACTCAATCGAGCGGTAGGCCGGGGATTTATCCCCGGCAAAAAGTGACATGGAATGTACGCGGGCTTCAGCCCCCGAGGTACGCTTCTCGGGATTTCCGCGCAAATTCATGCCTTTTTCGCAGCCTGCTCAGCCCCTGCGAGAAACTTCCTGCCCCTCACATACACCTTCAACTTCTCAAGCCAGCATCTTTGCACAATCGATTGCGCATTGGCAACAACCAATTTCCCAATTCTCTCGGGAGGCTTCAGAACGCGGTCGGAGACGCACTCCCCTCGCCTTGATCACCCCGACACACGTTTCGCAATTCTGGTCCTATAAATCGAAGCAGCAATATCTCGAACCTCAACGAAGCATGGCGCCAAGACCACAGCGAACGGCGCCGTAATCACTGTCATGACAGCGCCGGCAATCGTCAGCGCCTTGTTCTGCTCGCGAATTCCCAACACAGCGGCAGACAGCGAGACGGCAAACGGCACGGCAAAAAGCGCGATGATTCCCAATGTCCGGAGCGATCTTCGCCTTTCACCTGGCAGCTGATCGTCCCACTCGCGCGCCCCGGAGAGATACCTCTCGCCACAATCACAGTTGAAAGTCGCGGGGCCAAGCGGCGTTCCTCCGTGTCCACGCCGCACGTAGAAATTCTCGGTTATATCTTCGCCGCATTTGTCGCAGAAGTATGCAGTTGCGCGCTCTGGAAAGCGACTGGCCGGCAGGCTCCCGCTGGCAGCTTCGTTGAGTCCAAGCAGTTGCATCGCAGTTTGTCGCTCCATTGAGGCCGTCGGCCCAAAAGCACGCGATTGGCCTGCCTTTCAGCATAAGCCATAGAGCCCATCATCCTGATTTGCCTGGGAGTGTTCCGAGCTACTGACGGGTCGCCGGCAAATCGTCAAGAACCGTCAACTCGAACGCCATGGCATATCATCTTCATTAGAAACGAACATGGCACATCCCGACTTACAAGCGCTGGTCGATTCCCTACTTCCATGGACGAAATCGCTCTTGACCAAGCAGGGAGATTTCCATCCATTTGGAGCAATCATGGCTTCCGACGGTGGAATTCAATGGATCGCAGCAGATACGGGCAAGGAGTTTCCTTCAGCTCAGATTCTGATGGAAATGATGACTGAACTAATCAAAGACAAAGCAGCCTGTGATGAGATTCGTGCCGCAGCGATCTGTTATGACGCTCGTACCGTTCCACCAGGTGGGGCGGTCAAAATAGATGTAATCAGTTTCAACCTTGAATGTCTATTGGGAGAGTCGATTAGCGTGTTTCTCCCGTATGAGAAACGGGAAAATGGCGAAATTCGATACGGTGAGATGTTCGCGGCCGAAAAGACCCGTCAGTTCTTTTCCAACTCTTCCACCGCCGACTGACGATTATGTTCCGGGCGTATCGTCGCCGATCCAGACATCACCCCGCCTTCGAGTTCTTTCGTCGGAAGCCACAACCCCCCCGCCACCCAACCGCCCTCTCCCTCACGGCTGCCCGCTGCACCCGCAGCTCCGCTCCATAATCTCCGCGAAATGCACCCCTCTGCGCTCCGACAACTGCGCAATCTGCTCCCGGCAGCTGAACCCATCCGCCACAATCAGCGTCATCGGCCCCGCGCCCTTCACCGCCGGCATCAGCCCCAGGTTCGCAATCGCTTTCGACACCTCAACCTTGTCCGCCTCAAACCCGAACGGCCCCGCCATGCCGCAGCACGTGGTCTCAATCATCTCCACCTGCGCGCCCGCCTTGCGCAGCAGCGCAATCTCGTTCTTGGGCCCGCCAAACACCGCCTTGTGATGGCAATGCCCATGCACCAGCACCTGCGCGCCTTCGAGCCGCCCCGTCACCCACTCCGGAGCCTTCGCCGCCAGCCAGTCCGCCAGCAGCCACACCAGCTTGCTCAGCTTCTGCGCCCGCGCGTCGTCCGGGAAAAGCTCCAGCGCCTCGTCCTTGAAGACGCTCGCGCAGCTCGGCTCCAGAAAAATAAACGGCAGCCCCGCCTCAATCTGCGGCGCCACGCGGTCAAGCACGTTGGCCATGTAAGACCGCGCCGTATCCAGCAGCCCAAAGTCATAAAGCGCCCGCCCGCAGCAGATGTGCCCCTTGGTCGTCTGCACGCGAAACCCCGCCTGCATCAAGACTGACTCCGCCGCCGCCAGCGTATGCGGATGGTAATAGTTATTCCACGTGTCCGCCCATAGAACCACGACCTCGCCTTGCGGCCTCTTCTGCTCCCGCGGAACATTCGTCGTCTCATCCGTCTTCCGCGCGCTTTTCCAGCTCTTCGCCGCCAGTTGCGGCATCTGCCGCTCCTTCGCCACGCCCACAATAAGCTTGATCAGCGGACTGGTCATCGAGCCGCCCAAAACAAAATTCGTCAGCGCCGGCGTCAGCGACCCCAGCCGCGCCATCTTGTCCGCAAACCCAAACACATAATGATGCAGCGGGTGCAGCTTGCCCTTGTACTTCTGCGCCAGAAACTCTGACTTGTACTGCGCCATGTCCACCTGCACCGGGCACTCCGTCTTGCACGCCTTGCAGCTCAGGCAAAGGTCCAGCGCCTCATGCACCGCCTCGCTCTGAAATCCTTCCTTGGTCAGCGCCCCCGCCAGCATCTCCCACAACAGCCGCGCACGCCCGCGCGTCGAGTGCTGCTCCTGCCCCGTTGCCCGATAACTCGGGCACATCACCCCGCCGTCCTTCTTCAAGCATGCGCCCACACCCACGCAACGCGCCGCCGCGTCCTCAAGCGACCCATGATCGGCCGCAAACACAAAATGCGTTTCCAGCTTCTCGTGCGGATGAGCATGTGCGTGCCCGAGCGCCTCCGGCTGCGGTCCATGGCGCAAATTCTCCACCGGGTCATACACCCGCACCGCATCCACCAGCTTGCCCGGGTTCATGCGATTCTCCGGATCCCAGATCGCCTTGAACTCCTTGAATGCCCGCATCAGCTCCGGCCCAAACATCTTCGGCAGCAGCACCGCGCGCGCCTGCCCGTCTCCGTGTTCGCCGCTCAGCGACCCGCCCAGAGAAACCACCAGGTCAGCCGCGCGGTCAATGAACTCACGGAAGTCCCGCACTCCTTCTTCCGTGCGGAAATCAAAGTTGATGCGCAGATGCACGCAGCCCTGCCCATAATGTCCATAAAGCGGGCTGCGATAGCCATACTCGTTCATCAGCGCCGTCAGCCTGCGCAGATACACGCCCAGTTGCGCCGGCGGAATTCCTGCGTCGTCCCATCCCTCCCACCTGTCCGGCTCGCCCGGCACGGCAACCGTCGCCCCCAGCGCCGACTCGCGCACCTTCCACACGCTCTCAGCGTCCTCGTGGTTATAGATGCGCGCCCGCGGCGCCTCAGGCCACTTTGCCGCCGCGGCCGCCAGCGCTTCCGCTTTGCTTCGCGCGTCCGCCGCGTCCCACGCGCCCATCTCCACCAGCAGAAATCCCCCGCCCGGCGGCAGCAACTTTACATCGTTCACCGCCAGGTTCTTGCGCAGCATAAAGTCGACCAGCAGCCCGTCGAATCCCTCCAGCCCAATCGGCCCAAACTCCAGCACCCGCGGCACCACGTCCGCGGCCAGATACGGATCGTCAAACGCCAGCGCCGTCAGCACCCGATGCGGCGGGCTCGATGTCAAATTCAACGTTGCCGACAAGACCGTAACGCACGTGCCCTCTGACCCCACCAGCGCCCGCGCCAGGTTGAAACCTCTATCCGTCGGCAGCAATTCGTCTAGGTTGTAGCCGGAAACCCGCCGCGGAATCCGCGGAAATCTCGCCCGGATCAATCCCGCATACTCAACGCGCAGTTTATTGAGCCGCGCATAAATCTCGCCCACACGCCCGCCGCCGCGGATCAGCGCCTCCATCTCCGCTTCGCTGGTCCAGCCAACCGTCATGCGCGTGCCGTCGTAGAGCACCACGTCCATGCTCTCCACGTTGTCCACAACCTTGCCGCCCAGCAGCCCATGCACGCCGCAACTGTTGTTGCCGATCATCCCGCCCAGCGTGCAGCGGCTGTGCGTCGCCGGGTCCGGCGCATACGTCAAGTGGTAGACCTCCGCCGCCTCGCGCACCCGGTCCAGCACAATCCCCGGTTGAACCACCGCCAACTTCTTCTCGGGATCAATCGACGTAAGCCCGCGCATATAGCGCGAATAATCAAACACCACCGCAACATTCGCGCATTGCCCCGCCAGGCTCGTGCCCGCGCCGCGCGGCAATACCGCAGCACCCGCCGCGCGGCACTCAGCCAGCGCCGCCTCCACGTCCGCAGCATCCCGCGGCGTCACCACCCCCACCGGCATCTGCCGGTAATTCGACGAGTCGGCCGCATACAGCGCCCGCGAGCCCAGGTCGAACAGCACATCGCCGCGCACCGTGGCTTTCAACCGCGCTTCCAGTTCGCGATGCGCAGAAAACCCCTCGTGGTCAAGCGGCCGCTGCTTCAATAATTCGGAAACGGGAAGGATGCTCACCAGATGATGCTAGCCGAACCGGCGCAAGTCATGCGTGCGCCAAGTCACAAAATCCCGGCGCGATTGCGCAGCCCCGGAAGCCGGGTCCTGAAAAAACACAACAACATAAATGTCGAATTCCAGCGCGCTGAGATTTTGCATCCGTTGCGGAAAACTGAGCAGCCATCCGGCCGCTTGCTTCGTTTGTCGAAGCTATTTTCGCCACAAGTCCTATATTGAAAGCTAATTCATCGCCGCAATCGAGTTACCGCGCCGGCCACTCTTCCACCACAATGCCTAAGTCATTCATCTGCTGAATCACCGCTTCCACATTGCGCCGAACCGCAGGCCGGTCTTTGCGGTTGGCCAGCGGCGACTCCGCCACCGCCACCACCCGGCCATAGCGCCATGCGCCGTCGGGCAGCGCAATCAATGCCTCAACAAGGTCGCTCGGCCGCACCTGGATCTCCTGCCGCCGCGCCGCTACCGGCCGCAGCATCGTTCCCTGCCCCACGCTGCTGGGGTTGGCATCGGCCATCGTGACGCGAAGATTGATCATGCCCGCATCCACTGAGATAAACGGATTGGCCCACTGCCCGGGCTCATGCACATCCACATACAGGCTCTTGGTCGGCAGCGCGATATGCGCCAGTTGCGCGCGCTCGTGATCGCGCTTTGCCGCCGCTGCCTGCGCCGCCGCCTCGGCCTTCTGTTCCGCGCTCACCGCATGCTCTGCCACGCCCACCACCGCCTGCTCCTGCTTGTGGCATGACGTCATCAACAAGCTAAACAGTAGCGCAAAAGTTGCAATGGCCATCGCCGGTAAGTTGAGTTTGACTTTCTCGCTCACCATGACAGAATACCAGTACCAGAGATATGAGCATGATTTGAATTCTTCCCTCCCCGGCCATCGCAAGCCTGCGCAAGTACATTAAGAATCAACCGCATGGAAAACTTTCGCACGATCTGGGAATCTCCGCAATTTTGTGACTTGTTGGGTACAGCCGCTCGCTCCAATCTCAAGTATTCTGCGATCCTGTACTCTGCCGCAAGGTAAGCTCAAACCACGCCGCAAAGTTGTGCGCGGTCAATTCTGTTGGTTCAGTTTCTTTTGAGTGGAGGTATTTGAGTGCTGTCTCGACCATTCCTTGCCACGGGCCGCGTCCTCGCATTGGCGCTCCTGGCTTCGCTCACATCCTCTCTCCCCGCTCAGGTCACTTCCAGCCAGGCAAAAGGAAATCCCAATGCCCCCGCGTCCAAGTGGGACATCTTTGTTGGCTACAGCCTCCTCGATCCGCGCGGAACTTTTTATCCCATTCAGCCCGACGGCTCTGTTCTTCCGGTCTCATTCAAGCTTGAAAAAACCGGCATCGTTGAAAGCGCGGCCTATTACTTCAATAGAAATGTAGGCGTCGTCGTTGAAGGCGGCGAGCACGACCTGTTCACCAACACAGGCTTCGCCAGCACCGGCTCCAGCAACAGCGGCATACTTACTCTGCAAAGCGGCATCATCTATCGCTGGCCCGGCATTCATCTCACTCCCTTTGTCCACGGCCTTGCCGGCGGCGCAGATGTTGACGGCCCTGACCACGAGCCCTACACCTGGGGCCCGGTAGTCACCGGCGGCGGCGGCCTCGACTGGTACTTCGGCTGCCACACCATGGGCATCCGCATCTTTGAAGCCGACTATCTGTTCATGCACGCCAACTCCGGCGTCTCCCACGGAACCCTGGCCGCGGATGACTTTACCTGGGCCGACGATGAAAACATCAACGCCTTCCGCTTCTCCACCGGCATCGTGTTCCGCGGCGCGTCTTACTACAATCCCGTCTCCGGCTGCGGACCCATGCCGCCGCCTGAAATGGCCTGCGTGGCCACGCCCAACGTCGTCTTTCCCGGAGAACCGGTCACCATCACCGCAACCCCCACCGGCCTCAATCCCAAACAGACCGTTACTTATGAATGGACCGGCGTTGGCGTCCAGGGCAACGGAAGCATCGCCACCGTGCCCACCGCCTCGCTGCCCGCCGGCACTTACACCGTCCATGCCAAAGTGACTGAAGGCCCCAAGCACCCGCAATCGGCCGACTGCGATGCCAGCTTTTCAGTCAAAGCCTGGGAGCCGCCCGTGCTCACCTGCGCAGCCAGTTCGTTGACGCTCAATCCTGACCAGACCGGTACCATCACTCTCACCGCGCACAGCCCGCAGAACCTGCCGCTCACTTACTCCTGCACCACCACTGCCGGCGCCGTCACCATGAACGGCAACATCGCCACGCTGAACGCCGTCGGCGCGCCTGAGGGCCCGCTCACCGTCCACTGCAAGGTAGACGACGACAAGGGCGGCTCTGCCAAATGCGATTCCACGCTCACCATCGTTGTGCCCAAGCCGCCGCTGCCGCATGTGCAGCCGCTCTGCTCCATCGACTTCGGCACGGATGCACAACACCCCACTCGCGTCGACAATGAAGCCAAGGCCTGCCTCGACCAGGTCGCCCTCGCCCTGCAGCAGAATCCGGATTCGACCCTGGTCATCGTCGGCGAAGCCGCCGGTTCTGAGGTTGCAGGCCCCACCGTTGTAGGCGCGCAGCGCGCCGTCAACACCAAGCAATATCTCACCACCGAGAAAGGCATCGACCCTGCCCGCATCACCGTCGTCATCGGCGGCGAAAACTCCAAGGAAGTGGAAGATTACCTGGTGCCCACCGGCGCCACCTTCACCTCTGACGTGCCCAACACCACCCCCATCGACGAGAACATTGTGAAGCCGCAGGAGCGCAAGCCGCTGCCCATGCGCGCCCACCCCGCTGCCAAACCAGCCACCCTAAAGGCCAAGCCCGCCGACAAGGCCAAGACTCCCACCCCAGCCAAAAAGCCGGAGCAAAAAACCACCAGGCCCGACGACAAAAAGAAGACCGCGCCCGCGCCCGCTGTAAAGCCGTACCCAGGCCCATAGAAGATGTCTCGCAAATGTCCTTTGAAAGGGCACGGCTTCACAGCTTGCTGAAAAACTTCATCGAGCTTGTTTTGTAACCAGGGCCTGACTTTAGTCAGGCCGCAATCTGCCTCGAATCAGCACTGGGTTTTAACCCCAGAGGGATGTCTCTCTCTAGGTCTCCTGAAACCCATCGTTTTTCAGCCGCCTATTCAACCGTGCCGCAACCGAACGAATCGTTTGCGAGAGCTTTACAGGCGGCGGAAAAACTCAACCGGGCGGTAGGCCGGGGATTTATCCCCGGCACAAGCTCAATAAGAACGACACGGGCTTCAGCCCCTGAGGAATGTTCTCCTCCACTTTTACCCATCGATTCGAGTTTTTCCGCAGCCTGTGAGGCCCCTGAGGACTGTCCGCATCACAGAAATACTTCGTCAGACAATTCCAACCACAACTGCGCCAACTTCCCAAACCTTTCCCGCGCAAAAATCAAGGCCGATCGGAATCCCGATCGGCCCTTTTCCCACTCATCTGCATTTTCTTGAGCGCCCTACTTCCCAATCAGCCCGTGCGCAATCGCATCCAGCATGCCATTCAAAAAATTAATCGACTCCGGTGCCGAGTAGCGCCTTCCAATCTCCAGCGCTTCATTGATCACAATCGGAAACGGCGTGCCCTTGAAGCCCAGCATCTCGCCCACCGCCATGCGCAGCAGGTTCCGATCCACTGCCGGCATCCGCTCCAGCCGCCAGTGTTTTGAGTTGGCCACAATCAGCTCGTCAATCTGCTCCTGGCGCTCAATCGCCGCGCGAAACAAATCCTCGGCAAACCCGCGCACCTCAGGCTCAACCTCGTCGCCGGCTTTCCAGAATGTCGCCCGCACCTGGTCCGCGGTCTGCTTGCCAATATCTGCCTGAAACAACATCTGCATGGCCAGTTCGCGGGACTTGCGCCGCGTCCCCGCGCTCAATCCTGGCCGCCATTCGTCTTGAGCAGCTTGCGCCGCAAACTCACCATTTCAATCGCCGCCACGGCTGCTTCAAATCCCTTGTTCCCGGCCTTGATGCCCGCCCGGTTCAGCGCCTGCTCCAGCGTCTCGCAGGTCAGCACGCCAAAGCTGTGCGGAATCCCCGTCTCCTGCTGCGATTGCCCAATGCCGCGCGCCACTTCGTTGTAGATCGCCTCGTAGTGCGCCGTCTCTCCGCGCAGCAGGCAGCCCAGCGTCACAATCGCATCCACCTTGCCCACATTCGCAACCGTCCGCGCCGCCGCCGCAATCTCCCACGCGCCCGGCACGCGGATCACCTCAATGTCCGCGCGTTGTGCGCCGCTGCGCAGCAGTGCATCAACAGAGCCCTCAAGCAGTCGGTCGGTGATCACCGCATTCCACCGCGCCGCCACGATGGCAAATCTCATCCCCTCGGCCGTCAGGTCGCCCTCCACAGCCACCGGCCGGCCCTTGATCGGATCGCTCCACGCCCAGAAACTCATCTTGAATCCAGGCTCCGGCTCAACGGAAAAAATCTGCGACTTCCAGT
>Ga0206808_1213_pt2 | contig 10193 bp, 10 predicted proteins | sample Alteio_BWOrgCont_58_FD_152899 | JGI IMG/M metagenome (GOLD analysis project Ga0206808, IMG submission 152899) | Enriched cells from forest soil in Barre Woods Harvard Forest LTER site, Petersham, Massachusetts, United States -... | ecosystem: Environmental > Terrestrial > Soil > Temperate forest >...
CATCTGGTCGAGTTTGGCGGCGACCCATTCCGGAATGCGGTGGCGGTGGGTGTCCCAATAGGTGGCGAGGCGGCGGAAGATGCGATCTCGTTCCGGCCAGGGGAGAGATTGCCAGAGTTCGACGGTACGCGGGCGGAGGGCGTCGATGACACCGCGCCACTCTTCACCGGCGGTTCTTATTTGAACTTTCATGGTCCGGGCCAATGACTTCGCGGAAGGGTCGGACAATTCAAAGGGGGGCGCGGCGGCGGAGGGGGTCAAGCGATGGGCTCGCGGCAGCAACCCGTGACGGGAGCGGAGTCGGATTTGCCCAATGTGTCCGTTGTTCTTCAGGGACATCACCACATCGATGGCGGTGAGGCTACAGCCGAGGAGAAGGACGGCTTCTTGAGTTTGAATCTCACTTAGGCGCGGTGACCAAGCGTCGGCGATGTAGCGGCCGTCGTCGTGAAGGTGGCGGAGCACGGGCGGGGTCTTGGGAGGCAAGTTTCCGATGGCGAGGACGACGAAGCCGGCTTTGATGGACCCGTGGTGGGCAAGCTCGACTTCATATCCGGCGGCGTCACGTCGGACGGCCAACGTTTCGTCTTGGATGAATCGGTACGTTCCCTTGGTACCGGCCGCTTGCGCTTCGAGGATCGCGTGCAAGTATTCCGCGTAGACGGCTCTCGGCACGAAGGCCTTTCCGAGGGCGTCGGGGGGGCGATGGTCGGCGCCGGGAAAGTCGTCCGATTTGAAGCCGCGGCTCTTTAGATATTCGACGAAGTGTCCAGGATCCTCGGGATACGCGCTCATTCCCTCGGCCCGGACATTCAGGAGATGCTCGGGATCTTTCGTGCCGTAGGCCAGGCCTTGGCCGGGAATCGGACCTCGGCTGACGAGCGTCAATTCGCTGTCCGATTCCAGATGCGGCAACAGTCGAGCACAAACCAGCGCGCCCCCAGCTCCTGCCCCCACCACGACGATCTTCGTTTTCATCCTTGACCCGTTGTCGCGCTCGTTCTATGGTCTCACCGACCAGAATTTGCGCAGCTTCGATCGTAGCTTATTCCTCATCGCCGTAATGTGCAGCAATTTAGGGGAGAATGTCTCGCACGTGGTGGCCCGCCGTTGTGGGTCTGCGAATAGACGTAGAAGGACGACGGGGCTTGGGATCGAGTAGGCGACGGACTCACGAAGTTAGCGGAAGTGCGGGTTCGACTCGTGTATTCGTCGGATCTCCCGGAATCGGGCCGCCAAGCCACATGAAAGTAATTCGATCAGGTTCTAGACTATTGAGAGCCGATGAGTGTGTGTACCTTGCCTGACCTGCGCCGGCCCGCTTACCTTGATGAACTCGAAGCGGAGGCGATTTATACGCTTCGCGAGGTCGCGGGGCAGTTTGAGCGTCCGGTTCTCCTGTTTAGCGGGGGGAAGGATTCGATCGTCATGACCCATCTGGCGGTCAAAGCGTTTGCTCCCGGACCTGTCCCTTTCCCGCTTCTCCACATCGATACGGGGCACAATTTCCAGGAAACCTTGGACTTTCGGGACGAGATGGTGGAGCGGCTTGGCTTGCAATTGCTCGTCCGATACGTCCAGGACTCGATCGATCGCGGACGCGTGACCGAGGAGTTGGGACCTTACGCCAGCCGCAACGGATTGCAAACGGTGACCTTGCTGGATGCTTTGGCGGAACTTAAAGTAGACGCTGCGATGGGCGGGGCGAGACGCGACGAGGAGAAGGCGCGGGCGAAGGAGCGGGTGTTTTCTCACCGGGACGTTTTTGGCCAGTGGGACCCGAAGAATCAGCGGCCGGAACTTTGGCATCTGTATAACGGCATGCGGTTTCCGGGCGAGCACTTCCGGGTGTTTCCGCTAAGCAATTGGACGGAACTCGATATTTGGCAGTACATCGTGGCGAAAGATTTGGCGCTTCCCTCTCTATATTTCAGCCATGAGCGGCTGGTGCTGGAGCGGGATAACGTGCTGCTCGGCTACTCGGACGTGATTCCACTGTTGCCGGACGAGAAGCCGTTTTTGCATCGCATTCGTTTTCGGACGGTGGGAGATGCGACCTGTACGGGCGCGATTGAGTCAGATGCGTCTTCGTTGGAAGATATCCTGCTTGAGGTCGTCGCAGCCCGGGTTACGGAACGGAGCGGGCGGGCGGATGACCGTCGGTCGGACGCCGCGATGGAAGATCGGAAGCGGCAGGGGTACTTCTGATGGCTGCGACGGAAGCCGCGCCGGATCTTTTGCGCTTTGCTACGGCGGGCAGCGTGGATGACGGTAAGAGCAGCCTTATTGGCCGATTGTTGTACGATTCGAAGGCGATTCTGGAGGACCAGATGCGCGCCATCGAGCACGCCAGCCGCCAGCGGGGGGCCGAGCAAGTCGAGTTGGCGTTGCTGACGGATGGGCTGCGGGCGGAGCGGGAGCAGAACATCACCATCGACGTGGCGTATCGCTACTTCGCGACGGCGCGGCGAAAGTTCATCATCGCGGATACACCGGGGCACCTTCAGTACACGCGGAATATGGTGACGGGGACCTCGACGGCGGATCTGTCGGTAGTGTTGGTGGATGCCCGTAAGGGCGTGCTGACGCAGAGTCGGCGGCATGCGGCGATCTCGAATCTGCTCGGGATTCGACAGATCGTGGTCGCGGTCAACAAGATGGACTTGGTTGACTACGACGCGGAGGTATTCCGGGCGATCCAGCACGAGTTTCGTGCCTTTACGGACCGATTGGGAGTGCCAAGCGTCACGTTTATTCCGATTTCTGCGCTGCTCGGCGATAACGTCGTCGATCCCAGCGAACGGATGGATTGGTACCTCGGACCGACGCTTTTGCAGTTTTTGGAGGAGGTTCCGCGACCCGATCGGGCGGGAACGGCGCTGCGCTTGCCGGTTCAGTATGTGGTGCGGCCGCATCAAGATTTTCGGGGCTTTGCGGGGCGCGTTGAGGGCGGTTCGGTCTCCGTCGGCGATGAGGTTACGGTGGCGTCAAATGGGCGATCCAGCCGGGTGCGCAGCATCCATGTCGCCGGCCGCGAGGCTTTGCATGCTGGGTCCGGACAGCCGGTGGTAGTGACCATCGAAGACGAGATCGACATCAGCCGAGGCGACTTACTGTTCGGCTCGCCCAACGTGCCCACCACGGCTTCGCGATTTGAGGCGGTCGTTTGTTGGCTACAGGAAACGCCGCTGGAGATCGGGCGGCGGTATACGCTGCTGCACACGACGCGTCGGATTTCGGCGGTTGTCGAGTCGGTGGTGAACCGAATCGATGTCGATACGCTTGAGCCGCGCGATGCGGCGATTTTGAACATGAACGATCTGGGTCGGCTCGTGATTCGGACCTCGGGGCCTCTCTACTTTGACCCTTATTCGGAGAACCCGTCGACGGGCAGCTTTGTCCTTGTCGACCCCGGCACGAACGTTACTGTTGCGGCGGGCATGGTCCAAGGCGTCTTCCAGGGTGAAGCCGCGGCCGCGCATCGGACTGGCCGTGCCGTTTGGCTTGGCCCGTGGTCCTCTCGGGCTTCGACGTTGGCCGCGGATCTCCGAGCCTTCGGCCGCTCGGTCGTCAGCATGCATTCGGCGCCGGACGAGTCCGCCTCCTCGGTGGTCGGACGTGCGGAGGAATTGACGATCCAGGGATTTGACGTGCTCGTCAGTTTTGAAGGCGAGGACGGTCCCGCTTCCGTCGCCTCAGAACCCACGATCGAAGAATTACTCGCCACCCTGGGAGGATAGGAACGCAAAGACCTATACTCCTCACGAACGAGGGTTTGGCGGAGATAGATGGAAGATTCATTGGTTACACGTCGGGGATTGTTGCGGACGGCGGGATTGGCGGGGATCGCGGGGCTTTTGCCGGCGACGACTTTGGGCTCGGATGGCCGGTGGGAGACGGAGATACCTCCCTCAGTGGGACGCTCCATGGTCGGCGTTCCCTTCGAGCGGCACGAGAAGGTGCGTCTAGGGATCATCGGGGTTGGGGGACGCGGCACGGGTGTTTGCGGCGAATTCTTGGCGGTTCCAGGCGTCGAAGTTAAGGCTGTCTGCGATGTCGTCCCGGCAAAGACGGCCCATGCGGCGGCGATGGTCGAGCGGGCGGGCCAGCCGAGGCCGACCGAGTACCATGCCGGCGATCACGACTACGAGAACCTTTGCAAACGCGACGATCTCGACCTGATTTACATCGCCACGCCTTGGATTTGGCATACGCGGATGGCGATGAGCGGCTTGGAGCACGGTCATCACGTCGCTACTGAAGTGCCTTCCGCGCGGACGATCGCGGAATGCTGGGATCTCGTCAACGCCTCTGAGAAAGCCCAGAAGCATTGCATGCTCTTCGAGAATTGCTGCTATGGGGAGACCGAGCTCATGGTACTGCGGATGGTGCGGGCGGGGCTGTTCGGCGAACTCACGCACGGCGCGGGCGCTTACAACCACGATCTACGCTCGCTGCTGTTCAGCGACGAGGGCGAGGGGCTTTGGCGACGGTTCGAGCATTTGGACCGGAACGGCAACCTCTATCCCACCCACGGCCTCGGGCCGGTGGCGAACTATCTTGATTGCAATCGCGGCGACCGCTTTGACTACATGGTGGCGATGAGCAGCCAGTCGGCCGGCTTGCAGGCGTTTCGATCGGCGCACCTCAAGGCGGACGACCCGAAGATGAAGGAGACGTACCACTGCGGCGATCAGAACACGAGCTTGATCAAGACGGCGAACGGGCGGCTGATCGCGGTGGAGCACAACGTCAGCGAACCGCATCCTTACGACCGAATCAACCTCATCGCGGGCACGAAGGGGATGTTCCGCGACTATCCGGCCCGGTTGTACATCGACGGGCAGAAGGAAGGCGAGGAGTTTGTCAGCCTTGATGCTTACAAGAAGGATTATTTGCATCCCCTCTGGGCGGCCCAGGGTGAGATGGCCCGCAAGAACGGTGGCCACGGCGGCATGGACTACATCATGTGCTGGCGCGTCATCGAGTGCATGCGCCTCGGCCAAGCCCCGGACTTCGACGTGTACGACGCCGCCGCATGGAGCGCGCCGGGTCCGCTGAGCGAACTCTCGATCGCGAAAGGCAGCGCTCCGGTGAAGTTCCCCGACTTCACGAGGGGTAACTGGCACACGGCGCGAACGTTTGCCGGCGTCTAATCATGTCGTGACCCTGACGGTTGGGAGAACGGGCCGCACAGCGAGTCCAGCGATGCATCCCAAGCGGAGGGGTCGTCGATTCTGATCACGGTCTTGCTTGATTCCATTTCGGCGACTTTTCGGCGAAGTACCGGCATGAGGTCGCGGTCGACGTGGCGGAGGGTTTCGTCCATTAACTCGTCGACCTCGTGATAGTGGCATCCCGGAGGGGCTTCGACATTTTGGCCGTCACGGCTCATCACAGACCTCTTGTTCGCCATGGCGAGATGAATTTCAAGGGGGAAATCGACGAGTAGGATCAACTGGCAGGCGGCAAACCGGGCGTCGATGAGGTCCCAAGATCCCCATCCGTCGAGGATCCAAAATTCTTGCTGAATGACCTTCGCATGCCAAGCTTCGATTGTTGCTCGCGCCGCACGATGCCAACCAGGTTCGAATTGAACTTGATCAACGGAGTAGAGCGGGAGGCCTAGCGTATCCGAAAGGCGTCGACCGGCCGTTGTCTTCATTCCTACGCCATTGCCGACGATGGCGATTTTGGAGGCTCGAGATGACGCTTCCGATGAGATATATTCCACCAGTCGCATTGTAGGGCTAGACGTGCCCACCCATTGACCTTACTCGCCCAAGGAGACCGCTCATTCAGGCGGAAGCGCTTTCACATGTTTCAATTGTTAGTGAAAGTTGGTGGTACACTGTCGTCATGGCACGAGCCGCGGTGGGCGCAGATGTATCCAAGTCGCTTTGGATCGCGCGGGGGGCGCTTGCCGGACTTTGGGGTTATGAGGGGCTTTGGCTTAAGGTCATTGCGCGGGATGCTCATGAGAAGGCAATCGTGGCCCACGCCCTCGGGCCATTTCACGTTGCGCCGGGGATGGCTATGCTGGCGATCGGGCTATGCGAAACCGCGCTTGCGGCGGCGATATTGAGTGGGGTCCAGTCTTACCGCCTTGCCTGGTTCCAACTCGTCGTGCTTCTCCTCATGCACGGGACGGCGACTTTGTCGGGTTCGCTGGCGGATCCTGCCGATCTGTGGGCGCACAGCCTGCCTACATACGCATGCGTCCTCTTCTTGATCCTGAATGGAAGGCGAAAATGACGGCAGCCGACCACGCCGCAGAGGCCTGGCGCGAGGGGCCGTTTCGTTGGCTGAGTCGTGGGCCGGAGGTTATGTTCGGGCAGGTGCGGGAGGATACTTCCTATGAGATTTCGACCGCGTCGGGTCGCGTTCTGTGCATTGCATCGGGCGGCGATCTCGCCTTCAGTTGCCTTGCCGCCGGTGCGTCCTGCGTAACGGCAATCGACGTCAACTCCGCGCAAGTTCATTTGGTGGACCTAAAGAGAGCCGCATTCCGCCGGCTCGAGTACGGGGAAATCCTGGCCCTGATGACCCAAGACGCGCGTGTCGCCTACAAGAGGCTGCGGACGGACGTCGCTCCGGAGACCGCCCAGTATTTTGATTCACGTCCCGAGCGTCTGTCTCGCGGACTTCAGAACGCGGGCAAAGTGGACGACGCGATTGGCCGTTTGATCCGCGTGTTCCACCTCTTCGTTCATTCCAAGGCCCGAGTGCGGCGGCTCTTGGAGATTGGCGATCTGACCGGCTGGAGCAGTTGGCACTGGCGTAACTCGGTCAGGCTACTGCTTAATCGGTGGACGCTCTCCGCCGTGTTCGGACGCCGCTTCGGGCATGCGGCGCCTGCGGGCTATGCCGACCTATTCCGTGCAGGTATGGAGCAAGTTCTCGCTGAATCACCGCCGGAGCTAAATCCTTTTGTATGGCAATGCTTCGCCGGCGTTTATCCTCCTCAGACCGTGCCCAGTTGGCTGACGGAGGAAGGAGTCCGGAAAGTGAAGGCAAACCTAGACCAGCTTGATCTGAGGACCGGCGACGTCGTCGAATTCCTCACGGAGAGCGAAAAATCTTCGTTCGACGACGTTTTCCTATCTAATATTCTTGACGGCACGGCCCCGCCGTACCGGCGGCGGCTGGCGGCGGCGCTTAGCCATGCGATTAAGCCAGGAGGCCGCGTCGTGAGCCGCAGCTTCTTTCCTGAGCCTAGCGGCCTTGATCAAAAAGGCGAAGCCGGACTGTTCCGGCAACCGACGCCTGCTCACGAAGACCGATCGTTCTTCTGTCGCTACCTGGAGGTTTTCGAATGTCGGCCCTCTATCGCCTAAAGCGGCATCCGTTCGAGATTGAGGCAAAGCTTCATCGGTCGTGGGTTCTCACCTATGCCGTTCCGTCCGAGGCGCTCGTGCCGCTCCTCAAGCCAGGTCTGACTCTGGACACCTTCGGGGACGTCGGATTCTTTGCCGTGGCGATGGTGCAAACCGAACATCTTCGCCTCGCTGGATTTCCGAAGGTCTTAGGCAAGTCCTTCTTCTTGGCGGGCTACCGTCTCTTTGTGCGCTACCACACGAAAGCCGGGCGAAACCTGCGCGGACTGCAGATACTCCGGAGCCAAACGGACAGCCGCCTCATGGTCGCCGCCGGAAGTCTCTTCTCGCACTACGGCTACGAGAGGATCAGCGCGGATGTAGAGGCCGAAGAATCTGAGATATCAGTCGTTGTCCGTCGCCGAGGCGAGACGATTCTCGACGTGGATGGAAATCTGTTGCGTTCCACATTGCCGGCGGATTCTGTCTTTAGCAAAGAGTCGGAGGCCCGGCGGTTCGAGGGGCCGATGCCGTTCACTTTCGACTACGAAGCCGAAACCGATTCGATCCTGCGTATCCAGGGCGTGCGAGAAGAGTGGCTCCCACGTCTCGTCGAAGCCACCGTGAATGTGCCGCCGCCTTTCGCCGAGTTCGGCATCGATCCTGAATTGCCAAATCTGGCATCAAGTTTCCTCCTGAGCGACGTTCCATACCGCTGGAAGAAGGGGGTCGTGGAGCCTCTTTTGAGGACCCTTTGAGCGAAGCCGTGAAGAAGAACCGGTTTGCCGGGGTGTGGCAGATTGTCCAGTTCAACTGGCCGTTCTACGTCGTCGGCCTTTGCGTCTTGCTCGGCGCCGTCCTATTTCTGGCCGTCGTACCCCTGCCTCGCGTGATTGTCCCTTTCCTCTGGCTCGGAATGTTCGCCGCCGCTTGGTGGTACTTCGCGTCGCTTGTCGTAAGTTGGTGGGTCTACGATGCGAGCACCGTCACGTCTGCAGGATGGCTGGACGCATTGCTTCAGGAGCGGCCCTCTTCTTGGGCGGTTCTTCACGCCGGCCTTGATCAGGCCACGCCCGCTTTGGCCGATTTATGGGGCTCGCCGAACGCTGTGCTCGATTTCTTCGATGCCGAGGAGATGACCGAGCGCTCAATTCTTCGGGCTCGTCGCTTGGCGAACAATGAGTTTCCGTCGACACCGGCGCCCCATGACGACTTGCCTCTCGGTAACGACTCCCTTGACCTGACGGTAATCATTTTTGCGGCCCATGAACTCCGCCATGAGTCGGCACGGCGGGCCTTATTTGGCGAACTCTATCGCGTGGTAAAGCCCGGTGGGTCGGTTTTGGTTGTTGAGCACGAGCGAGACTTCGCGAACTTCCTCGCTTTCGGTCCCGGCTTCCTCCATTTCCTTCCCGCCTCGACTTGGACGGAAGTGCCAACCTCGGTCGGTTTTCACCAAGCCCGGCGAACCAAGAACACCCCCTTCGTGACCGCTTACCGGTGGGATAGACGATGAATTTCCTGGAACTGAATTTGCGGGCGGCTGGGCTTTTGCTGACGGTGCTGGGATTGGCACACGTCTGGTTTCCACGTCGGTTTCGCTGGAAGGAAGAGCTCGCGGCAATCTCCCCGCTCACGCGGCAAATTCACTTTGTTCACAACGCATACATCGGGCTGACGGTAACGATGAACGGGCTTCTTTGTCTTCTGTTCGCTCCCGATCTCATCGAACATTCGCATCTGGCTATCGTGATCCTCCTGGGAATGAGCTTCTTCTGGGGTTCGCGCCTGATCGTCCAATGCATGATCTACGACCCATCCCACTGGCGAGGAAAACCATTCGAGACCCGAGTCCACGTTCTGTTCATATTCCTGTGGTCCTACTTGACCGCCGTCCCGGTCTGGGCACTGCTTGGGCAATCTTGTCAGCCGCATTAAGGTTTGGTGTAGATCTGGGCTGCGATACACAGCCCAGATCTACACCATCACAACCCACTAACGCTTGCGCGTCATTTTGATGACTTCGTTGCCGAGGAGGAACTCGTAGTGGTCGGCGTCGATCAGCCGAGACCTGGCCGTGAAGTGGTTCCTGGGTTGCGCGAGTTCGGTGAAGTCGTAGACCATCCAGCCGTCTTGCATGGATACGTGGCCGGCGTAGACGGTGTCGTGATTGTGGAAGTCGACGTAGCTGACCTTTTTCGCGACGGGGTCCCAGCCCATGTTGGGTTGGGTGCGAAGGACGACGTGTCCGCCGGCCGTCACCGTCCCGTTACCTTTGACCATCTTGCCGTCGACCGCGAATTCGAAATGGTTGTGGACGGCCGCTCCCTCGCCAACCGATCCTTCCCAATCTCCGCCGACCAGTTTGCTCAACTCCATAAAAGCCGGGTCTTGAAGTACAGGCTCAACTTTTCCTTGAGCGGCCAGCAGGCCGATGCACCAGAGCGTCACGACGAAGCCCCCTCGTACCGCACGCCGGTCTCCTCGTACTGCCAAACGGATTTAGAATCTAATTTCATCAGATGCGTGACAAATATATCACATGTCTGTAGTCCGCGTTACCACACACGCACGGTGAAGCCAACGATGATAAGCTATTTTTATGATCGGCACGCTCATCTTCGCCCTCGCAACGTTGCAGACGCGGACTATCAAAAGCCCGTTGCCCCTTCCGATAAAGGGTCTTCATCTCGGCGCGCCGAGCGGAAATGAACTGGCCACCTGCACCAAATTCATCCGCGAGGCCCTTCCGAAAGAGGGCGTCAACACACTCGTCATGGAGTTCGACTACGGCTACAAGTTCAAGACCCATCCTGAAGTGGCCGAGGATCATGCTCTGACCGAGCCGCAGGTGAAGGAGATCGTCCACGCCTGCCG
>Ga0206808_1221_pt1 | contig 10086 bp, 5 predicted proteins | sample Alteio_BWOrgCont_58_FD_152899 | JGI IMG/M metagenome (GOLD analysis project Ga0206808, IMG submission 152899) | Enriched cells from forest soil in Barre Woods Harvard Forest LTER site, Petersham, Massachusetts, United States -... | ecosystem: Environmental > Terrestrial > Soil > Temperate forest > O...
CCACGGTGAGGACCGGCTCGGCCTGTATATTTCGATTCCCTTTTGCCGCTCGAAGTGCACTTATTGCAACTTTGCTTCTGGGGTGTATCCGGCGAGTGAACATGGGCGGTATGTGGAACGGCTGATCGAGGACCTCGCTGCCGCTAATGGTTGGACGGAGCGGATGGGCCTGAAGCTTCCGCGCCGGGTAGATACGGTTTACCTGGGCGGAGGGACGCCAAGCCTGCTGGAGCCGGAGCTGGTGGGGCGGCTGTTTGGAGCGGTGCGAGGAAGGTTTGACCTGGAGCCGGACGCGGAAATTACGGTGGAGTGCGCGCCGGGGCAGATTGCGGATGGAACGCTGGAGGCGCTACGGGCGGAGGGCGTGAATCGCGTGAGCCTGGGCGTGCAGTCGTTTATTGACCGCGAGGCGCAGGTGAGCGGACGGCTGCATACGCGGGCGGCAGTCGAGAACGACCTCAAGCGGCTGCGGGCGGCGGGGATTACCAATCTCAACGCGGACTTGATTGCGGGGCTGGCGGGGCAAACGAGGGCTTCATGGGATGAATCGGTCAGCGTGCTGATTGATTGTGGCGTGCCGCATGCGAGCGTGTACATGCTGGAGGTGGACGAGGACTCGCGGCTGGGACGGGAGATGCTGGCGGGCGGGGCGCGGTATTACGCGGAGCTGGTTCCGACGGACGATGCGATTGCGCAGATGTACACCGAAGCAATTGAGCGGCTGGGTCAGGCGGGGCTGAAGCAGTACGAGATTTCGAATTTCTGCCGGGATGGGTTTGAGTCGAAGCACAACTTGCGCTACTGGCAGCGGCGACCTTACCTGGGGCTGGGGCTGGATGCTTCTTCGGCGCTGTATGAGGCGGGCGGCGATTCATCGCCGTTTGTGCTGCGATCGACGACGACGAGCGAACTGGGCGATTTTCTGAAGCGGCCGGAGACGGCAGAGACGGCGTGGCTTTCGCCGGCGCGGCAGCATGAGGAGGCCTGGTTTCTGGGGCTGCGGATGAATCGCGGGGTGGATGTGGCGGCGGTGGAGCGGGAGTTTGGCGCAGAGCCGGTGGCGCGGGCGGTGGCAGTGGCGGAGGGGCTGGCGGAGGATGGGCTGGTGAAGATGGCCGGCGGGACGGTGCGGCTTACTGCGCAGGGACGGCTGTTGTCGAACGAGGTGTTTCAGGAGTTTCTGGGGCTGGATGGCGAGGGGTTGGAGGATGAGGAGCGGGTTGGGCGGGGATGAGGTGTGTGCTTCTGATCTGCGCGAAAGGCATCCCTCAGGGGCTGAAGCCCGCGATTCTATCGCGCGTCTTGCGGCACGGCTAAAGCCGTGCCCTTTCAAAACGTCACCTTCCTCAAATTGTGGCAGCAGGCCGAACCATGCCGAAGGTGGAGCACCCAAAGCCAGTGCGAGCGCTTAGCGTGCGTCTGCCGCACGCAGTGCCTCGGCGACGCTTTTGGCCTGCGTGAAGAGGTAGAGGTAGTCGGGGCCGCCGGCTTTGGAGTCGGTGCCGCTCATGTTGAAGCCGCCGAAGGGGTGGGCGCCTACCATGGCGCCAGTGCACTTGCGGTTGAGGTAGAGATTGCCGACAAAGAACTCTGTGGCTGCGTGGTCGAGCGTATTGCGGTCGCTCGAGTAGATGGCGCCGGTAAGTCCGTACTCGGTGTTGTTGGCGACGGCCAGGCCTTCCTCGTAGCTGTTGACCTTGATGATGGCGAGGATGGGTCCGAAGATTTCTTCCTGGGCGAGCGCAGCGTCGGGGGCGATGTCGGCGAAGACGGTGGGCTCGAGGAAGTAGCCGCCATCGGCGGTCTGCGGGGCATTGCCGCCGGCGATGAGGCGGCCTTCGCGCTTGCCGATTTCGACGTACTTGAGCATGGAATCGAGGGCGGCTTTGTTGACGACGGGCCCGAGATTGCTGTTGGCGGCGGGGTCGCCGACGGTGAGGGTGGCGACCTTCTCGCGGACGCGCTCGACGAAGACGTCGTAGAGCGGAGCTTCGACGATGGCGCGGGAGCAGGCGGAGCACTTTTGTCCGCTGAAGCCGAAGGCCGCGGCAACAACGCCATCGACGGCTGCGTCGAGATCGGCATCGGCGCAGACAAGGATGGAATCTTTGCCGCCCATTTCCAAAACCGTCCTCTTGATCCAGATTTGGCCCTTTTTGGCCTTGGCGGCGCGCTCGTGGATGTCGAGACCGACTTCTTTGGAGCCGGTGAAGGCGATGAAGCGGGTTTTGGGGTGCTCGACGATGGCGTTGCCGAATGTGGCGCCAGAGCCGGGGCAGAAGTTAACCACGCCAGCGGGAAGGCCTGCTTCTTCAAGCACTTCAACAAACTTGGCGGCGATGGTGGGGGAATCGCTCGAAGGCTTGAGGATGACGGTATTGCCGGTGACGATGGAGGCGGCGGTCATCCCGGCCATGATGGCGAAGGGGAAGTTCCACGGCGGGATTACTGCGCCGACGCCGAGGGGGATGTAAAGGAGGCGGTTGCGCTCGCCGGGGTATTGGATGGGGGTGGTGGCAGCAGCGAGGCGCAGCGCTTCGCGGGCATAGAACTCAAGGAAATCAATGGTTTCGCCTACGTCCGCGTCGGCTTCTGCCCAGTTTTTTCCGACTTCATAGGTGAGCCAGGCGCAGAACTCGAAGTGGCGGCTGCGGATAATTTCAGCGGCGTTGAGCAGCAAAGAGACGCGCTCGTCGACGCTGGTTCGGCTCCAGGTTTCATAGGCTGCGAGGGCCGCTGCCATGGCCGCTTCAGCATGCTCGGCACCGGCTTTCTGGTGGACGCCGACGACCTGCGCGGGTTTGGCCGGGTTGATGGAGCGGATTTTGCCCTCGGTTTTGACGCTGCGGCCGCCGATGATGAGGTCGTACTCGCGGCCTAGCTGGGCGGCCACCTGATCGAGCGCGGCGCGCATGGCGCGGGCGTTTTCAGGAGTCTTGAAGTCGATGAAGGGTTCGTTCTTGAAGGCGCCCTGCGGGGTGCGGGGCTGAATCTGGGTGCTGAGGGATGCGGTAGCCATGACTCTTCAAGCTTACAGCCGAATGCGGGCGGTTGTCAGCGTGGGGTGCTTAAAGGGGCTGAGGGACTCAAGAAAGGGGCCGCAAACCTATTGCATTCGACTTTTTGGCGATCTATACGTATATTGGGAAACATATTCTTATGACTTGTTGTCGCCCTACCTGTCGATAAAGTTCTGCCGCCCATGCGGGCCCGGGATCTACGATCCCAACCCATTCAGCTTCCCAACATTTAAATAAAAGTCCAAAGCGCAAAAACCTTTTTGCTTTGGCAGCGGCTATTGATATGACCTGTTGTTGTCTTCCTTGTCGATAACACTTTGCCGCCGAAAGCGGGCCACGGGCCCAAGGTCCTGACCCATCCATTTCCCCAAAAACTCATAGGAGAATCCAAAGTGCAAAAAGCTCTTTACACTTTCGTGTCTGCATTTCTGCGACCGTTGCCGGTGTCGATTTCTGTGGTGCTGTTTCTGTTTGCGATGGCGGGACTGCCCCTGGCTGCGCAGGACGACATCACCACGCAAAACGCGACTTCGGGTTACAACGGCGCGTTCATCACCGGGCCGGCATCGAACCCGCTGAGCTTTCTGAACGGCGCAGCATTCCGCACAACGGGCAACCCGGCGCCGTATGATTTCCACGACTTTGCGCCGGTGACCAACCTGGACGAAAAGCTGCCCCAATGGGTGGATGTGCAGGCCGAGGAACGGTTCCGGTATGAGGCGTACGACAACAACAACTTCAAAGCGAACGTGGATGATTCCTACGTGTTGAATCGGTTCCGGTTCCAGGTGGATGTGCATACGACCAGTTGGCTGCGGGTTACGGCGCAGGTGCAGGACGCTCGCGCGGGCTTTCAAAACCCGCCGCTCGGGCCGCCGAACACGGTTCGCTGGGATCTGAAGCTGGCGTACGCCGAAATTGGCGCGCCCGAGAGGCATTGGTTCAGCCTGCGCGTGGGGCGACAGTTGATCAACTACAACAACACGATCATTGCCAACTCCGAGTGGCGCAACCAGGGTCGCAGCTATGATGCGGCGGTGTTGAACTTGAACGCCAACCGGGAGCACGTGGGCATTTTTGCGGCATCGGCCGTGGTGCCGCAGGCATTTGGCGTGAGTCCGCATCAGGAAGGCAACAATATTTACGGAGCCTATGGCCGCCTTGACGACGTGGTGGGGAAGCACTCGAACCTGGAGCCGTTTTTCCTGTGGCGCGTGCAACCGGCCGAAGTGGTGGAACCGGCCGTCAGCAAAGCGACGGGCAAGGAAAACGAGAAGGTGATTGGTGTGCGTCTGAAGGCGCAGGCGCATACGGCATTCGATTACTCGGGCGAACTGATCTATGAAGGCGGGTCGGTGGGACCGCAAAACATCGACGCGTGGGCGGCGCAACTGGGCGCGGCATATCAGTTTCTTGAGGTAGCAGCCAAGCCGCGGGTGTTCACTCAATTCGACTACGCCTCTGGCAACGGCAACCCGGCGCTGGACAAAACGCACACCACGTTCGATACGATCTACCCCACAGCGCACGACCGCTTTGGCATCAGCGACCTGTTTGGCTGGCAGAATATTGAGGCGGTGCGCGCAGGCGCGACGATTGAACCGCGCAGGCGGCTCACCGTGACGGCGCAGGGGCTGGATTTTTGGGCAGCTTCAGCGCTGGACTCGATCTACAACACTTCAGGTGCTTCGATTGTGTTCAACAAGACCGACCATGGGCGGCATGTGGGCGCGGAGATCGATGGCTACTCGTGGTATGAACTCAACAGGCATTTCAACCTGGGCGGCGGCGTGGGGTACTTCGGCGGCGGGCAGTTCCTTACGAATGTGGCAACGAGCCATTCGTATACGACGTATTACATTGCGCTGAACTTCAAGGACAACGGGAAGAAGTAGGCGACGGAGCAATGCGGGACGGGCTGGTGGGGTGGCGGGGTCTCCTCCCAGCCTCGTTTTCGCATCGACTATTCGTACGAATGGGTCGAGAATATCGATTGAGAACTGCTCCTGTTTTTGACGAGGACACGTCCTTGAATTTGGGGTGTTCGATGCGGATAACGGTCTTGGCTGCGCTTCTCTTTTTTAGTTCTACGGGCTTGTGCAAGTCAGACGCGCCGCGGCCGGCGATGCCGGAACAGCAGGTGCCCCCGCCGATCACGATTCAGCCGTTCAACGGAAGTGCGCGTGAATTCCATCTCGATCCGGATTTGCCGCTGGGTGCGAAGATGCTGCAGAAACCTGACCGGGGAAGCGCACCAAAGATTGATCCGTTGATGGTGCGGCGTCCGCCGCGGGCCAGCGTTGGCCAGCAGGCACCGGGGACGATGGTTGCGCAGAATCTATATCCCGGATTGCAGTTGACGCCGATTGACCAACCGCATGCAGCGAAGCCGACTCCGGTGGCTTGGCCTGAGCTACAGATCAAGAACATTCCTACACAATGGCCGAAGCTGACCGTCTTGCCTGTTGGAATGGACGCGAAGCCCGCAGCAAAGTAAGTTCACCTACTGCGCCTTGGCGGCCGGGACTTTCTTGCCTTCCTTGCGGGCTTTGGACAGCCCGATGGCGATGGCTTGCTTGGGATCAGTGACAAGCTTGCCGCTGTGGCCGCTGTGCAGCTTGCCTTGCTTCATGGCCTTCATCTCTGTTTCGACATCTTTCTGAGCAGCAGGAGAATACTTGCGGGTTGAGTGCTTCTTCGCGGTGGTCATCGTTTTCCTCCTCAACGATCAGATGAGGGAGGGCGTGGAGGGCGTTGTATGTCGCGCGGAGGAGAGCTGCAAAAGACGATATGAGGCAGTCGATATTCTCACCGGCCTTAGGCGCGAAAACAAAGACGACGGAATGGTGGGGCGCGGGGCCCGGGCATGAAGGCCATCTCGTTTGGGCCAGTTTTCCGGGGGTGAAGGCCCCTGCTCTCTCCGCGGCTATGGGGTTTCGGTGATGGCTTCTGTGCGCTTGCTCATTTTGGCGGTGCGCTGAATTTTGTCCCAGTTGAAGGGCTTGCCGTCGATGGCGCGCTTGATGGTTTTGAAGAGCACGATGGAGAAGACCTGGCGATAGGCAAAGCGCTGCAGCCAGATGTGGAACAGAAGCCAGCCATCGCCTTTGTTGGCGGGGTGCCGGCGCTCGAGCGAGAAGGCGACCGATGAGGTGAGGAAGTCGATGATGAGGAAGCCGAGGAAGAAGACGAGCAGCTTGTCAAGGCTGGCGGTTGAGACGCTTTCAGGGTGGTAGTGGCGATCAATGAAGTAATTGCCTACGCCGTAGAGGAACATGACGTCAATGAACGGCGAGACCAGCGGCAGGATCATCTGGAAAACGAGGATGTTGGGCAGAGCGAAGAGGCCCATGGCCTTGTTGCGGATGAATGCGGCGCGATGTTTCCATACCGCCTGCAGTGTGCCGAAGGACCAGCGGAAGCGCTGACGCATGAGGCCTTTGGCGTTGATGGGCGCTTCAGTAAAGGCGAGCGAGCGGTCTTCATAGTCGACGCGGTAACCGTGTTCGAGCAGGTTCATGGTGAGGTCGGCGTCTTCAGCGACCGTGTTGACGGGATAGCCGCCGGCGGCTTTGACGGCCTGTGTGCGCCATGCGCCGATGGCTCCGGGAACCACGGTGACGATGTGGAAAAGGTCGAGTGCGCGGCGCTCGAAGTTCTGGCTGGTGATGTACTCGAGGGCCTGCCAGCGGGTCCACAGGTTGACGCGATTGCCGACCTTGGCGTTGCCGGCGATGGCGCCGATGCGGCGGTCTTCAAAATGCGGAATGAGCTTGGAGATCGCGTCGGTGGCGATGACGGTGTCTGCGTCGATGCCTACGTAGATTTCTTCATCGATGCGATCGAGCGCGTAATTGAGCGCGGCGGCTTTGCCGCCGTTGGGCTTGGAGAATATCTGGACGTGGCCGGCGGCAATCTCCGCTGCGTAGGCGTGGCGGGCGACTTCAGCGGTGCGATCGAGCGAGCCGTCATCGATGACGACGATGTGGAGATTTTTGTAATCCGAATTAAGAACCGAACGGATGGTGCGAACGATGACGGTCTCTTCGTTATAGGCGGGAATGAGCACGGCGACGCGGGGATTGAAGCCGGGCGATGCTTTGGCGTGCGGCTTGCGCAGGCGATCGATGATGGCGAGCAGGCCGATGAGCAACAGACGGGCGGCCATGACGACGTCGCCGACGAAGAAGACGAGCACGATCATGCGGCCAATGATTTGAACTCCGGAGAAGGCGACGGAATCTGGCAGGGCGCGGAGGTATTGCGGCCAGGTGAGCCTGGGCATGACTTCGGCGGTGGTTTTGCCCATCAGCGCGGAGACGGGGACGAAGGTATAGCCGTGGGCGCGGAGCGTATCAATCAGGACGGGCAGCGCAGCGACGGTGGCAGAGCGATCTCCGCCGCCGTCGTGCATCAGAATTACGGAGCCGCGGAACTGCGGCTTGGTCTTCATGATCTGCAACTGCGCCAGCACCGATTGCGTGATTTCCTGCGGCGACTTGCGTGGATGCTCGTTCCAGTCGTCGGTGTCGATCTTGTTGCCGATGACGATATAGCCCTCATTCTGAATGGGCACGATGGGCGCGGCCTGGTCGTCGGTCTCGGGTTCTTCATCAACATCGTAGGGCGGGCGGAAGTAGAGCGGCTGCACGCTGAGCTTGCTGGCGAAGAGGCGCTCGGTGAGCTTGATCTGCAGGTCAAGCTGCTGGGGCGAGATTTCGCTGATGTCGGGATGCGTGTAGGTGTGGTTGCCGACTTCATTGCCTTCGCGGACGATACGCTGCATCAGGCCGATGTTTTCCGCGGCCTCCATGCCGATGAGCATGAAGGTGCCTTTGACGTTTTTCTGCTTCAGGATGTCGAGGATCTTTGGAGTCCATGTGGGATCGGGGCCGTCGTCGAAAGAAATGGCCACCTGATTGGGATGGTAGCCGTAGTACTCGACGGTGTAGGTGCGCGGGTAGACGTCCATGTGCTCATCTTCGATGAGTTTTTTGCGCGGATCGGGTTCGTCGGGGTCGGGCGTGACGGTGCGCTTGCCCACCTGGGGCAGGCCGGTAACGCGCATGATGTCGCCTTCGCCTTCGATGTCGATATCATGGCCAGGCTGCACGGAGTTGAGGGCCTGCAACGATTCTGGCGCGCTGGGTTTGTCCCAGATGTTCCACATCGAGTTGTCTTCAAAGCCCAGGCGCCACAGGGCAAAGGTGGACAGACCGAGCTGGCGCGCGGCGCGCAGCTCATTCAGCATGGTGACACCATCGAGAAACCAGACCTCATGGCGCTGGTGGGTGTCTTCATCCATGTACTCGAAGTGGGGATTGAGCGAGTTGTCTGCGAGATCGATGTCGGCTTCGGCGTCAGAGGCGCGCTGCCATGCTTCAGATACGGCGAAATCCTCAGTGTTGATGACTGTCGGCCTGGCAGGTTTTTTATGGCTGCCCTTCTTGGGAGCCTCGGGAGTGGAGAGCGTCCAGTCGTAGCCGTAGTTGCCGACGGCGCAGATGATTTTTTCCTTGGGAATGATCTTGAGCACGCGGGTGAGGTTGTCAACGAACCAGTCCTGGCCGGCGATGGGGCCGGGATCGCTGGTGGTCTGGTGCTGGTCGTAGTTCATGAGGATGACGCCGTCGGAGGAGGCGGCGATGAGCTTGAGCTCGTTGTCAGGCGTGGCTATCTCGGTGTTGACGTAAAGGCGCAGACCATGCGCATGCAGATCGCCGTAGAGCTCGTGAATGAACGCCATGTAAGCGGGACGAGCGGCGTCGGGCAGGCTTTCGAAGTCGAGCGAAAGGCCGTGGTAGGCGGGGTATGCGCCGAAGAAACGCATGATCTGGACGCGCAATGCGGCGCGCTTGCCTGGATCTTTGAGGATGTCGCCGAAGGAGGAGTCCCACGCGCCGGCGGGGGCGTTGTAATTGTTGAGGTGGGGAAAGATTTCCGTGTCTTCGCGAGCGGCCTGGATGACGCGCTTGACCTTGTCGGCATCGTCGGGGTCATGGACGGTTGATCCATCAACGACGGGATACTCGCGGTGCGTGTCGTTGTTGGTGGCCATGAGCGTGCCGGTTGGCGATGTCGCGTGAAGCCACTGCGGGAAAAGAATATCGATCTGGTGGACGTGCTCTTTGAACGAGGAGTAGCTGGCGGGATCGTCCTGCACATAGTAAGCGGCGCGCAGTCCTTCACCGGAGTTGAAGGGAATGTCAGAGGGCTTGCGCTCAGTTTTGCGGCGCGCGGGACGGGCGCTTTTGCCGGGATGCAGCAGAGCGGCGTCAGGCAGTGCCTTGAAGTTGTGTTTGGGGGTGGGCAGCAGCAGCTCAGGCAGGTGCTGGGCGCGCATGACGTTGAAGATGAAGCCGACCAGTACGAGGGTGAATAGAACCGCTGTTGCGTCGAGAATCCGGCGCAGGCGCTTCCAACGCTTGCGTTGGGGGTCGAAAAATATCTGACGATCGGGCATGGACGGCTTGACTAAATCCTATCGAAACAATTCCAGGGCAAGTGAGGCTTATCAAAAAATTCAGCACCACAAAAACCGGTTGGATGCGCGCAGTGGGCGAAATGCCATGCTGGGAGCATGGGCTCCTCTATCAGGCTATCCTGATTGGGCCGGGTGGGCGAAAATCAAACGAACGGATTACGCTATTCGAATCGTATGGAAGCTGAAGGCGAGAGTCAATTGACGGCGCTGGGCAGGAAGCTGAGAGGTCTGAGCGTGGCGCTGGCAGTGGGCGGCGGCTTGCTGATGCGCCTGCTGATGATGAAGGCGCTGCCGCAAATTACCGGGGACACGCTGCTTTACGGCGGGATGGCGAAAAACCTGCTGCTGCATGGGCAGTTTGCCATTACGGATGGAAGCGGAGTGGCGCATGAGACGCTGATCCGGCTGCCGGGGTATCCGCTGTTTCTGGCCGCTTGCTTCAAGCTGTTTGGCATGGATAACTACAATGCCGTGAGCTATGTGCAGATTGCGCTGGAGCTGGTGGGGTGCCTGCTGCTGGCGGATTTTGTGCGGCGGACGGCGCCGGATGCGATCAGGGACGCCGCGGCGCACTGCGCGCTG
>Ga0206808_1208_pt1 | contig 10050 bp, 10 predicted proteins | sample Alteio_BWOrgCont_58_FD_152899 | JGI IMG/M metagenome (GOLD analysis project Ga0206808, IMG submission 152899) | Enriched cells from forest soil in Barre Woods Harvard Forest LTER site, Petersham, Massachusetts, United States -... | ecosystem: Environmental > Terrestrial > Soil > Temperate forest >...
AAGTGGAATTAGCCGGGTTGACATTTAAGGAAATGATGGACATCCTAAAGAATAATGGCTATTCCGTTGCAACTGATCTTTTTTGGGACAAACACAATAGAATTATATTAAAGAAGGGTGGTGAATCTGTAATACTTCAATTTGATACCTTTTATTGCTTCCCATTTGTATATAAATTCTTAACATCTTTGGAAATTGAAGTTCCGGAACATTGTAAAATCCCCTATGGGCAATATTTAGCTCAGCTAAATTCTAATAATCCAAAAAACAATTAAAAGCCTTTGGGTTTTCGATATTAATCAACAATTACTTTAAACGGATAACCGGCGGAGCCCCCCGCTCCTACCGCGTCTATTTGTTTGAAATGTTTAAGTTTTTGTTTGATTGTCGTTAACAGCGCCACAACCAGCGTCGCTATCTTTGTGTGATAAAAAATTAAAACAATCGGTTACAGGAAACGCTTAGTTTTATAAAGCATTAATAGCTATCTAACCATCAATTCTATGGAAATCATACGCATAGGCACGCAGCCTTCAGGAAAAGGCCCGGCTGAATATTTTACAGGAACAGTCCGCATCGACCCGCTTTTTAACCCGCCCGAGCCGGCCCGCGTCGCCATGGCGCACGTTACTTTTGAGCCCGGCGCCCGTACGGCCTGGCATACCCACCCCTTTGGCCAAACGCTCATCGTAACTTCCGGCAGCGGCTGGGTGCAGCGCGAAGGCGGACCAAAAGAGGATATTCATCCCGGCGATGTGGTGTACTTTTTACCCGGCGAAAAGCACTGGCATGGCGCCACTACAACCACAGCCATGAGTCACATCGCCATACAGGAAAAATTGAACGGCTCGCCGGTTGAGTGGATGGAGCAAGTAACCGACGAACAGTATAAGTAACGAAGCATATGCCCCACATACACGTAAAAATCGCAGGTAAGTCCGAAGCGGAAAAAATGCAACTGGCCAATGAGATTACCAAAGCCGTGATGCACGCCGTCCAAAGCAAGGAAGCGAACATCACCATCAGCATTGAAGATATCCAAAAGGAAGATTGGGTTGAAAAAGTGTACAAACCTGATATCCTGGGCCATTGGGATCAACTGTACAAAAAACCGGGGTATGATCCATTATCTTAAATGATCAGGCAAAACATAAAATTATGAAACGAACTATAATACTCGTATGCTGCTTATTAACTTTAACCGTGTCAAACATCGTCTCCGCCCAGCAAAAACACCAGGTAGTCCGACTGGCAAAGATCCAGGTTGACCCGGCCCAACTGGAAAGCTATAAAGCTGCCCTAAAAGAGAGTATCGAAGCGTCAGTTCGCCTGGACCCGGGCGTGCTCACCTATTATGCCGTAGCGGATAAAGCTAACCCTTCCCATATCACCATCCTCGAAATTTATGCCGATTCCGCAGCCTATCAATCGCATATCGAAACAGCGCATTTCAAGAAATACAAGAATACGGTTAAGGACATGGTTAAATCGCTCGAGCTGGTGGATGTCGACCTGATCGACGCTGCGACGAAACAGAAGCAGTAAGCTATTTAAAGTTCCATCGTCTCAACGCAATCTAAGTTATCCGCCAGCCAGCGGACGGCAGTCGCAGCTTCTCCCAAACTTTCGGACTTCCGGACTTTCGGACTTTCGGACTCACTCACTTCCCCACCATTTTCTGCATTTGCGCAGGATACCGCTCCCCCTCAATCGTGATCAGCGCCGCGGCACTTTCAATGGCATCAAGGTCTTCCTGAGTTAGCTCAATATTAGCCGCGCCAAGGTTTTCTTCCAGGCGATGGATCTTGGTTGTTCCCGGTATCGGGGCAATCCAGGGTTTTTGAGCCAGCAGCCAGGCAAGCGCTATTTGCGCGGGTGTAGCATCTTTTTGCTGCGCGATATTACCAAGGAGGTCAACCATCGCCTGGTTTGCCTTACGGGCTTCCGGCGAAAAACGCGGGACAATATTGCGGAAGTCGGTACCCTCGAACTTTGTATTTTCATTGATAGCGCCGGTAAGGAAGCCTTTGCCCAGCGGGCTGAAGGGCACAAAACCAATACCTAATTCCTCAAGCAATGGCATGATCTCTTTTTCAGGCTCTCTCCACCATAACGAATATTCGCTTTGCAGCGCTGCGACCGGCTGAACGGCATGAGCGTTACGGATAGATTCTACGCCCGCTTCCGACATGCCGAAATGCTTCACCTTTCCCTCGGCGATCAGGTCTTTAACAGTGCCGGCCACGTCTTCCATCGGCACATTGGGATCCACGCGATGCTGGTAAAACAGGTCAATGCGGTCGGTCCTCAACCGTGTAAGGGCTTCATCAGCTACCACACGGATACGCGCGGGGCTGCTGTCCAGGCCGTTCGCTGTCCTTGCATCTTTAAAACCAAACTTGGTGGCGATCACTACTTCTTCACGAAACGGCGCAAGGGCGTCGCCCAAAAGTTTTTCGTTTTCAAAGGGGCCGTATGCCTCGGCGCTGTCAAAAAAGGTAACGCCGAGTTCGTATGCTCTGCGGATGACTGCGATGGCTGCCTGCTTTTCAGTAGCCGGCCCGTAGCCAAAACTTAGCCCCATGCAGCCCAGGCCTAATGCCGAAACTTCAAGACCGCTGTTTCCTAATTTTCTCTTTTCCATTGTCTGTTGTTATTTATTGGTGGTATAATGATTAACAAGTCATTTGGCATTTGGTTAATCAAAAGCACAAAATTAGGGCCGTCAGCGAGTGGCGGTTAACAATAATCAAACAGAAAAGTAAGAATTTCAAACAAGATTTAACCGCTCCGACTTAGGTACAGTTCCGGTCATTTTTTTGAAATAATTATTGAAATAGGTAGGGTATTCAAATCCCAGCGAATAGGCAATTTCACCTATGCTCCAGTCGGTATGCTGCAAAAGGGCTTTGGCTTCGCTGATCACCCGTTCCGAAATATGTGCCGTGGTGGACTTACCGGTCACTTCCTTGACCGAGCGGTTGAGGTGATTCACATGCACCGAAAGATTTTGTGCATAGTCCTGCGCCGTTTTCAGCCGCAATGGTCTCTCGGTGCTTTCAATGGGGAACTGCCTTTCCAGCAGCTCCAAAAACAAGGAAGCTATGCGAGCCGGGGCATTTTTATGCCTGGAATAATTTTCCAGCGGCTGCATCTTTAAAGCCTGGTGAATGATCAGGTTAATATAATTGCGGATCAGGTCGTTCTTGTAAAGGTAGTCGCTGCTTTGTTCCGCCAGCATTTTGATAAACATGGCTTCGATCTCTTCTTTTTGCGTACCACTCACCGCAAAAACCGGGTTGCCGCCGATCTTGAACAGCGGCGATTCCTGCAGACTTTGCAGGCGTTCCCCGGTAGTTAAAAAGCGTTCGGTAAAAAGACACGAATACCCGGTTTGCTTTTCGGAAAGCAGCTCAAAAGAATACGGGACATGCGGATTGGCAAAAAACAACAAGGTGCCATTCAGTTCAATACTTTTGTCAGCATAATGCACAATACCCCTGCAGGTAAGCAAAGCCACTTTGTAAAAGTCGCGCCGGTTATATTGGGGAATCCTGCTGGCATAATTCTCCAACTCGTAAACATTAAACCCCTTCAGCTTTAGGTCCACCATATCACAGATTGGCGATTCTTCCCTGTTTTCCATAGCCAAAGTTAAGAAATTCAAACAGCAAATCACCAGCTTAAAATCGGAGACTGGTGGGTGTGTCCCCACAACCACTATCCCATATTTTACTGGTGGGTGTGTCCCCACAACCACTATCCCATATTTTATTTGTGTCCCGCAACTCCTCCTTTTTTGTGCAAAGACAAATCATTTATCACAAACCCACCTAAAAAAACGCCTCTCCCCCATATATCAAAGTCTGGAGGGGAAAGGGACAAATGCCTCCCTGTTGTATGGTCAGCCGCTATTTCCGCTATTAATTAAACCATATTTGCATTTCAAGTCTATATCCACATGTTATTCAACCGCATTCGATTTGACGCCCGGCTTGGCATAATATTGACTTTATTAACCATTATTTTGTCATCCCCGGGCTTTTCGCAAAACCAGCAATCCGCCAATACACAAGTTATGCACTGGACAGTTGACGGCGTTGATCGCGAGGCGCTGGTATATGTCCCTGCAACCGCAAAAACACAACCCACCCCGGTGATCTTTATTTTCCATGGCCATGGCGGCAATATGCGGGAGATATTCCGCGGTCGCGGCTTTGATGAATTGTGGCCCGGGGCGATCATCATCAGTCCGCAGGGTTTGAATACACCCGGTCAGTTGGTTGATCCGCAAGGGCTGCTGCCGGGCTGGCAAAAAGCACCGGGCGACCAGGATGACCGTGATATCCATTTCTTCGATGCGATGCTGCAGACCCTCAAACAAGATTACCAGGTAGACAACAAACGCATTTATGCCACAGGCCACTCCAACGGAGGGGGTTTCACTTATCTTCTGTGGGCCATGCGGGGCGATGTATTTGCGGCGGTGGCTCCCTCCGCAGCAATAGCCGCCCGCGAACTTTCGCTCCTTAAACCCAAGCCCGCAATGCATATCATGGGAGAAAACGACCCGCTGGTAAAACCCGCCTGGCAAAGGGCTATGTGCAACCAGATCCTTAGAATAGACAATTGTAGCCCCACCGGAGAATATTATGCCACAGATGCTACCTTTTACAAATCCACTACAGGAACGCCCGTGGTCCTATACGTCCACAAGGGCGGCCATGTTTATCCGCAGGAAGCCAATGCGGTGGTGATCAGTTTTTTTAAAAGCATCACCAAGCCTTAAAACAAAAGAAGTAGCAGGAAATCGCTTTTAAAAATTTTATATTGACCTCTTTATTCAATGCCCCATAGGGGCATAACGTTTGTATTAGCACCTAACCCATCCTGGTCTTATTGCCCCGTTAGGGGCTAAATATCGGTAGCAACCAAAAGAAAAAAGGATTTTTGTGCCGTAGGTACAAAATATATATCCGCCTGCTAATTCCCGCGATACGAGCGTACAATGCCTCGGCCTATGATACGCTAACGGGCCGGGGGACACAAATATTAGCGACTCCAGCCCCGTAGTTGTACTTTTTTGCCGACAACATCGCCCTTTCTCCGATAAATTCAGTTGCTAAAGTTAAAGGCAGGTTCCCTGGTTTAAGGTCTTCTTAATTTATCAATTAAGTGAAATTGCTTTTATATTTGTAGACCAACAGTTATCGATGCCCAAAACAACTAAAACCTATAAGCCTGCGGGCCATAAACCCCCTAAAGATTTGCCGGTAACCTTCGCTAAAAATCCGGATATCAGAACTTTGGCGGGTATTTGGGAAGGCAGGGACATTTCCCTGGTTGAACTACGCAAACAAGCCTGGGGAGACAGGCTATAAGCTCACCTTTTCAACATCCGCTTATTCACAATTCTCATCACCGGTTCCCTATAGTTGCGGCTGATCGGTAACGAATTGCCGCCCACCTTCACCTCGTTACCTTCTATCGCGTCGATCTTTGACGCGTTAACCAGGAACGATTGGTGTATCTTAATAAATTCATCCAACGGCAGCTGCGATTCCAGGCTTTTCAGCGTGAGATAGGCCAATATTTTTTTACCCGTGGTATAAACCGATACATAATTACCGACACTTTCAACATAGAGGATATCGGCAACTTCAATTTTTTCGATCCGTTTATCACTTTTAATAAACAGGTACGAGGGCTGCAGGACGGCGGAAGCCTGGTTTTTCAGTGCGTGATAGTCCTTCGCCTTTTGCACAGCTTTTAAAAAACGATTAAAGGCAAAGGGTTTTAACAGGTAGTCGATAATATCCAGCTCGTAGCCTTCCAGGGCGTACTGCGGAAATGCTGTAGTGAGTATCACGATGGATTCGATATGCATTTTTTGCAAAAACTGCAGGCCCGAAACTTTGGGCATTTCAATGTCGAGGAAAATAATGTCGACATTGGAAGTCTTTAAAAACGCTTCCGCCTTGGTCGCATTCTCAAACTTGCCAGCCAATTCCAAAAAGGGCACATGCTCAACAAACTCATGCAGTATTTTCCGGGCAACGGGCTCGTCATCCACAATAATACAGCTCATTTTCTTCATACGCTCAGCGTTAAATGCACGTGATAAATGTTCTGCTCCTTTTTAATCTCAAGGCTGTAACGATCCTTGTATAAAAGTTCCAGTCTTCTTTCAGCATTGGTCAGGCCAATTCCCCCCGCCACAGATTCCGCCTCGTCATATGTATTATCGCAGGTAAAATCAACTTTGCCGGCATTTTCATTCAATTCGATCGTGATGCTGTTTACGCTGCTATCGCCCCTCGATACGTACTTAAAGGCATTCTCAACAAAAGCCATAAAGATCAGCGGGGCAATTTTAACACCCCCATTCTGAAAGTTCACCTTTAAGCTCACCTGCATGTTCTCGTTACTCCGCGCCTTTTGCAGCGCAACATAATTTTCCAGGTATTTCACCTCCTTGTCCAGCTCTATCATGTCCACATCCCCTTCATACAAATTGTATCGCAGCAGGTCCGAAAACTGCACCATCATGTCTCTTGCAAGGCTGTTGCTCATTTCAATAGAGCCATAGATCGTATTAAGGCCGTTAAAAAGAAAATGCGGGTTGATCTGCGAACGCAGGTATTTTAATTCCGTCTGCAGCTGGTTGATCTGGATGTTTTTAACCTGTTCTTCCCGCTCGGCCCATTTTTGGGTGATATACAGCATGGAAGCAATTACGCTGCAGCAAAGCCCGTATACAAAATTATCCCAGAAGCCGGAACTGGTTTCGATTGGCTTATCGTGAAGAAGGACGCCATGAATAAAGTGGTTATAATGTCCGTTAAGGACTGTATACGCTATAACTACGCCGATGAGGGCCGCTACATACCAGCCGAAAAGCCGCTTCTCGAGCAGGTTTGGTATCACGAAGGCGTTATTGGCCCATATCATGCATCCAAATACACAAAAATGTACGATGATAGTGATCAGGTACGAAAAACACGCCTGCACGGTATTTACCGAGTATGTCGGCTTCTCAATGATCAATGCACCGATATACGCGAGGAAAAAAAGTAAATAATTGGTATACCGCTTAAAAAACATGACTTTCTTCGTGCTTTAATAATATAAATTACAGGGAAATCCCATTTAAAAAACTTTCATCTGCTAACCTGTCAGTCGATAGCCTAAATAGTCAAATACGCCTGAATTTTTCTTAGGTTTTCGATAGCCACGCTTATAGCGATGGGTTTGAAACCCATCGCTATGAAAAACGCCGCCTTTACATTCTAAAAACGATTCTCCACTATAAAGGTATCCTATTCCTTTGATAATCAGAAACACCATTTCGCCCGCCAAACCGCTTATCACGGAATTTTGAGCACCTATCCCGTCAAACCTGCATCATCGCATATAAATTTTTCTGAACGGGCTATCCAATATACCTTTATAACATGATAACTGGTGCTATTTTAAATTAGCATCATTTTTCCTGGCTCTTGGCTCTTGGCTCTTGGTTCTTAACTCTTATTAGTAACAAACAACACTGTAAATCATCCAATTATAAGCAAAACAATAAAAACACCACACGATGAAAAAAGTTATACAATTCGGAGAAACCGTTGAAGGATATAATATCCCGGTTTTAAACGAGCGCGAGATCAGGGCAGCGGCCGGCCTCCTGTTTTTGGTGATATTTTCGGCATTTATGCTCATCATGCTCCAGAATGATTTCGTATTCGCCAAATACGCCATTACCTTGTTTCTCACTGATTTTATTGTGCGTGTCTTTGTAAGTCCGCGATTCTCTCCCACGCTGATCATCGGCCGTTTGATCGTCAAGAACCAAACTCCTGAATACGTAGGCGCCAAACAGAAAAAATTTGCCTGGATCATCGGCGTGGCCTTGTCGGGCATTATGTTTATTTTCATGGTACTGGTAAACTCCTACAGCCCTATTACCGGTATCGTATGCTTAATGTGCATGGTCTTTTTATTCTTCGAATCAGCGTTCGGCATTTGCCTGGCCTGTAACCTCTACCGCTTTTTCTTTAGGGAAAAAGCCCAATACTGCCCGGGCGAAGTCTGCGATGTAAAATCAAGACACGAAATTCAAAAAACATCCAAAGCGCAGCTGCTGGTAGTTTTGGGATTTGTCGCCTACGTCGTACTCACAGCAACGTTGTTTAACGACCAGTTTAATAAAAAGCCGTACGACCTGTTCGGAATTTTTCCCCAACAATCTGCTAAAAGATAATTAGCCCGCAATGTATCCCGCTCACGACGATATGATCATGCTTAGCCCTCCCAAAAGTGCATTGGAGAACTATTTCTCCAAATTCCGGCGGAACGTCATCGGGAAGGAGCAAACATTTGAGTCGCCGTTCGGTTTAAAAAAAATAATTTACGCCGACTGGACCGCCAGCGGCCGGGCATACCGGCCCATTGAGGAATGCCTGCAAAACGAGATTATGCCTTTTGTGGCGAATACCCATACCGAGGCCACCATCACCGGCTCCCTGATGTCCAAAGCCTACGAAAAGGCTAAGGATATTGTTAAACACCATGTCAACGCAGGTCAGGATGACGTACTGATCTTTTGCGGCAGCGGGATGACAGGAGCAGTAAACAAGCTGCAAAGGATATTAGGTCTAAAGGCGCCCGGAACTCCCCTCAAACCGGTGGGCACTCCTTTGGAAAACGCGCTGAAGCCCATCGTTTTTGTGACGCACATGGAGCACCACAGCAACCATATCAGCTGGCTGGAAACATCAGCGGATGTGGAGATCATAGGCGCCGATGAGAACGGCAACGTTGACCTTTTATCCTTAACCAGCTTGCTGGAAAAATTCAAACAACGGGAAACTAAAATAGCGGCCGTTACAGCTTGCTCGAATGTCACCGGCATCCAAACGCCCTGCCACGCCATAGCAAAAATGATGCATCAACACGGCGGCTTATGCTTTGTCGACTTTGCCTGCTCTGCCCCCTATGTGGAAATGGATATGCACCCCGAGGAACCAGGAACACATTTGGATGCCATTTATTTTTCGCCCCATAAATTCTTAGGCGGCCCCGGCACGCCGGGCGTTTTGATCTTCAATAAAAAGCTATATAAAAACCAAGCGCCCGATCAGCCCGGCGGCGGTACGGTAGTGTACAGCAACCCCTGGAAGGTTCATGAATATACTGCAAACATCGAACAGCGCGAGGATGGCGGCACTCCCCCATTTTTGCAGGGAATAAAAGCGGCGATGTGCCTGCGCTTGAAAGAAACTATGGGCATTGAAAACATGCGAAGCCGCGAAGCTGAACAACTCGAGCTAATATTTGACCGTTTCTCGCAGATGAGCAATGTGGAAGTGCTGGAGGGCGATATAAAAAACCGGCTGGGCGTGGTGGCATTTATTGTAAAGGGTGCGCACCATAACCTGATCGCCAAAATTTTGAACGACCGTTTTGGCGTTCAAACCAGGGCCGGCTGCTCCTGTGCCGGCACTTACGGACATGCACTGTTGAAGGTTGATGAAACGCGGTCCTATCAAATACTAAACGCCATCCGCGCACGAGACCTGTTAAGCAAACCCGGTTGGGTAAGGTTATCCATACATCCCATCATGACCGATGCCGAAATTGATTTTATAATGGATGCCATTGAATTGACAGCGCTCAATTTCGCCGAATGGGCAACAGATTACACCTACGATTCAGAGGTCAACGAATTTTTCTTTAAAGGGGTTGACGGCGGTGAATGCAGCAAGGTGGAAGAATGGTTTGATGTTGCGGCATGGGGGTAATGATGTCTCGACTATTGTCCCATTGACCACCTGAGAATATGAGGCAGGAATACAGACACAAGTATCTACTCTTCGATTTCTGGCAAACTCGTCGGTCGAATTATTATATAATTGACCTGTTGGCGGAATTAATTTTCCGTTAAGGTCAAATATAGTGTAGTTCTAAAATTTTGCAAGTGTTAAACGGACATCTCCTCTTTACACACTCATCCAATTAATATTTGATTCCATTTTTATGCAAAAGGTTTATGAT
>Ga0206808_1225_pt1 | contig 10015 bp, 9 predicted proteins | sample Alteio_BWOrgCont_58_FD_152899 | JGI IMG/M metagenome (GOLD analysis project Ga0206808, IMG submission 152899) | Enriched cells from forest soil in Barre Woods Harvard Forest LTER site, Petersham, Massachusetts, United States -... | ecosystem: Environmental > Terrestrial > Soil > Temperate forest > O...
CTGTCCATCTATTTTAGGCGCAACGTTCTTCATCAGGCTCATGAACGAAATGTCATAATGCGGCAATAGCCTGAAATAATAATAACTGTCGCCCAGCGCCTTAGGCAGCTGCTGTAGTGTTTGAGCGCTGTGTCCAATGGCTTTTAAGAAATTAAGCGCTTTGCTTTTATCGGAGGGCAACAGCAACTTCAGGAATAATTTGTTCAAAGGCGGTTTACTGATCAACCTGAGCAATAAAGGCGGACGGCCCCGCATAACATTGCCCGGATTGCCAAGCAAGGTTAAACTGCGAACGCTTGCCGGCGAATCCATCGCCAGCCATAAACTCCAGTGCGCACCCATGGAATGGGCCACCACATCCACGTTTTTAAGTTTGAATGCCGCCAATACAGTCTCAAGTGTTTTTACCGCGAACTGCCGGATATCAACGGTGTTATGGTCTATCCCCTCGCTCAACCCGCCGCCGGGTCGATTGATCGCAATAATGCGCCTGTCTTTTAATTCGGCCAGCAAGGAGGCAAGCGGGAAAACATCGCCGGTATTGCCCGGTACAATTACCAGGGGTTCCCCGCTGCCCATCACCGACACACGCACCCGGATACCCTGCTCCGGCAAAAGCACATAATGAGCCGTTGCCTGCAAATGATAAAAATCGAAAAGCTCCTTTTCGGCCCCGCGGGCCGCCATTACCTTTGGGTCGTCTTCGCTTAGCGTTAGTGGTGTGTTCGTCATTGTTCGTTTTTTCCGGTTCAATGTACTTAGGCAAAATTGAGAGGATAAGCGGTATTACCTTTGTCGTTTGGCGCCAATATTTGGTCAATATATCAAAAAACTGCAGGGTAAGAAAACCGCCGCGCGGGTCTCGCCTCCACAACGCCCTCGCCGCTTGTGAGAATTTTTTTAAAATTGTTTTGACGATATAAATATTTCAATATATTTGCATTACCTATTAGATCGATAGGTGTTGTATACAGTGAATAGCAGCGCGCACAATGAACCCGCATCTGCTTTGCGCTTCCGGTTATCTGTAATGCGCTGTTGCTGATCGTTCCCCTCCGATCGTTATGCCGCCATCAAATTTATTTTAGTTCTTATTTCAATCATATGCTCTTTTTAGTTAAAGATCAAAAATTTGAACCAAGCCTGTAGCTACAATTAAATAAAAAACATATCAATGATCGCTAAACTTAGTTCTACCGAAATTATTCATTTTTTATTGATCCTGCTCATCGTGCTGGTCCCGGCCAGGTTATTGGGCGAGCTATGCCGCCGTTACAAACTGCCGGCTATCATAGGAGAAATATTTGCCGGTATTATTATAGGGCCCACATTGGTTGGTGCATTCTTCCCGGAACTATTTAAAAACCTGTTCCTTGCAGCGCCGAAAGCCACCGGAGCGTTTGACGGGATAGCCAATATAGGCATTATCTTGTTGATGTTTATTGCGGGTTTCGAAGTGGACCTGAAACAAATCAGGCGAAACGGTAAGCAGGCTATTTCCATTAGTTTAACCGGCATTATCTTTCCGTTCCTGATCGGCTTTTTATCGGTGTGGTTTCTTTACAAAAGTCATTTCGCTAATGGTTTCAACAACCAACTGGTTACATCGTTATTTTTCGGGACAGCGCTTTCCATCACCGCGCTTTCGGTTATCACCAAAATATTGCTGGACCTGGATATGCTGAAAACGCGGATCGGCAACATCGTACTGACCGCTGCCATGGTGGATGACTTTTTGGGCTGGATCCTGTTTTCCATCATTATCCAGATGATGAATGCCGGTAAGGAGCAGGTTTCGTTTTGGGCCGTGATCAATGTGGTTCTTTTTGCGGTGTTTATGGTTACGGGCGGCCGCTGGATCGTACATCGCTTGCTTGCATTTGCCGGCAGAAGCGGCAGGATCAGCCATGTGTTTACCGTGGCCATTGTTCTTTGCTTTATAGGCGCGGCAACAACTGAAGCTTTGGGCGTGCGTGCCGTATTCGGAGCCTTTTTAGTGGGTGTCGCAGTGGGTGACTCGGCTTATTTTACCGATATGCATAAACAGGTGCTGCACCAGTTTACCATTAACGTGCTGGCGCCGCTTTTCTTTGCATCAGTAGGTTTACGCCTCAATTACATAGCCAACTTCAACGTTGAAATTGTACTGCTCATCCTGATAATTGCCTCATTGGCCAAATTGATCGGCGCCCGGATTGGAAGCGCCTTAAGCGGCATGAACAGGAACGAATCCATTGCGGTCGCCTTCGGCATGAATGCCCGCGGCTCACAGGAGATCGTCCTCGGGCTTTTAGCTTTGCAGGCCAAAATTATTAGCGGGCCGGTTTTCGAAGGTTTGGTAGTGATGACGGTGGTCACGATGGTTATTTCAGGGCCGATCATGAAATATTACTTTTTAAAGGATCAGCAGTTGCAATTGGCTGATACCCCGGCGCCCCCGGTACCGGCATAAAGCCGGAGGAATGTTTGTTGCGTGGGAACAGCCTGGTCACCGAGGGTAGGCATTATGCCGATTACGTCGAAGTTTCGAACTACAAAATTGGCGATTTAACCAGCAACGGCCTGTTTGAAAAATAAAACTTTACAAAGGCATATTTTTGCTTTTCGGTCATTTTACCCGTGTGTTTGATTTCAATTTTGATGTTGGCGAAACGGAGGTCTTTGCGGAGAGTATTGAACAATTCAACTTTAGCTTCGGTCGGCCCAAAAAGGAGAACACTATCGTAATTCCGGATGATGTCGCCTAAATTGCGGTAGTATCCCGCTTCTTCGTACTGCTCTTTTTTATGCATCAGGTTTTCGCTCCGGGCAATCGTTTGTTCTTTTTCCTGGTGCGTGAATTTTGATTCAACGATTTTTTGGTTTGGATAGGATCAGTTTTAAATTATTCCGCTTGATCCTTTTTTTTGTTTTGATTGGGAAAAGCCGTAAAAAAGTAAAGCCCCTGATGGGCAGGGGCCTTTACTAACCAATTATAAACCTAAATTATGAGAAGACTACTTAATATTATTTCGGTGTAAAGGTAACACTATCTTTCAACGTTTGTAAGGTTTTTTTGTAATTCTTTTGTAAAAAACCTCTTTACCTCGATTTGTTTAACAAAAATACAAACATTTTATTGTTAATATAACAATTTTTAAAAAAAATTCTCAAAGGCTGATTTGAACAAATGTTAATAATAAAAAACGAAGTCATTTTTCAAAAATTTCAGCCTTTTTCAATTTATTACTAAAAATCGCAACAAAAATCACTCCAAAATTCCATGCAAACTCGATTTAGTGGTTATTTTTTCAGCTATAAATGCGTTTAAGCGAGATTAAATTGAAAAACTAACCGTTTTTATCCGCTTAGATTAAAAATTTGCGATAGTTTCGGAGAAAATGCGCGACTTTAGCCAAAACCTACCTCCGGTTTTTTCGGAAACGTTCCCGGATGGGAAAATTTATCCCGGGTATGCCCGGTAAAAAATTGCTTTTTTCAAACAACTATTCAAAAATGCTTTGACATTTTTGCAAAAACTTTGCAGAAAAACGAATGACAGCCGCCGCCGGTAAAAAACATCCCGAACTTACCCCTGTAACGCTATGGGTGATGACCATTGCCACCGGCCTCATTGTAGCCAACCTGTATTATAACCAGCCATTGCTGGATGAAATGGCCCGCACTTTTCATGCAAGCAAGGCAAAAGTGGGGCAGGTATCTTATTTTACGCAGCTGGGGTATGCGGCGGGCATGTTTTTCCTGGCGCCTCTGGCCGATATGATGAAACGGAAGCGTTTGATGATGATCATATTCGGGTTTATTGTACTATCGCTGCTGGTTACGGCCTTGTCGGCGTCTATTAACCTGCTGGTTTGTTTCAGTTTTATTTTGGGTGCGGCATCCCTCATTCCCCAGATACTGGTGCCTATGGCAGCGCATTTGGCCAAACCGGAAGCACGCGGCAGCGTGATCGGCATCATCATGACCGGCCTGCTTATCGGTATCTTATTGTCGCGGACGTTTAGCGGTGTAGTCGGTCAGTATTTCGGCTGGCGCGCGGTGTATTATGCCGCCGCGGGTATAATGGTATTAACTTGGTTAATGTTGTGGCGCTTCCTGCCTGAGGTTAAACCCGATTACAAGGGCACCTATGGAAGCCTCATGACATCGCTGATGCATTTAATAAAAACAGAGCCCAAGTTAAGGGTAGCCGCCCTTCGGGGAGCTTTATGTTTTGCCTGTTTTAGCGCGTTTTGGTCGACCATAGCCTTTTTATTGCATGATAATTTGCATAAAGGGAGCGGCTACGCCGGTTTCCTGGGGATATTCGGCGCTTTCGGTGCATTGGCGGCTGGCCTGATGGGCTGGCTGAGCGACCGTATGAATGCCTATAAGTTGTCGGGCATCACCATCGTACTCATCATCATATCCTTCGTCATTTTTTATTATTCCGCCTGCAGCTATGTCGGGCTCATTATAGGGGTAATCGTGATGGATATGGGCGTACAGGCAACGCATATCTCCAACCAGTCTATCATATTCGCTTTAAAACCCGAAGCCCGCAACCGCATCAACACCATTTATATGGTGAGCTATTTCCTCGGCGGCACCGCGGGAACTTTCATCGCCACCTTGCTTTGGAAAAATTTCCAATGGACGGGCGTATGTGCAGTTGGAGTTGGGCTGTCGCTGCTTACCCTCGTCATCCATTTTTTAAATCACCCCAAAACTGCAACGGCTAAAATGACGTAAATGCGACCAATTGTACTGAAAAATATACACCGGCGACAATAGGAATGAGTACGTTTTTAAAGTTGAACCATGCAAGAACTGATCGCCAGGTGCTTTAATTGCCGTTGATTCTCACGCACATAGTGCTTTTTGCTTTCCGCTTTTTGCTTTCCGCTCTTTCTGGCATCAAATTGGCCTATACTGATTCAAATGCACAAACCGATGCCGGCAGAAAAGAAAAGTGAAAAGAGGCACGAAGAAAAAGAATGGGAAAATCCGGTAGACCCTGCCAGTACATCGGACGACAGGGACAAAGAACAGTTGTTAAGGCAATACAAGGAAGCAAAGCGAAGGAAAGATAACCTAACAACTGAAGAGGGCCAAAACGAGCAACCAACTAAAAACTATTAACTATAAACTATTTCAACCATGAAAGTCATTAAAAATACCACAGCAACCAGGTTATTGAACCGTTTTGACAATGAGTTAAAAAATATCCTGTTAAGCGATTTGCGGGCATTCACCAGGGAAAACAGCTTTTTATTGAGCAAGCAACAGGCAATCCGGCGTTCTACTTTATCGGTAGCCTGACCATCATATATCTACTTCACTATCTATCTATAAAAAACATCATCTCCTATGAAAACGATAGGGCCCTGCAATTGCAGAGCCCTATTTTTTTGTTGTCCGGGATGACTATCGAACAATAGTCTCCTACTGTAACTTTACAAGCGCCGCCTTGATCCTCGGCACAAGTTGCTCAATATCCCGCAATGTGCTGGCTCCAACCGAGGCCCGGAACCAGTTCACATCCTCGCCGGTGCCGAAAGCGGAGAAGGGCACAAACGCCACGCCCGCTTCTTTGATGAGATAGAAATTAATGTCGGTAGCTGTTTTGAGCACTTTACCTTCGGGAGTGGTTTTGCCGCTGTAATCTACTTTTACGGTGAGGTAGATGGCGCCCATCGGCTCGATCGCATCGACGCTAAATCCTTCGGCTTTTAGCTGTTGGAAGCCATTGTAAAGGCTGGTAAGGCTTTCCCTCAGTCTTTTTTTGATATCGGCGAGGTAGGCGTTTACAGCATCGTTTTGGGTAAGGAATGCAGCCATGGCCACCTGTTCGGCCTTGGGGGCCCAGGCGCCCATGTGACCTACGATGGCTTTCATGTGGTTAATTACATGCGCCGGCCCGAAACCCCAACCCACACGAACACCGGTGGAGGCAAAGCACTTGGAGGCGCCGTCGACAAATATGGTTACATCCTTCAGTTCGGCGCGTAGGCTTACCGGGTTGAAGTGTTCATGATGGCCGAAGATGAGCTGCGAATAGATCTGATCGTAAAGTATATAAAGCGGCTTTTCGCCGGGCTGGCGGGTTTTATTTTCTTCTATCACCAGGTCGCATATTTCCTCCAGGTCCTTTTTGCTGAACATGGTGCCGGTAGGGTTTAGCGGCGAGCAAAGGGCAAGCAATGCCGCGCCTTTAATATGCGGCTCAATATCGCCAGCCGTGGGCATAAAATTATGCTCAGGGCCTGTAGGTATTTCCACGCCCTTCGCGCGGGTGAGGTCGCAGTAATGGTTGTTGTTCCACGACGGGGTGGGGAAAAGCACCTTATCACCAGGATCGACAATCGCCATGTAAATCGAATAGATGAGCGGCCGCGAGCCCCCTGAAATGAGGATCTGGTTGGCGGCGTAATCCAGGTTGAACCTGCTTTTTATAAAGGCGGAAACGCTTTGGCGCAGGTCGAGCATACCGTCGGCTGGTGGGTAGTTGGTATGGTGGTGGTCATAAGCTTCAACTATGCCTTGCTGCAAGCCCGCCGGAATGGGATAAATATTGGAATCAAAATCCCCGATGGTAAGGTTTGCAATGTTTTGGCCCAGCCGTTTCAGTTCGTTGATTTCGCCCGCAATTTTGATAATCTCGCTGCCGTGGAGATTTTGGGCCAGTATGGATACGCTCATTTTTGTTGGTGTGCAAATAGGATTGCGCAAAGGTGCGGATTTTTGGTGAAAGGGAGAAGGGTAAGATTGAATGCGGAATGTCGAATGTGGAAGAGTTAAAAATGCGGAATGCGGTCCCGATAGCTATCGGGAGTCGAATGCGGAATTTAGAAGTGTTCATCGTTCATAACCGGGAAGGCAACGCGGCAGTTGGCAGTTCCATTTAGGGTTTATGAATTAGCGGATTGCACAGACCATGAACGAAAACTTTGCTTGTTTCTTTCCGCATAACTCCCTAAGTTTGCGCCTCGAAATATTTTTTACTATGGCTAAGGCATCCGACATCAAAAATGGCAACTTCCTGCGCTTCAATGGCGAACTGGTACAGGTTGAAGAATTTTTGCACCGCACACCGGGCAACCTGCGTGCTTTTTACCAGGCGCGCATGCGCAACGTCAAATCCGGCAAGCTGGTGGAATACCGTTTCCGTACCGATGAAGAAGTGAACATAGCCCGCGTAGAAACCAATAACTATCAATACCTGTACGATGATGGCAGCACCCTCGTGGTGATGGATAACGATACCTACGATCAGCACAATATCCCGAAGGCGCTGTTCGGCCCGGCCGTAAGATTCCTGAAGGAAGGGGTGAATGTGATCGTGGCCTTTGAAAGCGATGAACCTATTATGGGACAGATACCGGCTTCTGCGGAGCTGGACGTTACGTATACCGAGCCTGCCGTTAAAGGGGATACCTCAAGCGGCGCGCTGAAGAATGCAACTGTGGAGACTGGTGCTGAAATAAAAGTGCCATTGTTCATAAATATCGGCGACAAGATCAAAGTGGATACGGCAACCGGGGCTTATATTGAAAGAGCCAAAGGGTGATGGCTTTCTACAGGTCACCCAGCGTACACACCATAATAAATCCCGGGAAAAATCATAAAGACGCTAAAACATTTCTCAACCTGCGCAACGACGCCAGGGGCATTCGCTTATTGATACCCCATAGCCTGCAATTGGAACAATTCCGAATAGCGGCCATCCAAAGCAAGTAATTCCTCGTGGGTGCCTGATTCGAGGATGGTGCCCTTGTCAAGCACCAGGATCCGGTCGGCCATGCGGGCGGTTGAAAAACGGTGAGAGATCAATACCGCCGACTTACCCCTCGTTAATTCGGTAAAACGCTGAAAAACTTCATATTCGGCCCGGGCATCGAGCGCGGAGGTAGGCTCGTCTAAGATCAAAACCTGGGCATCCTTCATATAAGCACGGGCGAGCGCCACTTTTTGCCATTCTCCGCCGGAGAGTTCCACACCGTCCTTAAACCTCCGGCCAAGCCATTGATCGTAGCGGTTGGGCAACTTTTCGGCCAGCGAATCGGCGAGACTTTCGGCGGCGGCTCTTTCGATCAGTTCTTGATTATCAATCTCGCTAATATGGCCGATGGCGATATTTTGCGACAGGGTCATCTGGTACTTGAGGTAATCCTGGAAAATGATGCCAATGTTCAAACGCAGTTCTTCAATAGCATAATCTTTAAGGTCTATGCCATCCAGCAAAATACGTCCTTCGGTAGGGTCGTACAGGCGGGCCATTAGTTTTACGAGGGTGGTTTTGCCTGCGCCGTTCTCGCCAACCAGCGCGAGTTTTTCTCCGGGATGCAGCGTAAAGTTGAGGTTGCGGTTGGCCCAGGTTTCGGAGTTGTGGTATTGGAAGCCGACGTTTTCAAAAGTAAACCCTTGCTGAATAGGATTGGGAAATGGTAGGGGCTTTTCGGCAATACTGATTTTGGGTTTGATCTCAAAAAATTCCAGGAAATCGTTCAAATAAATCGCGCCCTGCGATACGGCCGTGAACCGGTTCAGCGTATTCTCCATCAGGCTGCTGAGCTGCCGGAACGAACCTGCCAGGAAAGTCAAGGTGCCTACCGAGCTTCGGCCGGTAACCGTTTGGTATATGATAAAAGCATAGGCCGCATAGTAACCGATGCTGCCCAAAATGGACAGGAGCGTACCCCAAACCGACCGTTTGACCGCCAGCGTGGCATTATCGGTATAGAATTTATCCGAGAGTGTTTTAAACCGCCCGATAATAAAATCGGACAGGCCGAATATCTTTACTTCTTTTGCAGTCTCATCACTGGCGCCCAAATACCGCAGGTAATCCAGCTCGCGCCTTTCGGGCGTCTGGCTGCGGGTGAGCGCGTAATTCTGGCTGTTGAAATAAGATTCGCCTAAAAAAGAAGGTATAATGGAAATGAGCAGCAGCAAAATAAGCCAGGGATTAAACGCCAGCAGGCCGGCAAGCAGGAAGGCCATCGAAATAAAATCCTGCACCTGGCTCATCACCTGCGACAGTAATACCGAACGGCCCACGGTTTGCTGGCGTGCCCTTTCGAGCTTATCGTAAAAAACAGAATCTTCGAACTGGTCCAAATCAAGTGTTGCGGCATGACGCATAATGCGCATGGAGGTGTAATTGGAAAAAAGGTCGCCGAGCAAGTTGTCGACCAGGTTGATCATCCGGTTTAAGCCATCGGTTAGTATGGCGAGCGCAAACTCGATGATCACCAACTTCCAAAGCTGGTGCTGGCTGCCGCCATGGCGATTGAGCTGAACGACCTGGTCGATTATAAGCTTGCCGATATAAAGCAAACTTACCGGCATAGCCGAGCGGGCTATCCGCAGCAAAAAGCTGATGGTAGTTTTGCCTGGGCTGCTTTTCCACACCAGCCTGAAAAGCTCGGGCAGGTTTTTCAATGCCGACAGGCGCTGTTTAAACGAAATATTGGTATGTTGAAATTGTCGTTTAGCCATGTGCTATATTCTGCTAACGTCGGGAAAAGTCTGCTATTTCAGCGTCATGGGGTTGTAAAGGTTATGCGGTTGATCCAGGTGTGCAGGGGTACTTCGGTAAAGTAGGATTTGGATAGACGCAGGTTAACCACTTAGTGCGCGGCGTGCAGAGAGTGTGGAGGAAATATCCGGAGGGACTCAGTTTTTAAGCTTAAGGCGCTTTTTCCTTTCAGCTTTCGCGTTTCCCCCTACCTTTCCCGCTCAACATACGCCATGAACTATCACAAACCGCTACAGCACCTCCCCTCGCCCCTGCCGAATGTGGAAAAATAGACCTTGACAGCACGACGTAAAAATGCTACATTTGTTAGCAAATCTCATCTGCAAATATTGATCCTTTTTTGATTCCAAATTAAAGACGGCCCCGATGGTTGCTGATTTAGGTTTGGCAGCAATCTCGCAGGGCCTCACAGTGTTGACCGGTCTTAAATAGCGTTCTTTAAATGACTTATAACCACACACTTACGAAGAATAACATAGTCATCTAATAAAC
>Ga0206808_1226_pt1 | contig 10013 bp, 9 predicted proteins | sample Alteio_BWOrgCont_58_FD_152899 | JGI IMG/M metagenome (GOLD analysis project Ga0206808, IMG submission 152899) | Enriched cells from forest soil in Barre Woods Harvard Forest LTER site, Petersham, Massachusetts, United States -... | ecosystem: Environmental > Terrestrial > Soil > Temperate forest > O...
GTTATGCAGAGTCTTGAGGTAGCCAATCCACTTGCCATCGGGCGACCACGTGGCGCTGCCGGCGAACCCGAAGGTTGCGTAGTCTTCTGTATCAACCCTGACGGGTTTCGGATTGTCGACGTCGAGATACCAGAGGTTGAGCTTCTTGTCGAAGTAGAGAATGCGCTTCGAATCCGGAGACCAGTGCGGCGAGTAGAAATACGAAGGTGAGGGGCCGAGGTCGATCACCTTCGGCGGCTTGATGCCATCCTGGTCGCGGAGGAAGAGCTGATATTCGCCCGAAGCATCGCTGAAGTAGGCGATGGATTTGCCGTCGGGCGACCAGGCCGGGTCGCGCTCGGCAGCGTTGGAGGTGTTGGTGAGATTACGGGCATCGCCTTTCTCGGCGGGGACGGTAAAGATGTCACCGTGAGCCTCAAAGACGGCACGCGCCCCGGTGGGAGAGATTTCGGCGGCGAGGATGGTGTGCGGATCGATCACGGTGAGCGACGGCTCGAGCGCGGGCAGGTCGCCGTGGAGGGTGATGTCGACTGGATGCTGCGTATTGGTCGCCGTGTCGTAGAGGTGGATGCTGCCGAACTGCTCGTAGACGATGCCGCCGGGACCGGCGCTGGCGGATTTCAGATCGAAGCTCTTGTTTTCTACGACCTGCTCGACCTGTTTGGATTTTGTGTCGTAGCTGAAGAGGGTGACAGGACCGTTGCGATCGGAGAGGAAGTAAACTTTGTCGCCGATCCAGAGGGGGTTCGTGTCGTTGGAGTTGTCGCGCGGAACTCTGGTGAGGTCGAGGGTGGCGAGATCGACGATCCAGACAGGCTGGGTTTGTCCACCGTGATAACGCTTCCAGGCAGGCTCCCATTGATTGAAGGGCGTGTAGGCGATCTGTTTGGCGTCGGGCGAAAGTGAGGCGCTGTCAGCGGAGGGCAGGGGAAATTCAACCGGGAGACCGGAGCCGTCGGCGTGGATGCGAAAGAGCTTCGAGAAGTCGTTCCAGCTGGTGCGGCCGCTGAGGAACAGGACGTCCCTGCCATCCGGAGTCCATCCAACGACGACGTCGGGTTCAGGGTGCCAGGTGAGGCGGTGTGGGATGCCACCGTTTGCAAGCACGGTGTAGACGTCGACATTGCCGTGGATGCGTGCGGAGTAGGCAATGGTCTGGCCATCCGGGGAAAAGTACGGGCCGGCAACGACCGAAGCGGTGGAGGTGAGGCGGACGGCCTCGCCGCCGGTGCGCGCGACCACCCAGATGTCGTCGGCATGGCGGAAAGCGATTTGATCTTTGCTCAGCGATGGATGGAGGAGGAGCAGCGGCGCGGCGCGGGAGAGGAGCGGCAGAACGAGGAGCGCAAAGAGAACAGCACACGTGTGGCGAAGCACGGAGCGATACACGGGGACCCCCAGATGGAATCAATCAAATGGTGAAGGGAAAGTGTACGCGGGTTGTCAGGAGCGCGCCACGGATTTGGGATGGATGAGCGTGGCGCGGCCTGGCCTCAAATCAGGGTTTGCGTGGGTCGCGCAGGCGGAAGCGATTGGCGCGGTCGAATTCGTCGCGGAGCTCGGGGGTTTTGAGGTTTTCGCGGATGTGGGCCAGGCGCTGTTCGAGGGCGAGGAGGGACGCCGCGATGGCGTCGGTGTTGGTGTGGGCGATGTCACGCCACATGGAAAAGGGGCTCGATCCGAGACGCGTCATTTCGCGGAGAGCGCGGCCTCCGGTGGGAAGGAGGTCGGCATTGGCGGCGAATTCGTCTTCGAGTAGCGCGCACATGGCGGTGGAGACGAACTGCGGGAGGTGGCTGATCCAGGCGCAGAGGACGTCGTGGCGTTCGGGATCCATGTCGATGATGCGTGCGCCGCAGCGGGCTACCCAGGCGCGCCAGGCCTGCGCGGCCGGGAGCTGCGCGCTCGGCGAACTGCCTTCGGCAGGGCTGCATACGGTGAACAACCACACCGCGCCGTCAAAGAGGGAGGCGTCTGCGTTTTCGGCGCCGCTGACCTCTTTGCCGGCCATGGGGTGGCCGGGTAGGAAGCCCGGCTGGCCGGGCCCGTTGTATTTGCCACCCGCATGGTTACAGATGACGCCTTTCACGCTGCCCACGTCGGTGACGAACTGGTAGTCGCGGAGGATGGGCGCGAGGCGGTCGAGCCATTCGAGGATGGTGAAGACGGGGCCGCCCAGGAGAATGAGGTCGGCTTCAGTGGCAGCGGCGAGTGGATCGTCGGCGATCACTGTGATGGCTTCGCGGCGGAGCGCGGTGTGGAGTTCGGCAGGATTCGGGTCCCAGCCGGCGATGGAGCCGGCGAAGCCGTTGGCGCGCAGGGCGAGGCCGACAGAGGCTCCGATGAGGCCGGTGCCGAGGATGGCGATGCTCTCGATGGCCATGGCTAGATCGTCCGGTCAACAGTGGGGGCGATGATGCGGGACTCGCCGTCCAGGCGATAGGCGCTCCACGCCAAAAGTCGACTATGCCGTTTCAAATCGTGCGCTCCACCGCGGGGGCAATCACGCGCAAAGATGCCATGAGTTTCGCGAACTGATCGGGAAAGAGCGACTGCGCGCCGTCGGAGAGCGCTTTGTCGGGGTTCGGATGGACTTCAATGAGGAGGCCGTCGCCACCGGCAGCGACCGTGGCGCGCGCCATGGCGGGGACCTTGTCGCGACGGCCAGTGGCGTGCGAGGGGTCGCCGAGGATGGGCAGGTGCGAGAGCTTTTTGACGACGGGGATGGCGGAGATGTCCATGGTGTTGCGGGTGTAGGTTTCGAAGGTGCGGATGCCGCGCTCGCAGAGGATGACGTCGTAGTTGCCGCCGGCGAGGAGGTATTCGGCGGAAAGCAGGAGCTCTTCGATGGTGGCGGCAATGCCGCGCTTGAGAAGCACGGGACGGCGGACTTCGCCGAGTTCGCGCAGCAGGTTGAAGTTTTGCATATTGCGCGCGCCGACCTGGAAGAGGTCGACGTACGGCATCATGACCTCGATCTGGGAAATCTCCATGACCTCGCTGACAACGAGGAGGTCGTGGGCGTCAGCGGCCTCGCGCATTAGCTTGAGGGCATCGAGGCCGAGGCCCTGGAAGGAGTAGGGGGAACTGCGCGGTTTGAATGCGCCGCCGCGGAGGAATTTCGCGCCGGCATCTTTGACGATTTTGGCGCAGGCGAAGATCTGCTCGCGGGATTCGACGGAGCAGGGTCCGGCCATGACGACGACTTCGTCGCTGCCGACGCTGACGCCGTTGGAAAACCGGACGATGGTGCCTTCGGGGCGGAAGCTGCGGCCGGCGAGCTTGTAGGGGGAGGAGATGCGGATGACTTCCGCGACGCCGGCGAAGACTTCAAATTCTTTGTGGTCGAAAGCGCCGGGAGTGCCGACGCCGGCGAGGATGGTCTGCACCGTGCCGGTGGTGCGGTGGACGTTGAAGCCGATTTCCATCATGCGCTCGACGACGGCCTGGATTTCCTCTTCCGTCGCTCGATCCTGCATGGCAACAATCATTGGTCTTGTCCTGTCTGTTGTTTCAAGATCTGTTTCTGGTGAGCGTCGCTCGCCGTGCCGGGGCTCGAGGCCAGCTCGTTGCGCTGCAGGGCGCGCATCACATCGACGATGCGCTCGTAGATGTGGACGAGTTCGGCGTCAGGCAGCGGGCCGGGGTTGTGGGTGCGGACGTTTTCGAAGATCACGCGCTCGCGATTGGGCTCGTAGACGGGCAGGTCGGTTTGGCGCTTGAGGCGGCCGATTTCCTGCGCGGCGGCGGCGCGCTCACTGATGAGCGCCACGAGTTGCCGGTCGAGTTCGTCGATCCTGCGCCGCAGCGTTTCGATGTCCATGGTGTTCCTTAGGCCCCGCGCGCGATGGCGCGACACGGTGTGAAAAGAATCCGCAAGAAACTATCGTAAATGGGATCAGCGAGAGGGCACGGCGGGCTCAGGAACGAAACCACGCAGGCCCTCGATAAATCGGGCGATGGAACTGGCGGCATGTTTGGGGCCGGCCTGCTCGATGGTGGCGACGAGTGCGCTGCCGACGACCGCCGCATCGGCAAATTCACCGACGGCCGCGAACTGTTCGGGAGTGGAGATGCCGAAGCCGACGGCGATGGGCAGCCTGGTGAAGCGGCGGAGGCGGCGGACAAGGTCTGCGGCGTCGGTGGTAAGCGATTTTTGAGCGCCGGTGATCCCGGTGCGCGAGATGGCGTAGACGAATCCCTGAGAAGCCGCAGCGATGCGCTCGAGCCGCTCGTCGGGGCTCGTCGGCGCAGCGAGAAAAATGGGGGCGAGATGGTGGCGATGGAGAGCCTTCAGGTATTCATCGGCTTCTTCCACGATCATGTCGGTGACGAGGACGCCATCGACGCCCGCCTGCTCGGCCGCGGCGCAGAAATTTTCGAGGCCGAAGCGCAGGACGGGATTGTAGTAGGTGAAGATGATGAGGCCAGCAGCGGGACGCTCGATGCGGAGGCCGGCAGCGAGGGCGAGAACGTCGTGGAGGCGGGTGCCGCTTTTAAGGGCGCGCTCGCTGGCGCGCTGGATGACGGGGCCGTCGGCGACGGGATCGCTGAAGGGGACGCCGAGTTCGAGGACGTCGGCGCCCGCGTCAATCGCAGCCAGGGCGATGTTGTGGGTGGTCTGCAGGTCGGGATCGCCGACGGTGAGGTAGGCGACGAGGCCGGGTCTTGCAGAAAATTGTAACGGCATCAGTTGCTTAATCTCCGAGGTGCAGTTCGCGGGTGAGGATGCCCATGTCTTTGTCCCCGCGGCCGGAGACGTTGACGATGACGATGTCGCGCGGGGTGAGCGAGGGCGCGAAGCGGATGCATTCGGCGATGGCGTGCGCGCTTTCGAGCGCGGGGATGATGCCTTCGGTGCGGGCGAGGCGCAGGGTGCCGTCGAGGGCTTCCGCATCGGTGGCGGAGGTGTACTCGGCACGGCCGGAGTCGTGGAGCGCAGCGTGTTCGGGGCCGATGGAGGCGTAGTCGAGTCCTGCAGAGACGGAATGGGTGAGGGCGATCTGGCCGTTGTCGTCCTGCAGAACGTAGGAGTAGGTACCTTGCAGGACGCCGGGGGATCCACCACGGAAGCGGGCAGCATGTTCGCCAAGGAGCGAACCGCGACCGCCGGCTTCGACGCCGACGAGGCGGACTTCCTTGTCGGGAATGAATTCGTAGAACGCGCCAATGGCGTTCGAGCCGCCGCCGACGCAGGCGATGATGGCCGTGGGCAGGCGGTTTTCTTTTTCGAGAATCTGCGCACGGGCTTCGCGGCTGATGACGCGGTGGAAGTCGCGAACCATGGTTGGATAAGGATGCGCGCCGAGGACGCTGCCGAGGAGGTAGTGGGTGGTGCGGACGTTGGTGACCCAGTCGCGCATGGCTTCGTTGATCGCGTCTTTGAGGGTGCGCGAACCGGAGGAGACGCCGCGGACTTCCGCGCCCAGCATGCGCATGCGGTAGACGTTGAGCTGCTGGCGGCGCATGTCCTCCTCGCCCATGTAGACGACACAATCGAGTCCGAAGAGCGCGCAGACGGTGGCGGTGGCGACGCCGTGCTGGCCAGCGCCGGTTTCCGCGATGATTCGTTTCTTGCCCATGCGGACGGCGAGCAGCGCCTGACCGAGACAGTTGTTGATTTTGTGCGCGCCGGTGTGGAGCAGGTCTTCGCGCTTGAGGTAGACCCTTGCGCCGCCGAGAGATTCGGTGAGACGGGAGGCGAAGTAAAGCGGGGTGGGGCGGCCGGCGTAATCGCGGAGGAGCGAGTCGAGCTTCAGGTGGAAATCGGGGTCGGCCTGAGCCTCGGCGTATGCGTGCTCCAGCTCGTCCAGTGCGGCGACGAGGGTCTCGGGAACGTAGCGTCCACCGTAGGGGCCGAAGCGCCCGGCGAGGGTTTTGGTTGCGGTTGCAGCCATGCTTCCACCTTACACCGGACCCACAGGGGTGGGGAGCATGGGGGGCGGCTCGATGGCGAGGAAGGCGGAGCGGGCTTCGCGGATGAAGTCCTGAAGGAGGTGGGGAGCTTTTTTCCCTGGCCGGGATTCGACGCCGCTGGAGACGTCGACGCCCCAGGGGCGCAAGGTGAGGATGGCCTCGCGGACGTTGCCGGGATGGAGGCCGCCGGCAACGATGACGCGCAGTTTGCCGGCTTCGGAGGCAATGACCTCGTGGGCGCGCTTCCAGTCGAAGGGTTGGCCGGTGCCGCCGGAAACGGTGGCCGTTCGTGTATCCAGCAGGACCGCATCGATATCGCGATGGCGGGCGATGGCGCGCAATTCGTTGCGGAGTTTTTCCTCGGACCGGTCGAGGTCGCGGTTCAAATCCCAGTGGAGCGTCTGGACGAGGAAGAGGCTGGGGCCGAACTCGTTGCGCAGTTTCTCGGTAAGGGAAAAATCGAGCTCTCCATGGAGCTGCACTCCATGCAGCCCGGCGGAACGAAGAGCGGAAGCGATCTCATCGAAGTTCTGGGTGTTGAAGACGCCGATCCTGGTGAGATCCTCGGGCAAGCCGGGCATGATGTCGGAGATCTGACCCAGGGTTACGCGGCGCGGGCTGGTAGCGAAGACGAAGCCGACGGCGTCGGCGCCTGCTTCGGCAGCGAGCAGTGTGTCCTGGAGGTTGGTGTTGCCGCAAATCTTGATCCACATGGTTTCATTAAGCCCGTTCGGTGAGAATCTCTGCCGGTGCATGGTCGACAGAATGGAGGAGCGCTGCGAGGGCCGCACCGGGTTGCGGCTGCCGCATGAGCGATTCGCCGATGAGGAAAGCGTGGAATCCGGCGGTGAGGAGGGTGTGAATGTCGGCGGCGGTATGGATGCCGCTTTCGGCGACGTGGACGGAGTTGGGCGGAAGCTGCGCGGCGAGTTCGAGGGAAGTTTCGAGGCGAACCTCGAAGGTATTGAGGTCGCGGTTGTTGACGCCACAGGCTGCGCAGCCGAGGTCACGGACTTTTTCAAGCTCGTCGAGGGTGTGGACTTCGACGAGGACATCGAGGCCGTATCTCTTTTGGGCAATGAGAGTGAAGGAATCGAGATGACCGTACCCGAGGGCGGCGGCGATGAGGAGAATGGCATCGGCGCAATGGGCGCGGGCTTCTACGATTTGGTACTCGTCGACGATGAAGTCTTTGCGGAGGCAGGGAATTTTGGTCGCGGCAGAGGCGATTTCGAGATTGTGGAGGCTGCCCTGGAAGAACGGCTCGTCGGTGAGAACGGAAAGCGCGGCGGCTCCGGAGCGTTCGAGGCCGGCGGCGAGGGATTGAGGATCGAAATCGGGGCGGATGAGGCCTTTCGAAGGGGAAGCTTTTTTCAGCTCGGCGATGATGGCGGGACCCTGCGCGGCGGCTTCGCGGAGAGCGCGGGCAAAGCCGCGGGGGGTGTGCTGGGCTGCGCGGCGTTCGAGTTCTGCGACAGGGACCTGCTCGCGTCGGCGCGCCACGTCGGCGCGGGTCCTGTCGAGAATCGGGTTGAGCAGCCGGCCAACGGGGTTCAGGCGAAAGATCCTCTGGATCAAGTATAGCGGCGCGATGATTGGACCGGGACTGGGGCGCCGGCGCCGGACTGCAGTTTCCGTTCGCTGGATACGGGTCTGACAATTGTCATCTGCGAATGCTGACGAAGGGCACTGCCGCGAATGGGTGGGGGGAGCGATGCTGGGTGTATCAGGAGGCGTTATGAACAATCCAATCCCCAATACGGTTCCCCAACCTCCGGCTCAGCCGTGGATGGAACGGCGCTGCTCGGGCTCGAACTTTTTGTTTGGGCTGGGCGTGGCGCTGCTGGTTTGCGGCGCGGCGATCACCGGCCGGCACGAGGTCACCATGATCGGGCTGGGCCTGATCATTTTCAGCAGCCTGTGCGACTGGTAACGGCGTTTCGCGATTTTTGCGTCAGCCCAGGATTCCCATCGGTCTGGCGGTTTTCTCCAGGATTTCGAGGGCCTGGTCCAGCTGCTCGCGGGTGTGTTCACTGGTCATGATGGTGCGGATGCGGGCCTTGCCTTCAGGAACGGTCGGGAAGGCGATGCCGGTTCCCAGCACTCCGGTGTCAAAGAGGGCGCGGGAAAAGTCCATGGTCTGGCGGCCGTCGCCGATGATGATGGGCGTGATGGGCGTCTCGCTGGCGGGCGTGTTGATGCCACCGATATTGAAGCCAAGGCGGCCGAGTTCCGCTTTGAAGTAGCGCGTGTTCTCCCAGAGGCGGTCGATGCGCTCGGGTTCGGATTCGAGCAGATCGAAAGCGGCGATGCAGGTCGCGGTCACCGACGGTGGGTGCGAGGTGGAGAAGAGGAAGGGGCGGGCGCGGTGGTAGAGGAAGTCGATGAGGTCCTTCGATCCGCAGACGTAGCCGCCGATGGCGCCGATGGCTTTAGAGAGCGTACCGACCTGGATATCGACGCGGCCATGGCAGTGGAAGTGGTCGATGGAGCCGCGGCCGTTGCGGCCGAGCACGCCTGAGGCGTGGGCGTCGTCGACCATCATGATGGCGCCGTATTTTTCGGCGAGGTCGGTGAGTTTGTCAACCGGGCCAATGTCGCCATCCATGGAGAAGACGCCGTCGGTGATGAGGAGTTTGCGGCCGGGCTCGTTCTGGATTTCTTTCAACAGCTCTTCAGCGTGGGCGACGTCTTTGTGGCGGAAGACTTTGATTTTCGCGCGGGAGAGGCGGGCGCCGTCGATGATGGAGGCGTGGTTGAGCTCGTCGGAGACGATGAAGTCCTCTTTGCCGAGGAGGGCGGAGACGGTGCCGGCATTCGCGGTGAATCCGCTCTGAAAGACGACGCAGGCTTCGACGTTTTTGAAGCGGGCGATCTTTTCTTCCAGCTCCATGTGGATCTTCATGGTGCCGGCGATGGTTCGGACGGCGCCGGGGCCGACGCCGAAGTCACGCGTGGCCTGGATGGCGGCTTCCTTCAACTTCGGGTGGTTGCAGAGGCCGAGGTAGTTGTTGGAGGCGAGGTTAATGACGCGGCGGCCGTCGTAGGTGCAGACCGGGGCCTGGGCGTCGTCGAGGACCCGGAGGCGAAAATGCGTGCCCTTTTGCTTCAGTTCGTCGAGTTGGGCGGTGAGGTACTGGAGCTGCGGGCGCTGGGAAAGCGAAATGGCCATGAAGGACCTCGGACGGGACGAATGCGCAACCTAAGATCGTAACTCGGGATGGCGCCGGCGCGGGGGACAAAGGCGCCATGCTCACGTGCCGGGGGTCGGGCGGGTCAGATACAATGAGTTTTCCAGTGCATGGACTTGCGACTTACTCTGGCCGATGTAGTTTTGGGGCCGGAGGGACGCGGTCTGGCGCGGATGCTGACCCAAGAGAGTTCCTCACGAATGATTTCGCAGTTCCGGAAGCACATCACCCCTCAACTGACCGCCGCAATCGGGCTCTTGACCTGCTTTCTCACCGTTGCCGCAGCAGCGCAGGCGCAGGTTGCGACGCGCATTCAGGTATCGGCCGAGAAGAATGACAGCGCACTGACCTTCACGGCAAAGGTGGCCGATGTCGAGGGAGCGCCGGTTTCCGAAGGCTCGGTGAGCTTCGAGACGGCGAAGGGTTCGCTGGGGTCGGTCTTCGTGCAGGATGGCGTGGCGACGCTGAATGTGACGAATCCGCCACAGTGGGCGCGGACGGTCACGGCGGTTTATCACGGCGATGCGGCATTTGCGGGTGCATCGGCGAGCACGGCGCTAAATACGGACGCGACGAGCAGCTTGCCCGGGTTCACGGTGACCGCCAGCCCTTCCTCGTTAACGTTGCCGGCAGGGCAGTACGGCAATGTGAATCTGACGGTAACGTCGCAGAACGGCTTTTCCGAGCTGGTGAACCTGTCCTGTTCGGGTTTGCCAGGCGCCTCGACGTGCACCTTCAACCCGGTGGTGATCACGCCGCCAGCGAACTCATCGAGCATCAGCGCTTTGCAGATCACGACGACGGCGCCTTCGGGGATTGAGGCGAGGAATTCCGCTGCCCGGTCGGGCGCGCTCTACGCGATTCTGATTCCGGGCGTGCTGGCGCTGGCCGGTGTGGGCGCAATCC